>OGTB01001922.1_pt1 | contig 12848 bp, 9 predicted proteins | sample 1553611 | NCBI WGS metagenome assembly OGTB01 (sample SAMEA2580032, study PRJEB22360) | human gut metagenome | biome: human gut; feature: human-associated habitat; material: faeces | place: Denmark | collected 2008/2010 | reverse complement strand
TTCCGGCAGTCGGCTGGCGCTACCCGTCAGCAACCAGAGCGCGCGTTTGTTGGCACCACGGAATTTTGCTCGCGCCACCATCTCTTGTCCGGTATAGCAGCCTTTTTTAAAGCTGATGCCGCCCAGCGCCTGGAGGTTGGTCGCCTGTGGGATAAACTGCCCGCTGTTGGCGGCATCAATCACCGGGAAACCCGCTTCAATGTTTAATGCCAGCCACTGTTGGCTATTGTTCAGTTCCGCTTCACCGCGCAGTTTATCGGTCAGCATATTGGCAGTGGCTTCATCGGTTACGATCAGGAAACGTTCTGCCGGGTGTTCAAACCATAGCAAAGTGGTCGCGCCTTCTTTAACTACCTGTTTTTCTTTCGAAGGCAGTTCACTAAAGAGATTTGCCAGCGCGGCGCGCGCCTGAAAACCGGCAACACCAAGCAGCACACGCTCGTCGTCTGGCGCGATGGTCACTTTAGAGAACACCGCATATTTTTTCAGTTCAGTCAGCTGCGGTTCACGCACGCTGCGCCGTTCAATCCATGCAAAGCCATCGCCGTCGCGGAACAGACGTAAATTGCTCCACATTTTGCCTTTGGCGTCGCAATGGGCGGCGAGCAGGTGCTGATCTTCTGTCATCTGGCTGACATCTGCTGTCACCTGACCCTGCATATATTTTTCGCTGTCCGCGCCAGTAATGGTGGCAAGCGCCCAGTCATCAAGCGTCATCAGCGTCAGTGGCAAACGGGCAGAAGCCTTAGGCTGACGGGGAGGAAAAGGTGTTAAAGCCATAATAAAGTCCTGAGTTGCTTAACGGCGTATTAATCACTAATGGTAAAAGAGCTATGAGGCAATGCAAGTGCTTTCACTACGCGATCTGTGCCTTCTGCGAGGCGACTTCCAAAAAAATGAAGCCCTTGAATTGTTGTGAATTAATTTCGCGATCGCGATGGTGTTTACTGATATTCCCGTAAAAGAAGTCGAAAAACACGTTACAATAGCGGGGTACTGGATTTTCGTGAGACAGGAAGAAGATGGATATTAACAACAAAGCCCGCATTCATTGGGCATGCCGCCGTGGTATGCGCGAACTCGATATTTCAATCATGCCGTTTTTCGAACATGAGTACGACAGCTTAAGCGATGACGAAAAACGCATCTTTATTCGTCTGCTGGAATGTGACGATCCGGACCTGTTTAACTGGCTGATGAATCACGGTAAACCGGCCGATGCAGAACTGGAAATGATGGTCCGACTCATCCAGACACGGAACCGGGAACGTGGTCCTGTGGCAATCTGATTTGCGCGTCTCCTGGCGCGCACAGTGGCTTTCCTTGCTGATTCATGGGCTGGTTGCCGCTGTTATTTTACTCATGCCCTGGCCGCTCAGTTACACCCCGTTATGGATGGTGTTACTTTCGCTGGTGGTGTTTGATTGCGTTCGCAGCCAGCGGCGCATTAATGCTCGCCAGGGGGAAATTCGCCTGTTGATGGACGGGCGTTTGCGCTGGCAAGGGCTGGAGTGGAGCATCGTCAAAGCGCCGTGGATGATTAAGAGCGGCATGATGCTGCGTTTACGTTCTGATGGCGGTAAACGGCAACATTTATGGCTGGCAGCCGACAGCACGGGCGGAACCGGAAGGAACGGAAGGGCAGCCGACAGCATGGACGAAGCCGAATGGCGGGATTTACGGCGGATTTTGTTGCAACAAGAGACGCAAAGATAAAGATGACGGCAAAGCATATGCGCTAAGCCGTCAGTGACATCAGGCGTAATGCTCTGCCATTTCGTTGAGGATTTGTTCACACCAGCTCTGAATACGCTCGTCGCTAAGGTCATACTGGTTAGTTTCGTCCAGCGCCAGCCCCACGAACAGTTGCCCGTCAGCAATCACCGGTTTCGGGCTGGTAAATTCATACCCTTCCGTTGGCCAGTAGCCGACGAACTTCACGCCTTTGGTCGAGAGTTTGTCATGCAGCATACCGAGCGCATCGAGGAACCACTCGCCGTATCCCAGTTGATCGCCAAGCCCATACAGCGCAACAATTTTACCTTCGAGGTTCAGGTCGTCGAGCTGATCCCAGACGGCTTCCCAGTCTTCCTGGATTTCACCAAAATCCCAGGTCGGGATACCCAGAATGAGCACATCGTACTGCTCCATTAATTTCGGGGAGTCGTCCTTGAAGTTATGTAAGGTCACCAGTTCTGGGCCGATAATATCGCGGATTTTTTCTGCCGCCATTTCGGTGTAACAGGTGCTGGAACCGTAAAAAAGACCCATATTCATAACGTAAGCTTCTCGATTCTGCTGTGGCTTTTGCGGCTAGTGTATCAGAATCGCTTTAGTCACGGCACAATAAGGCATAATGGATCAAATGAGTGACCATAAGGGGCGCAAGTGAAACAGGATCTGGCACGCATCGAGCAGTTTCTTGATGCTCTGTGGCTGGAAAAAAATCTGGCTGAAAATACGTTGAACGCATACCGTCGCGATCTGTCAATGATGGTGGAGTGGTTGCATCACCGCGGGTTGACGCTGGCGACGGCGCAAAGTGACGATTTGCAGGCATTACTGGCAGAAAGGCTGGAGGGCGGGTATAAAGCCACCAGCTCAGCGCGTTTGCTGAGTGCAGTGCGCCGATTGTTCCAGTATCTTTATCGCGAAAAGTTTCGTGAAGACGATCCCAGTGCGCATCTCGCTTCACCGAAATTGCCCCAGCGTTTGCCAAAAGATTTAAGCGAAGCGCAGGTCGAACGTTTATTGCAGGCACCATTAATTGATCAGCCACTGGAGCTACGCGATAAAGCCATGCTTGAAGTGTTGTATGCTACCGGACTGCGTGTCTCTGAACTGGTCGGGCTGACAATGAGTGATATCAGCCTGCGTCAGGGCGTAGTGCGGGTCATTGGTAAAGGCAACAAAGAGCGCCTGGTGCCGTTAGGTGAAGAGGCGGTTTACTGGCTGGAAACCTATCTGGAACATGGGCGTCCGTGGCTGCTGAATGGTGTGTCAATTGACGTGTTGTTTCCCAGCCAGCGTGCGCAGCAGATGACGCGACAGACCTTCTGGCACCGCATTAAACATTATGCCGTGCTGGCGGGTATCGACAGCGAAAAGCTGTCACCGCATGTGTTGCGTCACGCTTTTGCCACTCACTTATTAAATCATGGTGCGGATTTACGCGTGGTGCAGATGCTACTGGGCCACAGCGATCTCTCCACCACGCAAATTTATACGCATGTCGCTACCGAGCGTCTGCGGCAACTTCATCAACAGCATCACCCGCGGGCGTGATGTCTGAAAAGAACGGGAAGATTTATGAAGAAAGGTTTTATGTTGTTTACTTTGTTGGCGGCGTTTTCAGGCTTTGCTCAGGCTGATGACGCGGCAATTCAACAAACGTTAGCCAAAATGGGCATCAAAAGCAGCGATATTCAGCCCGCGCCAGTGGCTGGCATGAAGACAGTTCTGACTAACAGCGGTGTGTTGTACATCACCGATGATGGTAAACATATCATTCAGGGGCCAATGTATGACGTTAGCGGCACGGCTCCGGTCAATGTCACCAATAAGATGCTGTTAAAGCAGTTGAATGCGCTTGAAAAAGAGATGATCGTTTATAAAGCGCCGCAGGAAAAACACGTCATCACCGTGTTTACTGATATTACCTGTGGTTACTGCCACAAACTGCATGAGCAAATGGCAGACTATAACGCGCTGGGGATCACCGTGCGTTATCTTGCCTTCCCGCGCCAGGGGCTGGACAGCGATGCAGAGAAAGAAATGAAAGCTATCTGGTGTGCGAAAGATAAAAACAAAGCGTTTGATGATGTGATGGCCGGTAAAAGCATCGCACCAGCCAGCTGCGACGTGGATATTGCCGACCATTACTCACTTGGCGTCCAGCTTGGCGTTAGCGGTACTCCGGCAATTGTGCTGAGCAATGGCACACTTGTTCCGGGTTACCAGCCGCCGAAAGAGATGAAAGAATTCCTCGACGAACACCAAAAAATGACTAGCGGTAAATAATTCGCGTGAAACAACAGATACAACTTCGTCGCCGTGAAGTCGATGAAACGGCAGACTTGCCCGCTGAATTGCCTCCCTTGCTGCGCCGTTTATACGCCAGCCGGGGAGTACGCAGTGCGCAAGAACTGGAACGCAGTGTTAAAGGTATGTTGCCCTGGCAGCAACTGAGCGGCGTCGAAAAGGCCGTTGAGATCCTTTACAACGCTTTTCGCGAAGGAACGCGGATTATTGTGGTCGGTGATTTTGATGCCGACGGTGCCACCAGCACGGCTCTAAGCGTGCTGGCGATGCGCTCGCTTGGTTGCAGCAATATCGACTACCTGGTACCAAACCGTTTCGAAGACGGTTACGGCTTAAGCCCGGAAGTGGTCGATCAGGCCCATGCCCGTGGCGCGCAGTTAATTGTCACGGTGGATAACGGTATTTCCTCCCATGCGGGAGTTGAGCACGCTCGCTCGTTGGGCATCCCGGTTATTGTTACCGATCACCATTTGCCGGGCGAAACATTACCCGCGGCGGAAGCGATCATTAACCCTAACTTACGCGACTGTAATTTCCCGTCGAAATCACTGGCAGGCGTGGGTGTGGCGTTTTATCTGATGCTGGCGCTGCGCACCTTTTTGCGTGATCAAGGCTGGTTTGATGAGCGTGGCATTGCAATTCCTAACCTGGCAGAACTGCTGGATCTGGTCGCGCTGGGAACAGTGGCGGACGTCGTGCCGCTGGACGCTAATAACCGTATTCTGACCTGGCAGGGGATGAGCCGCATCCGCGCCGGGAAGTGCCGTCCGGGAATCAAAGCGCTGCTGGAAGTGGCGAACCGCGATGCGCAAAAACTCGCCGCCAGCGATTTAGGTTTTGCGCTGGGGCCGCGTCTCAATGCCGCCGGGCGACTGGATGATATGTCCGTTGGTGTGGCGCTGTTGCTGTGCGACAACATCGGCGAAGCGCGCGTGCTGGCAAATGAACTCGATGCGCTAAACCAGACGCGAAAAGAGATCGAACAGGGAATGCAAGTTGAAGCCCTGACCCTGTGCGAGAAACTGGAGCGCAGCCGCGACACGCTACCCGGTGGGCTGGCAATGTATCACCCCGAATGGCATCAGGGCGTGGTCGGCATTCTGGCTTCGCGCATTAAAGAGCGTTTTCACCGCCCGGTTATCGCTTTTGCGCCAGCGGGCGACGGTACGTTAAAAGGTTCTGGTCGCTCCATTCAGGGGCTACACATGCGCGATGCGCTGGAGCGGTTAGACACGCTCTACCCTGGCATGATGCTCAAGTTTGGCGGTCATGCGATGGCGGCGGGTTTGTCGCTGGAAGAGGATAAATTCGAACTCTTTCAACAACGGTTTGGTGAACTGGTTACTGAGTGGCTGGATCCTTCACTATTGCAAGGCGAAGTGGTTTCAGACGGCCCGTTAAGCCCAGCCGAAATGACCATGGAAGTGGCGCAGCTGCTGCGCGATGCTGGCCCGTGGGGGCAGATGTTCCCGGAGCCGCTGTTTGACGGTCATTTCCGTCTGCTGCAACAGCGGCTGGTGGGCGAGCGCCATTTGAAAGTCATGGTCGAACCGGTCGGCGGCGGTCCGCTGCTGGATGGTATTGCTTTTAATGTCGATACCGCCCTCTGGCCGGATAACGGCGTGCGCGAAGTGCAACTGGCTTACAAGCTCGATATCAACGAGTTTCGCGGCAACCGCAGCCTGCAAATTATCATCGACAATATCTGGCCAATTTAGCGTCATCTTCTCTATAAAAAAGAGCGTGGATTGGGTACAATCCCGCTCTTATCACCGCATTTTGACTAGCTCAATAAAAGAAATCAGACCATGTTTGAAATTAATCCGGTAAATAATCGCATTCAGGACCTCACGGAACGCTCCGACGTTCTTAGGGGGTATCTTTGACTATGACGCCAAGAAAGAGCGTCTGGAAGAAGTAAACGCCGAGCTGGAACAGCCGGATGTCTGGAACGAACCCGAACGCGCACAGGCGCTGGGTAAGGAGCGTTCCTCCCTCGAAGCCGTTGTCGATACCCTCGACCAAATGAAACAGGGGCTGGAAGATGTTTCTGGTCTGCTGGAACTGGCTGTAGAAGCTGACGACGAAGAAACCTTTAACGAAGCCGTTGCTGAACTCGACGCTCTGGAAGAAAAACTGGCGCAGCTTGAGTTCCGCCGTATGTTCTCTGGCGAATATGACAGCGCCGACTGCTACCTCGATATTCAGGCAGGCTCTGGCGGTACGGAAGCACAGGACTGGGCGAGCATGCTTGAGCGTATGTATCTGCGCTGGGCAGAATCGCGTGGTTTCAAAACTGAAATCATCGAAGAGTCGGAAGGTGAAGTGGCGGGTATTAAATCCGTGACGATCAAAATCTCCGGCGATTACGCTTATGGCTGGCTGCGTACAGAAACCGGCGTTCACCGCCTGGTGCGTAAGAGCCCGTTTGACTCCGGCGGTCGTCGCCACACGTCGTTCAGCTCCGCGTTTGTTTACCCGGAAGTTGATGATGATATTGATATCGAAATCAACCCGGCGGATCTGCGCATCGACGTTTATCGCGCGTCCGGCGCGGGCGGTCAGCACGTTAACCGTACCGAATCTGCGGTGCGTATTACCCACATCCCGACCGGGATCGTGACCCAGTGCCAGAACGACCGTTCCCAGCACAAGAACAAAGACCAGGCCATGAAGCAGATGAAAGCGAAGCTTTATGAACTGGAGATGCAGAAGAAAAATGCCGAGAAACAGGCGATGGAAGATAATAAATCTGATATCGGCTGGGGCAGCCAGATTCGTTCTTATGTCCTTGATGACTCCCGCATTAAAGATCTGCGTACTGGGGTAGAAACCCGCAACACGCAGGCCGTGCTGGACGGCAGCCTGGATCAATTTATCGAAGCAAGTTTGAAAGCAGGGTTATGAGGAACCAACATGTCTGAACAACACGCACAGGGCGCTGACGCGGTAGTCGATCTTAACAATGAACTGAAAACGCGTCGTGAGAAGCTGGCGAACCTGCGCGAGCAGGGGATTGCCTTCCCGAACGATTTCCGTCGCGATCATACCTCTGACCAATTGCACGCAGAATTCGACGGTAAAGAGAACGAAGAACTGGAAGCGCTGAACATCGAAGTCGCCGTTGCCGGCCGCATGATGACCCGTCGTATTATGGGTAAAGCGTCTTTCGTTACCCTGCAGGACGTGGGGGGCCGCATTCAGCTGTACGTTGCCCGTGACGATCTGCCGGAAGGCGTTTACAACGAGCAGTTCAAAAAATGGGACCTCGGCGACATCCTCGGCGCGAAAGGTAAACTGTTCAAAACCAAAACTGGCGAACTGTCTATCCACTGCACCGAGCTGCGTCTGCTGACCAAAGCACTGCGTCCGCTGCCGGACAAATTCCACGGCTTGCAGGATCAGGAAGCGCGCTATCGTCAGCGTTATCTGGATCTCATCTCTAACGATGAATCCCGTAACACCTTTAAAGTGCGCTCGCAGATCCTCTCTGGTATTCGCCAGTTCATGGTGAACCGCGGCTTTATGGAAGTTGAAACGCCGATGATGCAGGTGATCCCTGGCGGTGCCGCTGCACGTCCGTTCATCACCCACCATAACGCGCTGGATCTCGACATGTACCTGCGTATCGCGCCGGAACTGTACCTCAAGCGTCTGGTGGTCGGTGGCTTCGAGCGTGTATTCGAAATCAACCGTAACTTCCGTAACGAAGGTATTTCCGTACGTCATAACCCAGAGTTCACCATGATGGAACTCTATATGGCTTACGCAGATTACAAAGATCTGATCGAGCTGACCGAATCGCTGTTCCGTACTCTGGCACAGGATATTCTCGGTAAGACGGAAGTGACCTACGGCGACGTAACGCTGGACTTCGGTAAACCGTTCGAAAAACTGACCATGCGTGAAGCGATCAAGAAATATCGCCCGGAAACCGACATGGCGGATCTGGACAACTTCGACTCTGCGAAAGCGATTGCTGAATCTATCGGCATCCACGTTGAGAAGAGCTGGGGGCTGGGCCGTATCGTTACCGAGATCTTCGAAGAAGTGGCAGAAGCACATCTGATTCAGCCGACCTTCATTACTGAATATCCGGCAGAAGTTTCTCCGCTGGCGCGTCGTAACGACGTTAACCCGGAAATCACTGACCGCTTTGAGTTCTTTATCGGTGGTCGTGAAATCGGTAACGGCTTTAGCGAGCTGAATGACGCGGAAGATCAGGCGCAGCGCTTCCTGGATCAGGTTGCCGCGAAAGACGCAGGCGACGACGAAGCGATGTTCTACGATGAAGATTACGTCACCGCACTGGAACATGGCTTACCGCCGACAGCAGGTCTGGGAATTGGTATCGACCGTATGGTAATGCTGTTCACCAACAGCCATACCATCCGCGACGTTATTCTGTTCCCGGCGATGCGTCCGGTGAAATAAGCATTACGTTATGCTCACAACCCCGGCAAATGTCGGGGTTTTTTATTTAAGCTGGGTAAATGCAGATAATCGTTTTCTGGCTTCGCGATTTGTCGCCTGCATCACCATCCACGGACTGAACGCCCACGGTGTGGCATCAATACCGTGTAATACATCTGCTAAATCACACCATTGATAATCCATCACTTCATCATCGTTGATCTGTAACGCACTGGTCGTGCGTGCGGCAAATACCGGACACACTTCATTTTCCACAATGCCATTCGGATCGGTGGCGCGATAGCGAAAGTCAGGATAGATAGATTCAGGAGGCGTAATTTCCACGCCAAGCTCATAACGGCAACGGCGGATCACCGCGTCTTCGTTGCTTTCTCCCGGTTGTGGGTGCCCACAAACCGAGTTAGTCCACACGCCAGGCCATGCTTTTTTGCTCAGTGCGCGGCGGGTAACTAATAATTGCCCCTTGGCATTAAACAGCCAACTGGAGAACGCGAGATGTAAGAGGGTGTCTGCCGTGTGTGCGGCATACTTTTCCAGCGTACCCGTGGGAACTCCCTGTGCATTCAATAAAATGACGTGTTCCGTTTGCATAATTTCTCACATGTAATTCTAATCACTCATCATTATAGATAATTGAAGAGTGAAATGATTAACCAAGTGAGCGTTTATCGACAACCGCCCGTTTTGAGCGGATGCCGACAGGTAAAAACCATTTAAAAAAGCAGCATCATATATTTGAAGCGACTTTCAATGGCCATTGCAACACAGTCAGAAATGACAGGAATAGAGAGAGTAAAAAGCAACAACAGACTGAATATAGCACGCATTAAAAGATTCATATTATTCTCCATGCTCATTTTTCTTCAGCTTGCGCATCAGAAGCCACATACGTACTGTCCTGACTTTTAAATCTTTATCAGAGACGGATTCCTTCACCAGATCAGCATGATGCTGATAGCCATTAAAGAAGACGTTCAGCACAACGGCGCTAAGGGTTGCGAGCATAATGCCGCTATGCAGCAACGGTTGCAGTACGGCCGGTAACTTAGAAAAGAAATCGTGAGAGAGCGTCGGAGTCATGCCAACGCCGAGACTGATCGCCACAATATAGAGGTTGTAACGGTTAGTGGTGTAGTTACAGCGCGACAGAATTCGAATCCCTGTCGCCAGTACCATGCCGAACATCACCAGCCCAGCACCGCCCAGCACAAATTGCGGAATGGAGGCGACCAGCACCGCCATTTTTGGCACCATGCCAAACAGGATTAATATAATTCCCGAAGAAATACACACCCAGCGGCTATGAACGCGCGTCACGCTAACCAGGCCAACGTTTTGTGAAAATGACGTGTGGGGGAAGCTGTTAAACGTTCCGCCTATCATTGTCCCTACGCCATCGACACGCAGCCCGCGAATAATATCGTGTGAAGAGAGTTTACGACCGACTATTTCACCCAGTGCCAGGAACATCCCCATCGACTCGATAAACACGATGATTAACACTGCAGTCATGGTCAGAATGGAAACGGGATCGAAAATCGGCATACCAAATGACATCGGCGTGACAATCGCAAACCACGAGGCATCATGTAGCCCGGATAAATTGACTTCATTCATCATCCACGAAAGTAAAAAGCCAAATACAATCCCCAGTAATACGGCGACGTTGGACATAAATCCTTTCGCATAGCGAGTAATGAGCAAGATAAAAATTAAGACAGCAAAGGAGATACCTAAATAAACGGGATTACCATATTGCGGATTCCCTTTACCTCCTGCGGCCCAGTCAATACCCACCTGAATGATGCTAAGTCCGATAGAAGTAATAACCACACCGGTAACCAGTGGCGGGAATAAAGGCATCAAGCGACCGATAAGTGGCGCTAATAATGTGGTGATAAAACCCGCGGCGATAGTGGCACCGAATATCCCCAGCAGGCCGATATCCGGGTTCATGCCAATGGCTATCATTGGTGTTACAGCGGCGAAGGTCACCGACATAATCCCCGGCAGGCGGATCCCCATAAAGCGGCCGATACCGATACATTGCAATAATGTGACGATCCCGCAGCAAAAGAGATCCGAGCTAATGAGCATCGCAATAGCTTCTTTTGAGAGGCCCAGTCGGTCACCAATCATAAGAGGAACAGCGACAGCACCTGCGTACATGACAAGGACGTGTTGCAGACCGAGTATGATCAGCTTTCCTGGTGATAATATGCGGTCAACCTCATCAGTTGGGCGATCTTGCCCTGAAGATGAGGGAAGTTGGGAATCTATGGCGCTCATCAGTGTTTCTCCTTTCGCTCGCCAGAGTAAAAAGCAACCGTTTACGTTATTGAAACTGTCTAAACACATGCTCGTGGAGTGCCAGTTTTTGCGAGGAAGGGGAGTTAGAGACAGGAATTGCGGAGGCAATCACATAATCGTGGTTAAACCACGAAAATGAGAAGAGAACCTGACAATGGAATTATCTGTAATTTTCTCATATTGATATTTCATTAATCATTCTGGCATGTCGCACTCTCGCATTTAATCGTTTTTATCTGGATAGCGCTCTTTTGGTCGGCAATGTTGAAATAATGAAAGCGGCACAGATGAAGGGGCAATAATTTGAACTCAGTCGCAAAATTATAATTAAAACGGTCATGCTACCTAATATATGCCCGTTTATTGCATCGCGAAATTTGAGAAGACATAACTCATTAAATGAAAGGGATGCAAATGAATAAGTTTATCGCTGCTGAAGCTGCGGAATGTATAGGCTGTCATGCTTGTGAAATTGCCTGTGCGGTGGCACACAATCAAGAAAACTGGCCGCTGAGTCACAGTGACTTTCGACCGCGTATCCACGTTGTAGGGAAAGGCCAGGCTGCGAATCCGGTGGCCTGCCATCACTGCAACAATGCCCCTTGCGTTACGGCTTGTCCGGTTAATGCTCTGACTTTCCAGCCCGATAGCGTACAACTGGACGAGCAAAAATGTATTGGTTGTAAAAGATGCGCAATCGCTTGCCCCTTTGGCGTCGTTGAGATGGTCGATACGATTGCGCAGAAATGCGACCTTTGTAACCAGCGCAGTTCCGGCACGCAAGCCTGTATTGAAGTCTGCCCAACACAGGCGTTACGGCTGATGGACGATAAAGGGTTGCAGCAGATAAAGGTGGCCCGCCAGCGCAAAACGGCAGCAGGAAAAGCGTCATCAGACGCTCAGCCATCTCGCAGTGCAGCGTTGCTCCCCGTTAACTCGCGTAAAGGCGCAGATAAAATTTCAGCGAGTGAACGGAAAACCCACTTTGGCGAAATTTATTGCGGGCTGGATCCACAACAAGCGACTTATGAGAGTGATCGCTGTGTTTATTGTGCCGAAAAAGCTAACTGCAACTGGCATTGCCCGCTGCATAACGCTATTCCGGATTACATCCGTCTGGTACAGGAGGGAAAGATTATTGAAGCGGCAGAACTTTGCCACCAGACCAGTTCCTTACCAGAAATCTGCGGCAGGGTATGCCCACAGGACCGTCTTTGTGAAGGCGCATGTACTTTGAAAGATCACTCTGGCGCAGTCTCTATCGGTAATCTGGAACGCTACATCACCGATACCGCGCTGGCGATGGGCTGGCGTCCCGATGTCAGCAAAGTTGTTCCCCGTATCGAGAAAGTGGCGGTGATTGGCGCTGGGCCTGCAGGGTTAGGGTGTGCTGATATTCTGGCGCGCGCAGGAGTTCAGGTCGATGTCTTTGATCGCCATCCAGAAATTGGCGGTATGCTGACTTTTGGCATTCCTCCTTTCAAACTCGATAAAACGGTATTAAGCCAGCGGCGAGAGATATTCACCGCAATGGGAATCGACTTTCATCTTAACTGTGAAATTGGCCGCGATATTACCTTTAGCGATTTAACTTCTGAATATGATGCAGTTTTCATCGGCGTGGGGACTTACGGGATGATGCGAGCAGATCTGCCGCATGAAGATGCGCCCGGTGTCATTCAGGCTCTACCGTTCCTGACTGCCCATACCCGCCAGCTCATGGGGTTGCCGGAGTCTGAAGAGTATCCGCTGACGGATGTGGAAGGTAAGCGAGTCGTGGTATTGGGCGGTGGCGATACGACCATGGATTGTTTGCGGACCTCCATCCGCCTCAATGCCGCCAGCGTGACCTGCGCGTATCGTCGTGATGAAGTCAGTATGCCGGGCTCGCGCAAAGAGGTGGTCAATGCGCGCGAGGAAGGTGTCGAGTTTCAGTTCAATGTTCAGCCGCAATATATCGCTTGTGACGAAGATGGGCGTTTAACTGCAGTGGGCCTGATTCGTACCGCCATGGGGGAGCCGGGGCAGGATGGTCGCCGTCGTCCTCGTCCGGTAGCGGGTTC
>OGTB01001918.1_pt1 | contig 12870 bp, 10 predicted proteins | sample 1553611 | NCBI WGS metagenome assembly OGTB01 (sample SAMEA2580032, study PRJEB22360) | human gut metagenome | biome: human gut; feature: human-associated habitat; material: faeces | place: Denmark | collected 2008/2010 | reverse complement strand
CGAAGTTATCGTTGATAACTTTAGCCAGCGGAGCCAGGCAGTTGGTGGTGCAGGAAGCGTTGGAAACGATGTCCTGGCCAGCATATTTGTCGAAGTTAGCGCCTTTAACGAACATCGGAGTGTTGTCTTTAGACGGACCAGTCATAACCACTTTCTTCGCACCAGCGGTGATGTGTTTACGAGCAGTTTCGTCAGTCAGGAACAGACCAGTTGCTTCAGCGACAACGTCAACACCAACTTCGTCCCATTTCAGGTTAGCCGGATCACGTTCAGCGGTAACACGGATTTTTTTACCGTTAACGATCAGATGACCGTCTTTCACTTCAACGGTACCGTCGAAACGGCCGTGAGTGGAGTCATATTTCAGCATGTATGCCATGTAATCAGCGTCTAACAGGTCGTTGATTGCAACGATCTCGATGTCAGAACGTTTCTGAGCAGCACGGAAAACAATGCGACCGATACGGCCAAAACCGTTGATACCTACTTTGATAGTCATATATTCCACCAGCTATTTGTTAGTGAATAAAAGGTTGCCTGTAAAATTACAAAAACCTTACGCAGCGTCAAGCGGAATCGTGTCAATCATTGCGACAAATCAATCCTGTGCCTAAGCATTACGCGACTGACTCGCCTCACTCTTCCTTTGGGCTTGAGACCACATGGGGTCGGCGTCCCGAATTTTAAAGGGCAATTACGATAAAAATGTGATTTTCATCACGATTTAGGTGCAGCCATTTCGTCGAGATCAAGTTTAGGACAAAATTTTGCCAGTTGGTGTTAATGTTTTGTTAGAATCAGTCACGTAATGTGAGCACGATTAAAGTGAGATGTGAGCAAATGGCTAATAAACCTTCGGCAGAAGAACTGAAAAAAAATTTGTCCGAGATGCAGTTCTACGTGACGCAGAATCATGGGACAGAGCCGCCATTTACGGGTCGTTTACTGCATAACAAGCGTGACGGCGTATATCACTGTTTGATCTGCGATGCCCCGCTGTTTCATTCCCAAACCAAGTATGATTCCGGCTGTGGCTGGCCCAGTTTCTACGAACCGGTGAGTGAAGAATCCATTCGTTATATCAAAGACTTGTCACATGGAATGCAGCGCATAGAAATTCGTTGCGGTAACTGTGATGCCCATCTGGGGCATGTCTTCCCCGACGGGCCGCAGCCAACGGGTGAACGTTATTGTGTTAACTCAGCCTCTTTACGCTTTACCGATGGCGAAAACGGCGAAGAAATCAACGGTTGAAAAAACGATTCAGCAACTTATTCCACAGGAGCGGAAAAATTATGAATCTTGATGACATTATCAACAGCATGACGCCTGAGGTATACCAGCGTTTGTCGACCGCCGTTGAATTGGGGAAATGGCCTGATGGCGTTGCGTTGACCGAGGAACAAAAAGAGAACTGCCTGCAACTGGTGATGCTGTGGCAAGCCCGCAATAATACCGAAGCACAGCATATGACAATTGACACAAATGGTCAGATGGTCATGAAGAGCAAACAACAGTTAAAAGAAGATTTTGGTATCTCAGCAAAGCCTATTGCCATGTTTAAGTGAATGAGTTGTCTAGTATTTAAGCCTGTTATTAAGGGAGGGCAAATAGACTTGTTCGGACGTCGTGTTTTAGCTGCAAGTAGGTTAAATGCAACACTGACAAGTATTATCTGGCCTACAATGTCATTGAGGAAATGTAGGCCAGAGATGAATCCAACTACAATTACTCCTGCGTCTCTTCCCAGTCTGCCAGCGTATATAGCGTTGCCCCAGCTGCTGACATCTCCATAAACGCGTGCGCACTGTCCTGTGGCTGGATATTCACACCACGACAACCATCGGTAATCACATTAACCTTATAACCTAACTGTAACGCGTCCAGTACGGTAAACTTCACGCAATAGTCAGTAGCCAGGCCCATAATGATCAATTCATCGATTTCATGATCGCGTAACCAGTCATCGAGCGTGGTTTTCTGCCGACGGCCGTTATCAAAAAAGGCACTGTAACTGTCAACTAAAGGATTTTCGCCTTTATGGAACACCGCTGCGATCGCTTTTTGGTTCAGTAACGGATGTAATTGTGCGCCTTCACTGTTCTGCACACAGTGATCTGGCCAGAAGGTTTGTGGCAAACCGTCGAGTTGGCCTGGCGTATAAGGTTCTACACCGTGCTGACTGGCAAAACTGCCGTGATTCGCCGGGTGCCAGTCCTGACTGGCGATAACCGCTTCACCGCGCGACTGGCACCAGTCAATCAGGCGGTTAGCGACATCCACCGTACTGTCACCTTCCGGCACGGCGAGCGCGCCACCAGCACAGAAATCATTTTGTAAATCGACCAGTAACAGGGCGCGAGAGGGCATTGCAGTCTCCTTAATCATCCGGCGTCAGTTCGCCGCGCAGGTTTTGGCTCATGGCCTTGCGAATGGTTTTAGTATCCAGTTCCTGGCTAAGCAGGTAATGCAGTTTGGTTAGCGTGGCTTCTACAGTCATATCTGCACCGCCAATAACGCCAGCATGGGCGAGGGCGTTACCGGTGGCATAACCACCCATATTCACTTTACCGGACATACATTGTGTCAGGTTGACCACCACAATACCGCGATCGCTGGCTTCTTGTAATTCCTGCAGGAAGGCTTTGTTTTGTGGCGCATTACCCACGCCATAGGAGCGCAGAATCAATGCTTTCACCGGTTGGCGCAGAAAATTGCGCACGACGTCAGTAGAAATCCCTGGATAAATCGTCACTACGCCAATTGGTTGTGGGGTGATTGGATGAACGATTAATTCCCCTTCACCGTGCGGGGCGGGTGGCGTATTTAAACGACGAATATGGATACCTGCTTCCAGTAACGGAGGAAGGTTTGGAGAGGCAAACGCATCAAAACCATCGGCATGGGCTTTGGTAGTGCGGTTGCCGCGATACAATCGGTTATTGAAAAAGAGCGTTACTTCGTTGATCGGATAATTCGCCGCAACGTACAACGCATTCAGCAGATTAATTTGTCCGTCAGAGCGTAACTCAGCTAGCGGGATTTGTGACCCTGTCACAATGACTGGTTTACCGAGATTCTCGAGCATGAACGACAGCGCAGAGGCGGTATATGCCATCGTATCGGTGCCGTGCAGAATGACAAAACCATCATAGTCGTCATAATGCGCTTTAATATCTTCAGCAATATGCTGCCAGTCTTCTGGCGTCATATCTGAAGAGTCCATCAGCGGCGTATATTCATGAATGGTGAAATCTGGCATCTCCGGGCGATGGAATTCCGGCATCAGCGCCAGTTGGCGCTGTAGATGACCTGACACCGGAATATAACCCTGCTCGGAACGCTGCATCCCGATGGTCCCGCCCGTGTAGGCGACGTAAATTGATTTCTTTTGCATGATATTGATATGAATGATATCGAAAGAGCAAAAGTATATACGTGAGGCAGGGGGAGCGCACCTGATACTATGCGGATAAGGAAATATGGGGCGAGACAGCGGGAAGAGGATTCGTAGAGGTAAAAAATAATGTGGCCGACGATCTGTCGGCCACTCAGTACAAGACTTAACGCACGTTGGCGCAGGTCAGGCAAAACGCATAACGGTTTTGTGGGTCGTTAAACGCTGCCAGCTTGTCGCTTTCACTTTTAACGGTAGAGGCTACCGAGGCCAGCGGTGCAGGTAACATGGCCTGGAACGCATCTGGCAACATTGCCCGGACAGAACCAGACATGTTGTCCATCACTTTGTCGAAGAAGGTCGGTTCATCAACGTAGTATTCCAGATGCCACTGTTTCACTTTTGCCAGCTCTGCTGCTTTGGCGACCGCATCATCGAAATCACCGAGACTATCGACCAGCCCGTTAGCTTTTGCATCCTGACCGGTCCAGACGTGGCCCTGGGCGATTTTATCAATCTGCTCCGGCGTTGAATGACGCGCATCAGCAACCAGCGTGATAAAGCGTTTATAGCCATTCTCAATGCTTAACTGCATCATCTGCTGCGCTTCCGGCGGCAGTGCCCTGGGGATAGAAACATCCGCCAGCGGTGAAGTTGAGACACCATCAGTATGAACACCAATCGAATCCAGACTATTTTCTACGGTGGTGATCACGCCGAAGATACCGATAGAACCGGTCAGGGTGCTGGGGTTAGCCACAATGTAATTAGCTGGTGTGGAAATCCAGTAACCACCAGATGCCGCCATGCCGCCCATCGATACAACCACAGGCTTACCCGCTGCCCGGGCTGCTGCCAGTTCAGCGCGAATCACTTCAGACGCGGTAACGCTGCCGCCGGGACTATTAACACGCAGAACAATCGCTTTCACTTTCGGGTCAAGGCGAGCGTCGCGGATTTGTGCCGCAGTGGTATCACCGCCAACATTACCCTGAGTTTCCTCGCCATCCATAATTGCGCCATTAGCGAAGACGACACCGATACTGTCACCGGTATCTGCCGGCGTTTTCAATGCGTAATCGTAATAACTGATGGCGCGATAATTTTTATCAGTCTTACTCCAGCCGAACTCTTTGGTCAGAGTTTTTTCGATTTCGGCACTCGATGCCAGTGCATCGACCAGCTTGTTTTCCAGCGCATATTTCGCGGTATCGCCACCGGTTTTGGTTAAACCCTCAAGCAACCCTTGCGCGCCAGGGAATACCTGCTGAGCAGGGATCTGCCGGTTAGCGGCAACAGTATTCAGATAGTTTTGCCACAGCTCACCAATCCAGCGGCTGTCAGCTTCGCGAGCTGCCGGCGACATATCATCACGAGTAAACGGTTCAACGGCAGATTTATACGTACCCACGCGGAACACATGGGTGGAAACTTTCAGCTTATCCAGTAACGATTTGTAGTACAGACCGTTGGTGGCAAAACCGTGCAGATCAACCACGCCTTGCGGAGACAGCCAAATTTTATTGGCGAAACTGGCGAGATAATATTGCCCCTGGCTGTAGTTCTCGCCAACGGCATAAACCGGTTTCCCGCTGTCACGAAACTCTTTCAGGGCTTTGCCGATGTACTGCATAGACGGCTGGTCGCCGCCTGCGAAGTTTTTCAGATCCATCACGATACCGGTGATATTGCGGTCGTCCTTCGCCTGGCGAATGGTGTTGACGATATCAAACAGTGAGTTTTCCTGCAGACGATCGGAACTGGCACCAAGCAGCTGGCGGCTTAGCTTACTAAACCGCTGAGAACTATCGGGTTTATCGACGATTACACCAGATATGTCCAGCAGCAGCGCACCACGACTGGCCGTTTCTTTCGAATCACCACCACTGACCTGCATCCAGATCCCCACACCAACCAGCACGAGAAAAATAAAGAACAGGTTAAGTACCATTTCACGGACGAAATTCAGCAGACGCCACGTCCATTTAAAAAATCCGGCAATAAATCGCCAAAGGGTTCGCATGTATTCTCCCAACTTAAGGTCACACCTGTCACAGGCGCAATAGATGTGGTTATCGTAATGACCCAACCGGCACTTGTCAGCAGGAATTGCGGACTGTGCTGTAACAAAATCCACTCTCGTGTTAATTTTGTGAATAAATATCATGACAGGAGTTAATCAAATGGATGCACTCGAACTATTGATCAATCGCCGTAGCGCCTCCCGCCTGGCTGAACCTGCGCCAACGGGTGAACAACTGCAAAACATCCTGCGTGCGGGTATGCGTGCGCCGGACCATAAGTCCATGCAACCGTGGCATTTTTTTGTGATCGAAGGGGAAGGACGCGAGCGTTTCAGCGCATTATTGGAACAGGGGGCGATTGCTGCCGGTAGTGATGACAAAGCTATCGACAAAGCGCGTAATGCGCCGTTCCGCGCACCGCTCATCATAACGGTGGTGGCAAAATGCGAAGAAAATCATAAAGTCCCGCGCTGGGAACAGGAAATGTCTGCGGGATGCGCGGTCATGGCGATGCAAATGGCAGCAGTTGCCCAGGGGTTTGGCGGCATCTGGCGCAGTGGCGCATTAACTGAAAGTCCGGTAGTGCGTGAAGCATTCGGTTGCCGTGAGCAGGATAAAATTGTCGGTTTTCTCTACCTTGGTACGCCGCAGCTGAAAGCATCTACGTCGATTAACGTCCCGGACCCGACGCCGTTTGTCACTTATTTCTGATAATTGTCGCGAAACTGTCTGGATTGTGAGCAAAGGCGCAGGAATTCAGACACTCTCACTTATCACTTCACGGAATGAGGGTTACCATACCCGGATTGCATTGACAGGAGATGTCCATGAGCGAGAACTCGATTCGTTTGACCCAATACAGCCACGGAGCTGGTTGCGGCTGTAAAATTTCCCCAAAAGTGTTGGAAACCATCCTGCACAGTGAGCAGGCGAAGTTTGTTGATCCGAATTTGCTTGTGGGTAATGAAACCCGCGACGATGCGGCGGTGTACGATCTGGGCAATGGCACCAGCGTTATCAGTACCACCGACTTCTTCATGCCGATCGTTGATAATCCTTTCGATTTTGGCCGCATTGCGGCGACTAACGCCATCAGCGATATCTTCGCGATGGGGGGCAAACCGATTATGGCGATTGCGATCCTCGGCTGGCCGATTAACAAACTTTCCCCGGAAATTGCCCGCGAAGTAACCGAAGGTGGACGCTATGCATGCCGTCAGGCGGGTATTGCGCTGGCTGGCGGTCACTCCATCGATGCGCCGGAGCCGATTTTTGGTCTGGCGGTAACGGGGATCGTACCGACCGAGCGGGTGAAGAAAAACAGTACCGCACAAGCCGGATGCAAACTGTTCCTGACCAAACCGCTGGGGATCGGCGTTCTTACCACGGCTGAGAAAAAATCACTGCTGAAACCAGAACATCAAGGACTGGCGACGGAAGTGATGTGCCGGATGAACATCGCAGGCGCGTCCTTTGCCAACATCGAAGGCGTAAAAGCGATGACCGACGTTACGGGCTTTGGTCTGCTGGGGCATTTGAGCGAAATGTGTCAGGGTGCTGGTGTGCAGGCGCGCGTTGACTATGACGCGATCCCGAAATTGCCGGGGGTTGAAGAGTACATTAAGTTGGGCGCAGTGCCTGGCGGCACCGAACGTAACTTTGCCAGCTACGGTCATCTGATGGGTGAAATGCCGCGTGAAGTGCGCGATCTGCTGTGCGATCCGCAAACTTCTGGCGGTCTGCTGCTGGCGGTCATGCCGGAAGCAGAAAATGAGGTCAAAGCTACAGCCGCCGAGTTTGGCATTGAACTGACGGCGATTGGCGAACTGGTGCCAGCGCGCGGCGGTCGTGCCATGGTTGAGATCCGTTAATTCAATGCGGTTGTTTATTGCCGAAAAACCGAGTCTGGCGCGCGCCATTGCTGATGTCCTGCCCAAACCGCACCGGAAAGGCGATGGCTTTATCGAGTGCGGTAATGGTCAGGTGGTGACCTGGTGTATCGGTCACCTGCTTGAGCAGGCGCAGCCAGACGCCTACGACAGCCGCTATGCGCGCTGGAATCTTGCGGATTTGCCGATTGTCCCGGAAAAGTGGCAATTACAGCCCCGACCCTCCGTGACTAAACAACTTAATGTCATCAAACGCTTCCTGCATGAAGCCAGCGAAATCGTTCACGCCGGTGACCCGGATCGCGAAGGGCAATTGCTGGTAGATGAAGTGCTGGACTACCTGCAACTGGCACCGGAAAAGCGCCAGCAGGTGCAGCGTTGCTTGATCAACGACCTGAACCCGCAGGCGGTTGAACGGGCGATCGATCGTCTTCGTTCCAATAGCGAGTTTGTGCCGTTGTGCGTTTCTGCACTGGCGCGAGCCCGAGCCGACTGGCTGTACGGCATCAATATGACCCGCGCTTACACCATTCTCGGTCGCAATGCGGGTTATCAGGGCGTACTTTCCGTGGGACGCGTGCAGACGCCCGTACTCGGACTGGTGGTGCGCCGCGACGAAGAGATTGAAAACTTCGTGGCGAAAGATTTCTTTGAAGTCAAAGCGCATATCGTGACACCTGCCGATGAGCGGTTTACCGCTATCTGGCAACCGAGCGAAGCGTGTGAACCTTATCAGGATGAAGAAGGGCGCTTGTTACATCGTCCGCTGGCGGAGCATGTGGTCAACCGCATCAGCGGCCAACCGGCTATTGTCACCAGCTATAACGATAAACGGGAATCAGAATCCGCACCGCTGCCGTTTTCGCTTTCGGCGTTGCAGATTGAAGCGGCAAAACGCTTTGGTCTGAGTGCGCAGAACGTGCTTGATATCTGCCAGAAGTTGTACGAAACGCACAAGCTAATCACTTATCCGCGTTCCGATTGTCGCTATCTGCCGGAAGAGCATTTTGCCGGACGCCACGCAGTGATGAATGCCATCAGCGTTCATGCACCGGACTTGTTACCGCAGCCAGTGGTCGATCCAGATATACGCAACCGCTGCTGGGATGACAAAAAGGTCGATGCGCACCACGCCATCATCCCGACCGCACGGAGTTCTGCGATCAACCTGACGGAGAACGAAGCGAAGGTCTATAACCTGATTGCCCGTCAGTATTTGATGCAGTTCTGCCCGGATGCGGTGTTCCGCAAGTGTGTTATCGAACTGGACATTGCCAAAGGCAAATTTGTCGCTAAAGCCCGTTTTCTTGCTGAAGCAGGCTGGCGCACACTGTTAGGCAGCAAAGAGCGCGATGAAGAAAACGACGGCACGCCGCTGCCTGTGGTGGCGAAAGGCGATGAGTTGCTGTGTGAAAAAGGTGAGGTGGTAGAGCGGCAAACCCAGCCGCCGCGCCATTTTACCGATGCAACACTGCTTTCGGCGATGACCGGGATCGCGCGCTTTGTGCAGGACAAAGATCTGAAAAAGATCCTTCGTGCGACCGATGGCCTGGGGACAGAAGCAACCCGTGCCGGGATTATTGAACTGCTGTTCAAGCGAGGCTTCCTGACCAAAAAAGGGCGCTATATCCACTCCACCGACGCCGGAAAAGCGTTATTCCATTCGCTGCCAGAGATGGCGACGCGACCGGACATGACCGCGCACTGGGAATCGGTGCTGACGCAAATCAGCGAAAAGCAGTGTCGCTATCAGGACTTTATGCAGCCGCTGGTGGGGACGCTTTACCAACTGATTGATCAGGCGCGTAGCACTCCGGTCAGACGGTTTAGAGGAATTGTGGCACCAGGTGGGGGGGCTGTTAAAAAAGCACCCAATAAGCGTGTGAAAAAAGCGGCAAAGCCCAAAAAAGATAATACGGATTCTGCTAATTAATTCGTTTTCCACTCTAAAACAAAGCCAATGGTAGATATTCCGCCATTGGCTTTATTGGTTATACTCGTCATGCTTCAAGTTGCATGTGCTGCGTCTGCGGGTTATTCGGCCCATCCATGGGCCTCACCCCTTACGGGGCCGCTGCAAGCAGCGTTCAAATCCGCTCCATGCGGATTTGTCGGTCACCCCAGTCACTTACTTCTGTAAGCTCCTGGGGATTAATGAGAGACATCCATGTCTCTCACCGAAGGCCAGCCTGCGGCTGGGCAAATTCGTTCCTGACGAATTTGTCACTCTCTTGTCGCCTTCCTGCAACTCGAATTATTTAGAGTATAATGCGTGTGAAATTTCATACCACAGGCGAAACGATCATGACGCAGGATGAATTGAAAAAAGCAGTAGGATGGGCGGCACTTCAGTATGTTCAGCCCGGCACCATTGTTGGTGTAGGTACAGGTTCCACCGCCGCACACTTTATTGACGCGCTCGGCACGATGAAAGGCCAGATTGAAGGGGCCGTTTCCAGTTCAGATGCTTCCACTGAAAAACTGAAAAGCCTCGGCATTCACGTTTTTGATCTCAACGAAGTCGACAGCCTTGGCATCTACGTTGATGGCGCAGATGAAATCAACGGCCACATGCAAATGATCAAAGGCGGCGGCGCGGCGCTGACCCGCGAAAAAATCATTGCTTCGGTTGCGGAAAAATTTATCTGTATTGCAGACGCATCCAAGCAGGTTGATATTCTGGGCAAATTCCCGCTGCCAGTAGAAGTTATTCCGATGGCACGTAGTGCAGTGGCGCGCCAGCTGGTAAAACTGGGCGGTCGTCCGGAATACCGCCAGGGCGTGGTGACCGATAACGGCAACGTGATCCTCGACGTCCACGGCATGGAAATCCTTGACCCGATAGCGATGGAAAACGCCATAAATGCGATTCCTGGCGTGGTGACTGTTGGCTTGTTTGCTAACCGTGGCGCGGACGTTGCGCTGATTGGCACACCTGACGGTGTCAAAACCATTGTGAAATGATCTGACGGGGGAACCTCCCCCGTTAAAAAAATTCTCTTCATTAAATTTGGTGACATGTGTCACGTTTTTACCTGGCTATTGTCGATTGCTCTAAATAAACCCTCTAAACCAGCATATTCATCCAAGAAATACCTTTGCGTGATATTTCCTCAACATCGCGACGCAAACGTTCATATTGCCGCAATATTATTTTTTGATATGTTGAAAGGCGGATGCAAATCCGCACACAACATTTCAAAAGACAGGATTGGGTAAATGGCAAAGGTATCGCTGGAGAAAGACAAGATTAAGTTTCTGCTGGTAGAAGGCGTGCACCAAAAGGCGCTTGAAAGCCTTCGTGCAGCGGGTTACACCAACATCGAATTTCACAAAGGCGCGCTGGATGATGAACAATTAAAAGAATCCATCCGCGATGCCCACTTCATCGGCCTGCGATCCCGTACCCATCTGACTGAAGACGTGATCAACGCCGCAGAAAAACTGGTCGCTATTGGCTGTTTCTGTATCGGAACAAACCAGGTTGATCTGGATGCGGCGGCAAAACGCGGGATCCCGGTATTTAACGCACCGTTCTCAAATACGCGCTCTGTTGCGGAGCTGGTGATTGGCGAACTGCTGCTGCTATTGCGCGGCGTGCCGGAAGCCAATGCTAAAGCGCACCGTGGCGTGTGGAACAAACTGGCGGCGGGTTCTTTTGAAGCGCGCGGCAAAAAGCTGGGTATCATCGGCTACGGTCATATTGGTACGCAATTGGGCATTCTGGCTGAATCGCTGGGAATGTATGTTTACTTTTATGATATTGAAAACAAACTGCCGCTGGGCAACGCCACTCAGGTACAGCATCTTTCTGACCTGCTGAATATGAGCGATGTGGTGAGTCTGCATGTACCAGAGAATCCGTCCACCAAAAATATGATGGGTGCGAAAGAGATTTCACTAATGAAGCCCGGCTCGCTGCTGATTAATGCTTCGCGCGGTACTGTGGTGGATATTCCGGCGCTGTGTGACGCGCTGGCGAGCAAACATCTGGCGGGGGCGGCAATCGACGTATTCCCGACGGAACCGGCGACCAACAGCGATCCATTTACCTCTCCGCTGTGTGAATTCGACAACGTCCTTCTGACGCCACACATCGGCGGTTCGACTCAGGAAGCGCAGGAGAATATCGGCCTGGAAGTTGCGGGTAAATTGATCAAGTATTCTGACAATGGCTCAACGCTCTCTGCAGTGAACTTCCCGGAAGTCTCGCTGCCACTGCACGGTGGGCGTCGTCTGATGCACATCCACGAAAACCGTCCGGGCGTGCTAACTGCGCTGAACAAAATCTTCGCCGAGCAGGGCGTCAACATCGCTGCGCAATATCTGCAAACTTCCGCCCAGATGGGTTATGTAGTTATTGATATTGAAGCCGACGAAGACGTTGCCGAAAAGGCGCTGCAGGCAATGAAAGCTATTCCGGGTACCATTCGCGCCCGTCTGCTGTACTAATTCCCCTTCTCTGAAAATCAACGGGCAGGTCACTGACTTGCCCGTTTTTTTATCGCTTCTCCCGCGCATGTCGCTGCCATTTGTAGTGCGCTGCAATTGCCTTTGCGAGTCTGCTCGAAGAAATAAATCAAAGCTAGATCAATGCGTTGTGCTTATTTAAAGAGAGTTTACGATGGCAGGGCAGCATGGGCTGTAACGGTAAAGCCCTCACCGAAGCGAGGGCTTAAAGGAGAAGGGTTATGATGCGACTTGTCATCATACTGATTGTACTGTTACTGATAAGTTTGCCAGCTTATTAACAGTCAGTCTCAGGGGAGGAGTCATCCTCCCTTACCCTTACTCACTAAATTAGGTTAAAGAATCAACGATGTCAATCAGGGCGATGCGGGTGTATCGCCCTTACCACTCCCAGACTATCGACGGTGTAACCACCGCAGGAAGAGGGATATCCCACTCTTCAACGGGGAGTTTTTCCACCAACTGACAATCATGCGCATAACCCACCGGTTGCATTTTATAGTGCTGCCAGTTTTGTAAGGTCCGATCATAAAAACCACCGCCCATTCCCAGGCGCTGACCGTACTCATCAAAGGCGACCAGCGGTGTGATCAACACGTCTAATCGGGAAAGGGGTAGCACGTCACGCACATCCAGTTTTGGCTCATGGATCTTCAACCTGTTCATCACCAGTTCGCTTTGCGGATGGTAATTCAGGAACAGCAAATTACCGGCACTAAAGGGATGCAAAACTGGAAGATATACGCGCTTACCGGCGCGCCAGAGTTGTTCTATGAGTGGCTGGGTGTCGAGTTCGCCATCAAAAGAGAGGAATACAGCGACCGTATGCGCCATCACCACTGGGGAATACGTCATCATCCGGGTAGCGGCTTGTTGACCCATTTCCTGCTGTTGTTCCGGCGTTAACGCACGACGACGTTGCCGAATCATTTTGCGGATTTCTTGTCGGGATAATGTCAGTGGGAGTTCTGGTAGTTGCGTCATGGCTGGTGCCAGATAAGAAGGGAATCTCCGAGATGCCGCCGCAGGCTGTAACCCTTGAACCCTTGGTTCAAGGTGAATGTGTCGTCGCAGTTTTAAGGCTTCTCGG
>OGTB01001911.1_pt1 | contig 12890 bp, 11 predicted proteins | sample 1553611 | NCBI WGS metagenome assembly OGTB01 (sample SAMEA2580032, study PRJEB22360) | human gut metagenome | biome: human gut; feature: human-associated habitat; material: faeces | place: Denmark | collected 2008/2010 | reverse complement strand
CCTACAGCCTGGAGGACGTGCCCATCGGAAGACTCGAACTGACGCCGAGCCTCATCGAGAGGGCGCGCGCAGAGAGGCGCGACGCCTCGCTGGCCTAGCCTAAAGGCAAAACGGAATAGGCGGACCGACCGTCCGGCTGAGTCTGGAAAGAGCTGCCAAACTGAGGGCGGAGAATGGTCACCGGACCTATCGAACACATATCCACCGTTCCTTCAACTGGGGAAACGGAATCCCCGGGGTCCATGGGGGCCGCGGGGGCGTTCGGCTAGCCGCGGGTACGGACTATCTGCGCAGCGTGTTCAGCTTAGATCGGGAATCAACCACGAATGGTACACACGGCATCGAGAGCCCCCGCAACAAACCTCGTCCTAGATTTCAAAGCTAGCAATCTTCCGAGTGTGAACTGCATGGTTACGCCATGTCTCTCTAAGCGTAGGTGCACAACTACGAGGTTTTCTCAAAAGTTTTAATTGTAACCACACGCGCCATATTAATGACATTCATTAAATACGACTTAGAGCAAAATGGGATTTGAAGCAATTGGGAAATACCTTTTGCTCGATTACCAGAATGAATACTTCTCAACCCATTATTAAATAATGTATTTGCCTTTAGATAGTTCTCAGCTCGGCGCCGATCGAACCGCTCGGCGACGATTGTATCAATCTTATCGACATCCAGTGATCGACCCTCTTTGAAAGCTGAACGTAAACACTGAGAAACAACGAACTGTTTATACAAATTGCTACGCGAAATGCTATTAACAGTCATTCTGTATCGAATGAGCGGCTCTGGAACATTTCCAATAGTGAACCCTTCCAGCTCGGCACGCAACAGCAAGTCATAATCTTCTGCTAGCGGAACAGACCGATACCCCATTTCAAATACAGACCTTCTTCCAAACCAACTCGGATGAGGTACGCAATTTCTAATCATAAGAGAACGCCTAACGCCTTCACCCGAACTTGGAATTGAATCAACGAGATATAATTGACTACCGTCTTCGTCAATGGCGTTCAAATAAGAACCCACTAGGTCAAGCTCATGTTCTTCAAGATACGACAACTGCCGTTCAATGCGCTGCGCCTCAGAAATGTCATCTGAGTCCATTCGGCAGATATACTGACCGCGTGAGACCTTGAACGCCTTTTCCAAAGATGCAGCAAGACCAAGATTGCGTTCATTTCTCACGAGGCAAATCCTGCTGTCATGAGAGCTATAGTTTTGAGCAATATCGTAAAGTGTGTTGTCATCTGGATTATCAAAAACAACAACCACCTCGATTCGATGGTAGGTCTGCTTTAAAATAGACACTAGTGCCTCAGTAAAATCTTTGGCGCTCTCCCTATAACAAGGCATGAGCACTGAAACCAACTGTGAATCTGTCAACTAAAACCTCCAACACCGCTGCGGGAGCAAACGCTAATGAAAACTACCGATAGTTTAATAGTCCTTCATGTGGCATATATTACAAGTGATTTCGCTTCTGGCGTGTCTACAGTGGTGCCTCAATACCTAAATGAGCAGTCAGAAATAAAGGACATGAATATAGCTCTATTAAATCTTACAAACTACAGGCCTAAAGATGCGAAATATCCCGTCTTCCATCAGTCATGCATAGAAAAACTTCCTGAACCGTTTTGCAATCCGTCACTCGTAATATTTCATGAGATATATAGGCCGGATCACATTAAACTAAGCCATTGGCTCAGAAGACGTGCGATCCCATACATCATCACGCCACATGGGTCTCTAACATATGTGGCGCAAGAACAGCATCATTTAGCTAAACAATTGCTTAATGTTTTCTTCTATAACGCCTTTATCCGCAATGCTGATTGTATCCATTTTCTATCGGAAAAAGAGGCGATGAGTTCAAACGGCTTTAAACATAGGAAAGCAAGCATTATTCCAAATGGTGTTAGCATCCCAAAAGCCAAAGCCTCAAACTTAGACAGCCGCATCGCGCTTTTTATTGGCCGCCTAGATATAGAGGTCAAAGGTCTTGATCTACTGATCAAAAGTTTGCCGCTAATTGCTGATGAGCTAAGAGGGCTCGGAGCTAAAATCTACATCTACGGTCCAGACGAAGATGGGTCTATGGCCAAACTGGAACTACTTATTGCCGACAATCAAGTATCCGATATTGTTTTATTAAATGGTCCAGTTAATGGTCAATCTAAAGCGGACGCTTTTCTCCAATCGCAGTTTTATATCCAACTTTCACGCACTGAAGGTTTCCCGACGTCTGTTTTGGAAGCACTAGCATATGGCCTCCCAATTATTGTTACCGAGGGAACCACATGGAAAGAAACAGCGAACAATAAAGGAATTGGAATCGGTGTAGAATCTGATCTCGAAGCCATTTCTAACGCAATTCTCACCCTGTTCAATGACGATGAACTTCGTTGTAAACTTGCAAATGCAGCTAGAAAGTATGCAATTGAACACTTTCAATGGAAGGCCATTGCCAAGCGTCAATTTATTTTATACAGGGACATTGTAAACGGGCTTTCTAACTAACCATCTTGTTCTTCCAATACGGAAAGGGACTAAATGCTGTTTTCAATTATTATCCCTGCATATAATGCGGCATCCAGTTTGCCGGAAACGCTATCATCCATCTACCAACAAACATATGATGGCTATGAAATTATTCTCATCAATGATGGATCAGCAGACGCTACTGAAAGTGTCTGCAAAGTGTTTTGTGAATCTCACAACAATACTCATTACGTTAGACAAAATAATATGGGCGTATATGAGGCCAGGCGAAAAGGCGCGGAGATAAGCGCCGGAGATTACCTGGTCTTTGTTGATGCGGATGATTCTTTGCGCTTCGATACCCTATCTATTCTTGCTCGCGAAATCGATAAGTGCAATCCAGACATAATCTGTTTCAGCTATACAAGAAACCCAGACTATTCAAACGATCCGTTTATCAATCCCGCCCTTCCGTCTGGCATCTATGAAGGTGACGATCTCGCCGAAGTCAGAAAATGTTTGGCACGAGGGAAGCTCAATTCAATTTGGGGAAAGGCAATCAAAAGAAACTGTCTGATTGACGATTTAAGCAATACCGATACAAAGAGAATCGATTTTGCAGAAGATTTTCTGCAAATGATACCCATAGTCGATTCAGCCAGATCGGTTTTACAAATAAGTGATGCGCTGTATTATTACAATTGTCAAAACGGACAAAGTGCAACACACAGCTATAAGGAAAAACAGCTTTCAGATTTAACCTTCGTCACCTCAAGCCTAGTGAAAATCGCTGCTCGTTGGGGAGAAGAAACAGAAAGGCTGGCATGGAAAACAAGAACGGAACAGTATCTTTATCTCCTATCGATCAACGAGCTCAGTGACAATAATGAGACCAAAAAACGTAACTTTGTTTCAATTTCAGAGGCCTTATTTAATCCCTCAATTAAAGCTGATGTCCCTTGCAGCACCTACAGACCTGACAGCTATTTACTGTTCCTTGCGGCAAAGAATAAGCACTATTTGTTATCTCGAGTAGTAATACGCTGTTGTGAACAGCTAAAACTATTGATACTGAAAATCTTGAGCTAATCGCCCTGTTGTCATCGCTCATTTTTCCTGGCACCGAGTAGTAAAACCAACCGACTTAGCCTTCGATAATCAAATGTCAGGCAAGCCGGTTGGTCATAAAAGTAATGAAAGTACATTAGGCTATTCTGCTTAATAAGCGTCGCAGATTATCGCTTGATAAATGCAGATATGCTCGTCTTTTCGGATTCGTTTAGCCCAAACATCAAAACCAAGAAGAAATAGATAAAGAAATAAATTATTGCTGACACCAAAACCACCACAAGGCCAGATAAAAGGCTTTTAATTAGGTTATAGAGCAGCAGCAAAGCCCCCGTACCGACAATAACCAAGACGGAAAGTTTGGCAATTTCAAGCCAAAATTTCTTTATGTTCAACCCAAGCTTTTCAGAGTAATACCAATTCATACAGAAACCGTTACCTATAACCATAGCGATGGCTGTTGAAACTGCTGCGCCCACTATGCCCATAAGCTTGAGCAATATAATCGTCACGACCACGTTGACAAGCGCAATCGCAAGATACATATACCCCCTATACAGGTAAACATTCGCAACCTGCATTATGGTAAGTCCCAGGTTCTGAATTAAGTCAATGGTAAATGGAACCATTACGATCAAGGCGATATAGAAAGCGTCTATATAGTCCTTACCAGCCCAAATAATGATGAAATCTTTCCCCAGAACAATAAATAAACTAAGAACAAATCCGCAGACGATAAAGGAAATGCGACCGACTTTAATGAAGAGATCCGAAATTTCAGACATATCCTTATTCTGGCAATACAGTTCTGAAACTCGAGGAAGAAAAACTGAAGAGGCTGCCGTACCGATTGTCATATAAATCGTGTAGATTTGAGATCCAACAGAATATACCGCAACGGCGGCAGCACCAAAATAATAGCCGACAATTAATTGATCGGTTTTCCAGAAAATCTGGTCAGCAATCGTCACCAATACAATCGCGCCGCTAAAAAATAGCAATCCTTTAGCCAGTTTCATGTCCCAGCCATGATATCTGAAACTAATATGCAGATTATATTTAGCAAACAAACGCTGGCTCACCGCGCACAACACATTTGTAACAAGCACAACTAAACATACGGCTAATGCATTCTTAAAAATTGTCGTAAGTCCATACACAATGAAAGGCTGAGCTATTAGGGCGGCCAATTGCGAGCCCTTCAAAAAAACGAACCTTTCATTAGCAGTTATCGCCGCAACGCTAATAGTGTTGTTCATGATAACAATTGTGTTGATCCCTAATACAACAAGCATTGCGGAACACTCATCAAGCTGTGAGTTTGTAAAACTGGCTGAATATACAAACCGAACAACCACGGCGAGAACGCAACTTATTAGCATCACGAACACAGATAGGACCCAGTACAGACGCCTAGCTATTGCGAGAGTATTCTCCATTAAGTCATTTTTGCCCTCTGCCATATACTTGCAATAAAAACGCCCAACACCGGCAGACAAAATCCCATTAATGGAAACTATATAAGACATGATAGAACCTATCAATTGATAGAGTCCGTATTCGTCTTGTCCAATGTTTTGCAACAACATCGGAACATATACAAAGCCGACTAAAGCCTGAGCCAGTATATAACCATATGTAATTATTATGCCAGTAAGTCTTCTGCTTGCGCTACTTATCAGAATCACCGTTTCACAATTAGTTGCTTCAAATACCATTCAGAAATTAAAGCACTATTTAATCAGAACAACCGATTGCCGAACCTCTCCTTTGTTCGCATTGTTAAAGCAGGGTCCGATTAAATTCCCAGGCAGAATTTGATGCCACATTTCATTGTCATGCGGATTATCTCCCCAGAAGAACCCAATATGACAGTCGATTGATCCGTCAGTCTTAAAGAAGATAATATCTCCCTTTTGAGCATAACCACTATTTAGCATATCTTGGACAGTACGGAACTCATACATTTTGCATCCCAAATCTCGAGCATAGCCATACCATCTCCAAGCGTTAATATAGCCGCCACCGCCTGGCCCCCCAGCCCAAGGAGAGTGATTATTATTCTGCGCAATACGATTGACATCGCCACCAACCGCAGCATAAGCATGAGCCACGAAGCCAGTGCAATTCATGCCAGTATAGCCATCCCATCTCGGGGCACCTTTTGGGTAAAGGCAACTATCATAGGAGAAGCCACCGGAATATCTCGTTCCTAAATAATAGCCATCAAATTGATGCGACGTAAGCCAAGTGACGAGTCCAATACGACTAACCCCCAAAACCGTTGAGCTGCCAAATGGGCTGTAGTAAATCTGAGTCGACTTCGACTGGAGAGTGCCATCAGGAAGCAAGACATCGCAGTAAAGATCGTAATAACCATCTTGCAATCCAAGTGCAGAGGGATTGAAATAAGCGTCATTCACACTGGAAAATTCTTTTAGAACACCCCATTTACTCCAGTCGGACTTGGCCCAAACAAATTTAAACTGAAATTGCCCAGATTTTTCAGCTGCAAGCGTTCCCAAATCAGCTCGAACTCCCCAAGAATTATTGCCATCAGTCGAAATTGCAGTAATCCTCGAGAAATCCCAACAGCTAATGATTGTTCTTTTTGTTTGGACAACTCCATCTGACCCCGAAACGTCACAGATCAATTCATAGTCTCCGGCGTCTTTTGGATCCCATTGCAAGTGTGAACTTGTGCCCTGTTGAGCAACGCCCCAGTCAGCCCAATTATTCTTATTCCAGACAAACTTATACTGTAAGTAATTAGTATCACCCGAGCATCTGGCATCGATCTCAGCGCTTTCATTAGGCCTGACAAGCGTTGCAGAAGAACTCAAGGACTCGTAATTCCACTTCTCGGAGCCAATCGAGCATTCAGTCTTCGAGGTCATCGTCTGATCGTTGGCCTCATCAATAACATCAACAAAAACGGTGACAGCGCCAGATTTATCGACTCTCCAGTCAATTGAGGATTTACCTCTGCCGGAGTCAATCACACCCCATTCAGCCCAGTTGTTCCGCATCCAAACATATTTGTATGAAATCTGATTATTCTTTCGGATGGTAATCCGAGGTGTAATTGAAAGCGTATCCCCTACGCACAAATTGGATGAATCAGATTTCAAATCTATTGAAGTGAAGTTAGATAGATTTCTCTCCACCCTGACGGGGAACCTCCAGGTCCTCACGTTGCCGGCCGAATCGACGGCGTCGACCAAGATGTTGACGTCGCCGGCGACCTCCGGCACCCAATCGCAGGAGGCCTCGGGCCCGAGCTGGCGGATGGTGCCCCACCTGGACCAGCCGCCCTGCTCCCAGACGAACTTATAGCGGACCGAGCCCGAGTTGCCGGACGCGGTCAGGCCGAGCGAGCAGCGGTCGCCCAGGAGAGGAGACCCTCCATCGGACGCCTTTGCCGAGAGACCGTCGACAGAGTAGTCCTCTGAAACCGGCGAAGTTGCACTTAAATCATCGGCCCGTGTTGAATCTTCAATCTGTGATGGAGACAGGCCCGCTTCACTCAAACCAAAGCAAGGAGTTACGGCCAAACAGAAATAAAAGAAGAAAAAAGCGACACGGACAGCCTTACTTCTAAAGAAATGCATATAGAACCTCCCCGATAGTTCACTCCAACATAATATTGCTAGCAAGTAACAATTTAAGGCCAAGATTTACCATACAAGTAAGGTCGACTACAACCAGCGCAGTCGACCTAGAGAATTCATATTGATATTAGCCAATTAAAGAAATAATGCGCGCAATATTCTGACCATACGTGTCACCCGGAACAGCCCAGCGGCCATTTAAATCTTCCAAATATGGCGCAACTCCGAGAAAACCCTTAGACTGAAGGACTTCATATCGAGGATCCACACAAGTGTTATTCAACGCCGCACCAGTAGCATATCCTTTAAGATGCTGGACTTGGGCAAGCAAGCCCTGATATACATCGTCAAATCTAGCGCCTCCCGATTGTTGATTGACGGCGCCCAGTCCGGCGAAATTGCACTGATTCGGCTTTACGGAACCTCCAAATTGCAACCATCCAGTCTCAAGCATAGCCTGAGCAAAAACAACTTCCGGACGAACCCCTTCAGAAACAGCGGCTTCGACAATTAATGAACAAAAATCACGAATAGTAGGTGCTCCCTTTGAAACAAATTCGTCTGAGGGATATGTATGTCCTGTTGATTCATATAAGTTCACCATAGCATCAACTGAAGTCTGCAGACTTCCCATAATTGGAGTACCCTCCACCGTGACCTTGCGGGTCAGGTGCCTCTCGGCGGAGCCGTCGATCACGTCGAGGTAGACGGTGTACTCGCCCGGCTCGGTCGGGGTCCACTCGCAGGAGGAGGAAGCGGAGGGCTGCTGGGCGACGCCCCACTTGGCCCAGCCGCCCTTCTCCCAGACGAACTTGTACTTGAGGCCGGAGGCGTCGCCGGACACCTTGGCCTGCAGCTTGACCGGCTTGCCGCAGAGGGCGGAGCCCGAGACTTCGAGCGACTCAAGAGACCAATTAACAACTTTGTATTTAGAAGTGCTAGTCACATACCCATTGGAGTCAATGACATCAGCATAGATCTCATATTCACCAGCCTGGGGCAGGGTCCAAGAAATCGACGGCGAAGTTAAGTCTTGACCGATTACACCCCAATTGGAATCACTCCAATCAGACCCAGCCCTATGCCAAACAAACTTATATCTAAGGCCATCAGTCTTGCCGCTAACATTTACACCGATTTTTACCGTTGACCCCGCATGCCCCAGTTCTTCCGAGAAGGAAATTCCATTGACGGAGTAGGGATGCGGGAACTGCGCGATGATTGCGGCAGCGTCAGCCTCGCCAAGACGGCGGCAACCATCGTCCGAGAAATAGTTGACCACATCACCGTAATTCGAGATAAAGCCATGTTCGATAAGAATACCTGGAATTCCCTGCTCGCGAGCGCAGCGGATAACGGCGAACTCGTCGCCTACCTCCATTTGAAATACGCCGCGGCATGTTAGTCCCATAGCAGCAAGGTTGTTCATGACCTTGTTGGCAAGCTCAACAGAGACCTGCGTGTAGTCGGTGCCATTTGCGGTAGGAGCATAAACTTCTGCGCCGTGAGCTCCAGAAGACCCAGAGTTGATATGAAAGCTAACAAAGGCCTGCGCGCCCTGATCAATGCAGCGCTGTACGCGATAAAGATAATCATTGCTGGGATAGTAGCCAGACTGCTCGCGCGCAAGAACGATCTTAAAGCCGTAAGCTTCAAGTTTATTTTTGCAGGCTGTCATGATCTTCCAGGTAAGGTCGGCTTCACTCTTGCCATTTCCCTGCGCGCCGGAATCAACTCCGCCATGACCGGCATCAAGTGCAATCACCCCAACATTGCGCGCGGAGCGCTCAGCGTAGGTAGATATGCCATCAGGCGAATCAGCGCATTCCAATGCCTGTTGAATCGACTGGGCCTCAACGGCATTACCATCGCCGTCCGCATAGTAAACAGAAGTGCCCTCGGAGCTCACGGAGCTATCAACAACCGTAAACGAATAATTCCTGTCAGAGAGATCCACTACATGTTCAGTGCCATCACCCTGCAAAACGTAGGTTATCGAAGTCAAAAAATAAGTATTGGATTTCAACGTCGAGCCAAATACAAAAGCAGCCGAATTACCAGCTGATTCAGATGCAACCGTGGTTCCCTGTACTCCATTGGCACTTACATAGTTAAGCATTGCGGAAGCAAGGGTGTCGCCGTCATCGGGAGTAGCAAAGGCGACAACTTGATCAGTCCCGCCGGGAAGACTCGGGTAGGCAAGATATACATATTGGAAAGAGGAATCGACCGGTTCAGCCTGCTGATGGTTCTCAGATACATCAACGCCAAAATCCTCATCAGCCAATTCGTCAACGTTCGTTGCCGGCGATGAATCCTCAGCAGCGTCGACATCGACAGAACCCGCATCACGCGAGGCCACGCCATCATCGTCTGCAGTCGCAACGTCCACGGCAGCGTCCGCAGACGGGACGTTGCTCACAGCGTAGACAGCAGTCACAGGACCTATCAAGGGTGAAATGGCCAAAAGACCAGCAAGAGAAAAAGCTGTTGAGGCACGCAATGCCTTTTTCATATCGAATCCCCCGTCACAAATAATGTTACTAAGAGAAGATTATCTTACAATCCCCTCTGCATCGGAAGTCCAGTTATTCGAAGCGCGGGAATTGTTATAAAGGCAGACAGAAACCTGCTCTTATAAAAAGCAGGTTACATTCTCAGCAAACTTTTGTTTTTTCGTCCTTCCATGGACACAGTGTTAGCTCTAGTTTTTGAAGCAATTGGCAGCGCCCCAAACAGCGCAAGTGCAAGTGACACGAAAATCCACTGAAACACGCAATTCGTTTAAGCACGTGGCGGACGACGAAAGCATGTACACAGCCGCGAAATACAGCAAAATGCCCCAATGTTTCGCTTGCATCAGAGGCGTCTGGGGCTTCATCGACAGTGAAACCTGGCTAACGCATTCAAGAAAAGCAGAGCGTGATCTTCATGAATCAAACACCAGTAAGCAACGCTCGCACGCGTCTTTGAATCTTCTAATGAGCAGAAGAGAGGGATCTAGGAGAGACCTAATAGTTCTTGGAATCTGGGAATCATCGAACTCACCATCTTTAAACAAGAGAGAATCATATAGCTTCTTATCGTACCGTCTCGAAAAGATATGAGTGACCAGATGCACATCGTGGGCCTTTGAAAAACAATCTTCGTCCCTTAAAGATTCAGCAATATAACAACCGTCCCAATCAAAAAAGCCGAGATAACCCCGGCTGATAATCAAAGAGGCGGTTTTCTGCTGGCTGTCAGCCGCGGCATCCTCACGGAAACCTAGTTGTCGCCGGAATTATAGTCCCCGGCGCGGACTCACCTTATCTCCCCGGTGCGGGCTCGATATCCTCTCGGATATCTAATCGTCTTGGACTTTTTACCTGCCCAAGCACACTACAGCTTTTACGTGCCGCCACACGAAGCTTAGCTCGTGGACTATTTTCTAAAATATAGGCCTTCAAAGCAACTTGGGTTCAAGCACGGACAAACAAAACAGGCACTGAATACAAGACTTGTTTATCAATAGTTATCAATCACATGCGTTACCAGCAAATATCGTAAGTCTCATACGCTGCGATACAATCAATCTTACCAAATGCTAAACCAGTAAGTCGAAGGGGCCAGCGTGCTAACAATTCACTATGGTGATATGGAAAACGTTATCTATAATACGTCGGTTTACTTCGATAACGTCTATTCGCCCGAATGGTTTCAAGATGCTTTTGCGCAGAGAATTATTAAATCCATTGATAAGGGCGGCGTGGTTGGACCCGGCGCAATAAACACCAAGATCTTAGGCATCATCCCTCCTGAAAGGCTGTCGGGAGGCACCAAGACGCTGCTGCTCATGCACTTCATGCCTCAGAACATATACAACGCCACAACCTGTGGCGACAATTGCGCTTACTGGATTCTGAGAATCGCCGCACAGCATGATCTGACAATCAACCTCTACCATCTGATGGATTTTGGAAACGGCAAGTTCACGGCAACCGTTGCAAACACGGGTGATGTCGTTCACACGATGTTCGACCTTGTCCCTATAGCCGCAAAATGCCTAAGGGAGAACTCCTGACGCACGTTTTCGATATGATAAGAGCCGCTTGAACGAGGAGTACTTGAACCCCACCGCTCTTGCAGCTCTTGAGGATACTTTGCCGGAACTTGGCATTACTTCGCACTAAAGCGAGAAGTACTCGCTCTCGGCAGATAGGTTCGGCCCCAACCACGGATCACCGTTGAGGAAGAGCTCCGGCGAGCGCTGCATGAACAGCGCCTGCTCGCGCTTCCAGCGGCGCAGTTTTTCTTCATTGACCTCTTCCCTGCCGCCCGAGGTGAACTCGTAGTGGCACAGCTCGGCATAGGGCATTTGCCCTCCTCCAACAAAACACTGTCACTAACTTAGCCCACCAACCTCGCCATTTGTTAAGCAACAAGTGCGAGCGGTAGGTATTGATCTACAACCGTTGGGGATTGAAAAAAGCAGTAGCCGAAAACGTAATATCTTCCGATTTGCGCGGCATAAAAAAATAGAGGGCGTCCCATAAAGAGAAGCCCCCTTGCAAAACGGCCGAACCGCTTTTCGAAGTGGGAAATATTTTGCACCAGATGCCTAGGAATCGCAAGAAGGCATATCTTCAGCGTCACAGAAATACCATGCGCCGATCACTTTCGACAAAAACGAGAAGGAGGAAGTTATGACCTCCGCACCTTTATAGTAGTTGATGTTGCGATTTGCCCTAGAAATAAACTTGGAAAGCGATTGTGCTTTGTGCTTAATAACGCCTTTAGACGACACCTCTTTGTGCAGATATAGCGTTGTGACAATCTGGCGTATTCGCTCATTGCTCATCCTTGCCTTACGCTGATAAGAGCCAATCCCATCTATTTTGCTCAATGCCTTCATAACACCGTTATTTGCCCTTCGGGCATTCTCACCCGAAGCAAGACCATTAAGAATGCAACTATTGTGAGCACACGCGTTGCGGAGATCTTTTGCCACGCGAAGCAAATAAAACCTATCGCGAAGCTCATCATCGTCAAACCGTTTGGCGCAAAACAAAATGAATGAATTAAAGGCGCCAAAGGTAATAACTTCCAGAAAGGCCCAGACAGGCATATTAAAACCACTGTATTTTGCAAGAATGCCTGCAGAATAGGCACTCGACTCACAACGTGAAATCTCTTTTTTGACCCAGTTGGTCACATTCCCCTTGCTATCAAATGTATCCTGCTCGCTTAAATAGTCTTGAACGATTTCGTAACCGTCCTCGGCATGCTGCTCTATCCTGCCCAGCAAGTCAACTTTGCAGAAGTGCTCAATATCAAGAGTGAGCGAAATCATCTCGTTTCGAAGCAACATATCAATAATCGAAAGGTCAACAAGCATCTTGAAATCTAAGTTGACATATTCACCCTTGCGTTTTCCATCAGAAACCTTTGGAAATCCGGTGCGGTACGAGCGCAAGCGAAAGTAATTGTTGTTCTTCGTCAGATACTCGACCGCCTCTGCCTCGCTCATATAGCGGAAACGGACACCCTTGCTCTTAAGATGGGAGACTTGTTCCCAAGGAGTAAGCCAAGGCTTTTGATCGCACATATCTTGTTGACGAATAGGACTATTCATTGCGCTCTCCAGCGTATTTGATGAAATAACAAATCTATTTTTATCCTAACTGAAAATACCTAATAAACAGCCGGACGCTCATGCAAATACATCATGGCACGCCGCCGCCCTAT
>OGTB01001910.1_pt1 | contig 12895 bp, 10 predicted proteins | sample 1553611 | NCBI WGS metagenome assembly OGTB01 (sample SAMEA2580032, study PRJEB22360) | human gut metagenome | biome: human gut; feature: human-associated habitat; material: faeces | place: Denmark | collected 2008/2010 | reverse complement strand
GAAATCTGAATGCCCATCGTATGGGCGGCAGCCATGGCCATGATGGTGATGGTGATGGCGGCACCGTTCATGTTGATGGTTGCGCCCAGCGGAATGGACACGGAATACATGTCTTTATCAAGACCAAGCTTCTCGCACAACTGCATGTTGACCGGAATATTCGCTGCGGAGGAACGGGTGAAGAATGCGGTCAGGCCGGATTCCTTGAAGCAGCGGTACACCAGCGGATACGGGTTGCGGTGCAGGTACAGGAAAATGACCAGCGGGCCGAACACGAGCACCATCAGCAGCATGGTGCCGACGAGCAGGAGCAGGAGGCTACCGTACTCGGTGAAGGCCGCCAAGCCGTTTTCGGAAACGCTGGTGAACACCAAGCCCATAATGCCGAACGGGGCGAGATTGATGACCCAACGAATCACCTGAGACACGCCATCAGCCACATTGGCGAGGAACGCCTTGGAGCTTTCATTGGCAATACCCTTCATGGCAAGACCGAACAGACAAGCCCACATCAGAATGCAGATGTAGTTGCCGTCGATCATTGCCTGAATCGGATTGGCCACAATATTGGTCAGTAACGTCTGCACAACCTCACTCAAGCCCTGCGGCACCACATCGGCGTCAGCGGCATCGCCCAACGATATGGTCTGCGGGAACGTGCGAGACGTCAGCACCGCCACGACGGCGGACAGGAACGTGGTGAACAGATACAGGAAAAGCACCGTGCCAAAACGGCCGTCAAGCTTGGAATTACCTTGAGCCAAAGCGCTTGCCACCAGCACAAACACCAGAATCGGAGCGACGGCCTTCAATGCGCTTACGAACAGGGTGCCGAATTCGCCGATCCACGTCATATGCGGAACGACCAATGCCAGTGCGGTGCCCGCGATAAGACCGACGATAATGCGGATAATCAGTGATACGCCGTTATATTTGTCGGCAACGCCACGAAGCGCTTTCGAAATATGGTTCATATTCTCTCTCGTTCTTTCCAGCCGGCTTGCCTTTGCCAGCCAGCACAACAAGAGCACATCCTAATCACGCTCGATAACACGAAATGTAAAATGTCCAATTATAGGGACGCGCAACTTCAACACGCCATAGCGATGCGATCAAATATCAGTACAGCGATGAACAGTTTATATATCTTTATTCATCGAGCCATGTCTGCTGATCAGACTGTTAATCAGCCAAGCGGCACTTTCGAAACGAACGTACGAGGCTCTCCCGTCACCGGATCGTCGAAATGTAATTCACGAGCCACTAATTCCAACGGTTGCGAGAAATCATCGTAAGAATGCTGCACAATATTCGGATAGAAATCATCGCCCAAAATCGGCAATCCCAACGAATTCATATGCACACGCAACTGATGCGTTTTGCCAGTTTTCGGGTGTAGCACATAATTCACATATGCTTTGCCGTCGATGCAACGTACCGTGTTCCCCCGCTCAATCAACGTTTGCGCATTGACAATTTCCGGAATTTCGTACGCCTGAAGTCGCCCGCGATCCTTGCAAATATGCGATGCTCGGATTGCTGGAAATGGTTGATGCCTGTCGATTCTTACGATTGTTCCGTATTGCGGATGCTGTTCGGGGGCAAGTGGCGCCAAACATTCATAGGTTTTGATGGTTTTGCGATTCTGGAACAGCATTTGGTAAGCGCCACGCAATTCCGGTTTGCGCACAAATACGACGATACCTGCGGTAAGTCGATCCAAACGGTGCGCGGGAACAATATCAGGTTCGCCATACTGTTCCCGAAGTCGGATCAACGCGGTTTCGCGATACCACATGCCGCGCGGTGTGGTGGCGAGAAAATGCGGTTTGTCAACCACGATAATCGCATCGTTCTCGTAAAGAACCTCACATTCGAACGGAATGTGAGGTTCTTCAAGAACGTAACGATGCCTCTTCTGCTGACTCTGTTGACGCATCGTATGAACGATTACTCCACGGTGACGGACTTGGCAAGATTACGAGGCTTGTCAACGTCGTAATTCTTCAGCTTGGCCATGTCCATGGCGAATAGCTGCAGCGGCACCACGTCCACCAGCGGACTCATCAGCGTTGGGCAGGCCGGACGCCAGAACACCACGTCCGCGTAGCGTTCAACATCGGGATCGTTCTCTTCGGCCACGGCGATAATGTACGCGCCACGGGCCTTGACCTCTTCGATACCGGAAATAACCTTGGCGTGCAGCACATTGCGGCCACGTGCCGGCGGCACGATGAACACTACCGGTTCGCCTTCGTCCACCAATGCGATCGGACCGTGCTTGAGTTCGCCGGCCGCGAAACCTTCGGTGAAGGTGTAGGCGATTTCCTTCAATTTCAACGCACCTTCCATCGCGACCGGGTAGCCAACATGACGCCCCAGGAACAGGAAGGACTTCGCATCGACCATCTGCGCGGCAGCATCATGCACGGTCTCGGTCTGCGTGTCGAGAATCCACTGGATCTTGCGAGGCATGTCTTTGAGGGAATCCAACGTCTGCGCGATTTCGTCGCGGAACATTGCACCCTTGACCTGCGCCAAATACAAGCCAAGCACGTAGGCGGCAGTAATCTGCGCCACGAACGCCTTGGTGGAGGCGACCGCCACTTCCGGACCGGCGTGGGTGTAGAGCACCGCGTCAGATTCGCGTGGGATGGACGCGCCCTGCGTGTTGCAGATGGCCAGCACCTTCGAACCCTGCTCGCGCGCATGACGCAATGCCATCAGCGTATCCATGGTTTCACCGGACTGCGAAATGGCCACCACCAACGTGCGCGGGGTGAGAATCGGATCACGATAGCGGAATTCGTGGGCGAGCTCCACTTCCACCGGAATACGCACCCAATGCTCGATGGCATACTTAGCCACCATGCCCGCATAGGCGGCGGTACCGCAGGCGATAACGATAATCTTGTCGATCGCCTTGAAATCATGCTCGTCGATGCGAACCTCGTCAAGATTGAGATTGCCGTCCTTGCCGAGACGTCCCAACAGCGTGCGCTGCACCGCCGCCGGCCCTTCGTGGATCTCCTTGTTCATGAAGGAGTCCCAACCGCCCTTTTCGGCCGCGGAAGCATCCCAATCCACGGTGTAGGTCTTCGGATCGGCCACGATGTTGCCCATGAAATCAGACACCACGACCTTATCGGCGGACACCATCACGGCCTGATCCTGATCGATTTCCATGGCACGCTTCGTGTAGGCCACGAACGCGGCCACATCGGAACCGAGAAAATTCTCACCTTCGCCAAGACCAACCACCAGCGGCGAATCATGGCGGGCGCCGACCACGATACCCGGCTGACGGCAGTCGGTGGCGAGAATCGTGAATGCGCCTTCTAGCATGCGTGCCAGGCGTCGCACGGCCTTGAACAAGTCGGGCTTGCCGGTTTCCTCAACGATTTTCTCACTGATTTTGCCCAGTAGTTTCGCCGCAACCTCCGTATCGGTTTCCGATGAGAAACGGTAACCTTCCGTCTGCAGATCAAGACGAAGCTGAGAGGCGTTTTCGATGATGCCATTATGAATGATGGCGACCTTGCCGTCTTGCGAGGTATGAGGATGCGCGTTGATGTCGTTCGGCACGCCGTTGGTGGCCCAACGGGTATGGCCGATGCCCACGGTGGCCATCGGCATCGGTTTGCGTTCCACGTCTTCGATCAGGTTAGCGAGGCGCCCCGCCTTCTTGCGCACTTCCACATGGTCCATGCCGGGCGCGGTCAGCGCCACACCGGCCGAATCATACCCGCGGTATTCCAAACGCTGTAGGCCTTGGAGGCACACCTCCAACGGCTTGCCGCACGCGGTTTCCACATTTCCTGCATATCCTACGATTCCACACATAACACCCCAGCTTATCGGGTAATGGTGTCATTTTCGAAACGAAACCGTCCCATCGCACCGAACCTTTGATATATGGACACAAAAATCCCCATGCCGACAGTTTTCAACATGGGGATTTTCTTCAGCTCTTCCCTTAATCGCAATTCTCGCGACGAAGAGATGTCTGATCCTTAACGATTATGCTTACGGCGATTTACAGCACGTGCTGCAGGAAGTCCTTGAATCGTGGTTCCTGCGGATTGTCGATGATTTCAGGACCGCCCTGTTCCACAACAACACCGCCGTCCATGAATACGATCTGATCGGCGACTTCGCGCGCGAAGCCTATTTCATGGGTGACAACCACCATGGTCATGCCTTCTTTCGCCAAAGACAGCATGACGTTCAGCACTTCGCCCACCAATTCCGGATCGAGTGCTGAAGTCGGCTCGTCGAACAGCATGATTTCCGGCTTCATGGCGAGCGCACGGGCAATGGCCACACGCTGCTGCTGGCCTCCGGAAAGCTGTGCCGGATAGTGGTCGAGGCGATCGCCCATGCCCACGCGGTTCAGCTCTTCGATGGCAAGCTTGCGGGCTTCCTTTTTATCCATGTGCTTGACATGGATCGGCGCTTCCATCACATTTTCGAGAGCCGTCATGTGCGGGAACAGGTTGAACCTCTGGAACACCATGCCCAGTTTGGAACGCTGCTCGGCCACTTCCTTGTCGTTCAGGGTCTGCAGCACCTGCTTGCCGTCCTTGTCGACATACTTGTAGCCGATCATTTCACCGTCGACGTCGATTTCGCCGCCGGTCAGCGTTTCCAACTGGTTGATCAGGCGCAGGAACGTGGATTTTCCGGAACCGGAAGGTCCCAGAATCACCGTCACCGAGCCGGGCATAACCGTCATATCGACGCCCTTGAGCACATGCAGGCTACCGAAAGCCTTATGCACCTGCGTGGCCTTCACTGCGGGAACAACACCGTTGGTGGTTGGTTCAGTCATTGCTCACTCCCCTCACGCGGTCATGCCCGCGAACGTTGCCTCGTTCTGCTTGGCGATATCGTCTTTCGGTTCGCCTCCGGTTTTGCCCGGCAGCGGCGGCTGCTTGCCGCGCGCGCCGGCCGGTCGCGCATCGAAGCCCTTGCCGAAATGCTTCTCCAGGCGAGACTGCAGCACCATCAGAATGGAGGTGATCACCAAATACCAGATGCAGGCCACGATCAGCAGCGGAATCGGCTTGTACAGTCGGGTTGCGATTGCGGTGGTGGCGAACTGCAGTTCCAGCGTGAACGGCACGGCGTTGACCAGCGAAGTGGTCTTCAACATGCCGATGAACTCGTTGCCGGTCGGCGGAATGATGATGCGCATGGCCTGAGGAAGCACCACGCGACGCATGATCATGGAGCGCTTCATACCCAGCGCCTTGGCCGCTTCGGTCTGACCCGGATCGACGGCTTCAAGACCTGCACGCACGATTTCAGCCAGATATGCCGCTTCGTTCAGTGCGAGACCCAGCCATGCCGCGTTGAACGCGGTAATGACGGACTGCGAGTCAATGCTCCAGAATTCAATGGAAGTGAACGGAATGCCCACGCCGATGCGAGGCACCAACACGGCGAACAGACCCCAGAACACCAGCTGCGTATACACAGGGGTGCCACGGAAGAACCAAATGTAGAACCAGCTCACGCCACGCAGCACCGGATTGATGGACTTGCGCATCACGGCCAGAATCACTGCCAGAATAATGGCGATGACCATGGAGATGACCGTCAGCAGCAACGTGTATTTGATGCCTTCGCGCACATTCTTGTCGAACAGGTACTTCCAGACCACATTCCATTCGAAACGCGGATTGGTAATCAGGCCCTGCAGCAGCATGGCGGCGAGCAGAGCGACGATGACCGCCGCCACAATCGGGCCCGTACGCTTAACCGGCAGCGCCTTGATGCGATTCGGAATATCGAGGCCATCGCCGTCGATCTGTTTCTTCGCCATGATGCTTCATTTCCTTCGTTGTTGATGTAAATAGTGGGGATGAGATCAGTCGAGATCGGTCGGGTTGATCTCAGCCTTGTCGAGAGCGCCGGATTCCACGCCCCAATGCTTGAGGATCTTCATATACGTGCCATCGTCCATCAGCTTCTGTACGGCCTTCTGCACGGCTTCAGCAAGCTGGGTGTTGCCCTTCTTAACAGCGATGCCCTGCTTGGCCACGCCTTCGACGTCGCCCAAGGCTTCAAGCTGTCCGTCAGTCTGGGAGATGGCATAGCCGGCGACCGGAGAATCGGCATAGAACGCATCGGCCTTGCCCGTAGCCACTGCGGTGGCCGCTTCAGCCTGACGCTTGTACGACATCACCTCGGCCTTGTTATCGGCTTCGCATCCTTTGGCGATGGTGTTGGCTTCCTCTTCCTGCACGGTGCCGGTCTGCACCGCGATCTTCGCGCCACACATGTCGGAAGTGTCGAGTTTCTTCGGATTGCCCTTCTGCACGGCCCACGTGGAACCTGCACGGTAGTAGCTCACGAAATCCACGGACTGCATACGCTCTTCGGTGATGGTCATGGCGGTAATGCCCAGATCATACTTGGAGCCAATGGAAGGAATGATGGTGTCGAACATGGAAGACACGATGTTCGGCTTCAAACCAAGCGTCTTTGCGATGGCCTTGGTCATATCGATATCATAGCCGACCGGAGTCTTGCCGTCTTCGGCATAGAATTCAGCCGGAGCGTACGAAAGCTCCATACCGGCGGAAAGCTCGCCGTCCTTCACCAGATCGCCGGACGGAACCAGCTTGGCCAGCTCGTCATCCTTTTCAATGGTGCTGACATCGTAACCGGTGGTAGTGTTCGACGAATCCGACGAATCACCGGATTTGGACGCATCGGAGGTGCCGCAAGCGGCAGTGGAAAACAACATCGCCGCGCTCAGCGCAAGCGCCACAACGGACTTGATCTTCAAAGACATGATACGCATATCCTTCTTCTTATCTCTTCATTGCCATACCGAAAATCTCAACGCCATTCGGTTGCAGAGAACCTCAGTATCTCAAATAGGCACGATAAGAGCGCAATGCTACATGTACGTTACGTTGCGCAAAACTTACGTACCAGCCAGGAATCGCGCAATGAGCTCCGTCAAATCACGGAAGATCCATATACGAAAAACGGAAGGCACGCGGATTGGGTCCGCATGCCTTCCATCATATCGGCATCACAGTATCGCCGTGTGCGATGCCTGCCTTACGTTTGATCGTTCAGCCGAGGTCGGTCGGATTGATTTCGGCTTTGTCGATCGCTCCGGCCTCCACGCCCCAATGCTTGAGGATCTTCATATACGTGCCGTCATCCATAAGCTTCTGCAGTGCGGCCTGCACCGCCTTGGCGGTATCGGAATCGCCTTTCTTAATTGCCACGGCCTCCTTGGTCACGCCGACATCCTCGCCGAGGGCTTCTAGCGTATCTTCGGTTTGTGCGATGGCATAGCCCGCAACCGGCGAATCGGCATAGAATACGTCGGCCTTGCCCGTCGCCACGTTCGTGGTCACATCGGTCTGCAGCTTATTCGACAGAATCTGCACTTCGGACTTGCCGTCGGCCTTGCATTGTTTGGCGGCCGCGTTGACTTCCTCTTCCTGCGTGGTGCCCGTCTGCACCGCGATCTTCAAGCCGCACAGGTCGGAAGTATCGACCTTGTTCGGATTGCCCTTCTTCACCACCCACGTGGAACCGGCCTTGAACATGCTCACGAAATCGACGGCTTCCATACGCTCGGGCGTGATGGTGAACGACGAAATGCCGATATCGTACTTGGTGCCGATCGACGGAATGATCGAATCGAAGTTCGACGTTTGCGGCACGGCCTCAAGACCGAACATGTTGGCGAGCGCCTTCGCGATATCGACATCGAAACCGATCGGGGTCTTGCCGTCCTCCGCAAGGAATTCGGCGGGAGCGTACGACGTGTCCATGCCGACAGTGAGCTTGCCGTCCTTGGTGACTGATTCCGGCAGCATCGCGGCTATATCGTCATCCTTCGTCACGCCGGAAACGTCATAACCGGTGGTGTTCGACGACGACTCAGAATCACCGGAAGCCGTGGAATCGGATTTTTCCGATGTGCCGCACGCACTCAACGAAACGATCATGGCGGCGCTTATCGCAAAAACAGCGAGTTTCCTCAGATTATTGAAAGCCATCGCGAATCCTCTCTTCATTCCCAACCGCATGAATACGGCCGAACCGAAGTTCTGCGGGCACCATAGAAAACGATTGCTACGGCCACGTTAATAGCACGCAAACTCTATTCGGTATGCCGTTTTTCCTTACGAAAAAGCGGGTTTTGCCATATCACAATATGATCAAAACCCGCTTTGTTCCCGGCACGTTGCCAGCTAGGCGATCCTTAAAACCGTCTGATCCGCGGACGGTTCAATCATGGAATCATTCGGCGCCCGGCGTATTGATTTCCGACGTTTCGATGGCACCGTCCTCGACACCCCAATACTTGAGGATCTTCAGATACGTACCGTCGTCGATGAGCTTCTGCACGGCCTTCTGCACGGCCTCATCCATCTGGCTGTCGCCTTTTTTGATGACGATGCCTTCCGGGGCGACGCCTTCGACCTTGCCCAGCATTTCCAGCTGTCCATCGGTCTGTGCGATGGCATAGCCCGCAACCGGCGAATCGGCATAGAACACGTCAGCCTTGCCGGTGACAACGTTCGTGGTCACATCGGTCTGCAGCTTGCTGGAGATCACTTCAAGCTTATCCTTGCCGTCGGCCTCGCATTGCTTGGCCATCTTGTTCGCTTCGGTCTCCTGCATGGTTGCAGTCTGCACGGCCACCTTCTTGCCACACAGATCGGACACGTCGATCTTGTTCGGATTGCCCTTCTTCACGGCCCATGCCGATCCGGCATCGAAATGGCTTACGAAATCAACCGCTTCCAAACGTTCCTTGGTCACGGTGAACGACGAAATGCCGATATCGTACTTGGTGCCGACCGATGGAATGATCGAATCGAAATTCGCGGTTTCCGGATCCGCTTCAAGGCCGAACACCTGCGCCAAAGCCTTGGCGATGTCGACATCGAAGCCGACCGGGGTCTTGCCGTCCTCCGCAAGGAATTCGGCGGGAGCGTACGACGTGTCCATACCGATGGTGAGCTTGCCGTCCTTCGTCACATAGTCGGGCAACAGTTTGGCGATGTCATCGTCTTTCTGCACCGACGAAACGTCATATCCCGTCAGCTCACTCGATTTCGAACCGCTATCGGACGAAGCCGCATCGTCGCTTCCGTCACTGGTGCCGCATGCCGCTCCAGCAAACAGCATCGCAACGCTCAGCGCACACGCGGCAGCCGTCTTCAGACTTTTCTTCGCTTCCATATCCTTTTCTCCTATGTCTCGCTCAGTCTATTCGACCGAATCCGAACCATACACTAGAGAGGGCAAGCTACAAAAAGATTACGACCACCGCTTTATGTCAGTATGTGAAACCGGAAATTTTCCGGTTTCGACTTATCGCACTTGCTTGTTGGCATAGCGCATGGCACGCAACGCCTCACGCTTGTCTTGTTCCTCGCGCAACGCCTGACGCTTGTCGAATTCCTTCTTGCCTCGAGCCAACGCAATTTCCGCCTTGACACGGCCATCCTTGAAATACAGGCTCAGCGGAATGATGGTGAAACCTTTGGCTTGGCTTTGACGTGCCAGCTTGTCGATCTGCGCCGCATGAAGCAGCAGCTTACGCTTGCGCTTAGGGGCATGATTGTTCCACGTACCATTGAGATATTCAGGAATGTTGGCTCCCTCAAGCCACATTTCACCGCGACGGTCAATGGTGATGAACGATTCGGCCAACGATGCACGTCCCTCACGAAGCGACTTCACCTCAGTGCCGGTCAACACCAGACCGGCTTCATACTTGTCTTCGATGGCGTAATCATGGCGTGCCTTCTTGTTCTGCGCAATCGGCTTCACACCTTGTTCCTTGGCCATGTCGGACCTCCTTTCCGGTTCTTCGAAGAAGTGTTCTGCAACGCAACAATCGACAATATCACGGGAGCGCGCCGCCCAACGATTCAGGCGGCGCGCTCCCGTGACACAATGCTCAAGGAAAAACTCAAACACTCCTTGATGGATCAGTGCACATACCAGAACTGGGACGCGTTGTATAGCGTGCGATACGACACGTTGTAGGGACCGCCGGACGCGTTCATCTCGGAAATGGTGATAGTGCTTCCGTTCACCGCTTCCACAACAGCCACATGACCGTAGAAACCATCTGCTCCAGCCTGCCCGGGAAGGAAGGAGAGAGCCGCACCCACCTGCGGATTATGGTCCACTCGCAGACCATACGAGGAAGCGGTAAGATACCACTGACCACCGTTACCCAAGTACGAGGGAGTTCCGATGCCCATCTGTCTACGACGTTCGTACGCCCACCACGTGCACTGGCCGGCCACGTAGGCATTGCCGTAATCGCCATTGGAGGTTCCCTGACCGGAATTGTTATTGGTGCTCGGCGCGGGAGTAGGAGTAGGCGTAGGAGCAGGAGCAGGCGCAGGCGCAGGCGCAGGCGCAGGCGTCACATTGCTGCCGCCATTATTGGTATTGTTGTTGCCTGGCTGGGTCTGCCCCTGATTGCCACCATTGTTTTGATTGGCTGCTGCGGCCTGCTCGGCTGCATACTGGCGATTGAAGGAATCGACCTGTGACTGCAATATAACCGTTTGCGCCGCTTGCTTGGCCACGCTGCTGTTCAGCTGCGACTGCTGGCTTTCCAATTCGGCACGGCGGGTTTCGCCTTCTGCACGCAACTGGTCAAGCGAGTCGCGCTGGGTCTGTGCGGAAGCGGCAGCTTGCTGTGCGGAAGCGGCTTTCGCGTCCGCTGTGGTTCTCAGATTGGCGATCTGCTTTTCGATGGCGGCAAGACGCTCGCTGCGGTTCATTGACGTGTTTAACGTATTCGCCGCATCGCTGGCCGCATTGGCTTCGGTACGGCTCAACGCATCACGAGACTGCATGGAATTAATAAACTCCTGCGTACTCGTGGAACCTGTCACCACGCTCATCACAGTGGATGCATCGGAACCATGCAGGTCTTCACGAGCCATCTGCGCCACGGCCGCATGAGCGTCGTCGTAGTCCTTGCCCGTCTGCTCAATCTGCTCTTCGAGATTTTCCTTGTCTTTCTTCGCGGCCTCCAAACGGGAAGCGGCAGCCTCTGCCTCGCTTTGCGCCGAAGCGGCGGCGGCATTGGCCTCATCGACCTCAGCCTGGGCCGCCGGAATCTTCGTATTCGTCAATTCGTCCAGTTCAACGATCTTGTTTGCCAGATCGGACTTCACACCAGAAAGCTGCGAACGCAACTGCGCTTCACGCTGTGCGCTGTCGGACTTCCGATTCTGCGCGTTCACCAGATTGCTATACGTATTAGCATGCGCCTGCGGAACAGCAGGCGAAAACGGGGCGATCGCCATCGTGGCGCACATAGCCCCCGTTGCAAACACCGCAGCGGCCGGCTTGAGAGCTTTTTTGCTTATCATTCGGTCACTTGCCTCCCATCATTGTTCCACACCATAGCATCTCATGCTTAAAATCCGCGACACGTAATGCCACTTGCCATTAAGTAATACTTATCAGGCCTTCAGATATCTATGCAGCGATACCGTGGATGCAATCACGGACAGCAATACCGCTCCAAGAACCAGAATCGGCGAAATCCAAAGCACCGTCATCTGATTCACATACGGAATCCATTTTACGGAAGTCGCAAGCCAATCAGTGACGAACACCTTCACCAATACCGAAAGCGTGGCGCAAGACAGCAGCGAACCCACCAACGACGCGATCGCACCTTCCAGAATGAACGGCAATCGAATCGTCCAGTTCGAAGCACCCACCAAACGCATGATTTCCGTTTCGGTTTTGCGAGACGCCGCAGACATACGAATCGTGGTACCGGTCAGCATAATGGCAACAACCACCATCACCGCGGCCAATGCGGCGGTCGCAATGGTAGCGCGGTTCAGTACGGCAAAAACCGGCTCGAAAATCTGCCGTTGGTCACTGACGGTATCGACACCTTCCTTGCCGGAAAGCACTTCGGAAACCACCTGGTATTTTTCAGGATTCTTGAGTTTGAGCCACAATGAATCCTGCATGTCATCGGCAGTGAGCGTACGCCCCTGATATTCGCCGTTCGGATATTGCTTAAGGAAGGTGTCGTTATAGAAATCTTCCTTGCTGACGAAGGTAATCTGCGAAACATCATCGGCAAGCTCGTTGCGGATGGTTTGCTGCAAGTCGTTTATCTGTGCCTGTGTCGCGGCGGTTCCTGCGGTGCAGTTCACGGATTGGCTGGTGCCGTCGGGGCACATCCACACCACCACTTCGACCTTGGAATACCAATCGCCTTTGGCTTTGGTGATCTGTGCCTGGGTAAGCACCGACGCTCCGATGAAAAGGAATGAGATGAAGGTAACGAGCATCACCGAAAGCAGCATGGGCACGTTGCGCTTGAGGCTGCTCCAGGTTTCGGAAAGAATGAAACGCAAACGCATCAGTCGTTCTCCTTGTTTTCGGACGTTTCATGCTGTTCGGCGGATTGTTCTGCGCAGTTCGCCGCTCCATCGTCGGTCACTGCAGGAACGGCAGGAGGTACCGGAGGCGCTGGCGGCGCGGGAGGCATCGGCGGTGCCGGAGGCGTAGGAACCGTTGGCTCAGCCGGCTGTTCGTTTTCATCCGCGTTACCTGATTCGACGCTCGTTTCAGACGAAACGATAGTGGTATCGGCATTGGATTCGCTCTGGGAACATGCAGACGAATCAGCTTGTTCCGGCTCTGCAAGCTCCTCGAGCTTCAGGCCCTTGCCCCAGGTCAACGTGGTCTCCACCGAGGCGAACGCCTCTCCGTAACGGCCGGTGCGACCGGAATGCACGGAATTGGCAAGTCGCGCAATGCCCGCATCTCCATTGCCATCGTGGATGGCCGCAGCCACGGCATCAACCGCATTCGCCGCGGTTTCGGCTCGCGTCGCACCTTCCACATCCAC
>OGTB01001909.1_pt1 | contig 12904 bp, 9 predicted proteins | sample 1553611 | NCBI WGS metagenome assembly OGTB01 (sample SAMEA2580032, study PRJEB22360) | human gut metagenome | biome: human gut; feature: human-associated habitat; material: faeces | place: Denmark | collected 2008/2010 | reverse complement strand
TGGGGACACTCGGCGGAGGCATGGTGCTAGGGCGCGAAGGACCAACCGTGCAGATCGGCGGTAATATCGGTCGCATGGTACTTGATATTTTCCGCCTGAAAGGTGACGAAGCTCGCCATACGCTGCTGGCAACCGGTGCTGCTGCGGGGCTGGCGGCGGCCTTTAACGCGCCGCTGGCGGGTATATTGTTTATTATCGAAGAGATGCGTCCGCAGTTTCGCTATACGTTAATTTCGATTAAAGCGGTATTTATTGGTGTCATTATGTCGACCATTATGTACCGGATTTTTAATCATGAAGTTGCGTTGATTGACGTCGGTAAACTTTCTGACGCGCCGCTTAATACGCTGTGGCTTTATCTGATCCTCGGTATTATTTTTGGCATTTTCGGCCCTATTTTTAATAAATGGGTGCTGGGGATGCAGGATTTGCTGCACCGTGTGCACGGCGGCAATATTACCAAATGGGTACTGATGGGCGGTGCAATTGGCGGTCTGTGTGGATTGCTGGGGTTTGTGGCACCAGCAACGTCGGGCGGCGGCTTTAACCTGATTCCTATCGCTACCGCAGGGAATTTCAGCATGGGAATGCTGGTGTTTATCTTCGTCGCGCGGGTCATTACCACCTTACTCTGTTTCTCTTCCGGCGCGCCGGGCGGTATTTTTGCCCCTATGCTGGCGCTGGGTACTGTGCTGGGAACCGCTTTCGGAATGGTTGCCGTTGAGCTGTTTCCGCAATATCACCTTGAAGCAGGCACTTTTGCTATTGCCGGAATGGGGGCGTTACTGGCGGCATCTATTCGCGCGCCGTTAACGGGAATCATTCTGGTTCTGGAAATGACCGATAACTACCAGCTCATTTTGCCAATGATTATTACCGGTCTTGGCGCAACACTATTAGCACAATTTACCGGCGGGAAACCGCTATACTCGGCGATTCTTGCGCGCACGCTGGCAAAACAGGAAGCTGAGCAACTGGCGCGAAGCAAGGCCGCATCAGCCAGCGAGAATACTTGAACGAAATACCAGGGTATTAGATAATGGCGATTATTATTGGGTTAGAATTTGCCCAATTGCCGATGTCGTTTGGAGCAAAATATGAGTGATGACGTAGCACTGCCGCTGGAGTTTACCGACGCAGCAGCCAACAAAGTTAAAAGCCTGATCGCTGACGAAGATAACCCGAATCTGAAATTACGCGTGTATATCACCGGTGGCGGTTGCAGCGGCTTCCAGTATGGTTTCACCTTTGATGATCAGGTGAACGAAGGCGATATGACCATCGAAAAACAGGGCGTTGGCCTGGTGGTTGATCCGATGAGCCTGCAATATCTGGTCGGCGGTTCCGTTGACTATACCGAAGGTCTGGAAGGTTCTCGTTTCATCGTGACCAACCCGAACGCGAAAAGCACCTGCGGTTGCGGTTCTTCCTTTAGCATCTAATCTGTTGTTCATGTGCCGGATAAACTATCCGGCACATCTTCTCTCTTCAACGCCCATTCTCATCCTGATCATCGGTCGGTAGTTAAAGACCCAAACGAATCCCCCCCAGCCGAATCAATAGCGTCACGACCATGCCCATCATACTGGCTGTTTCCAGTGGTACGGAAAATGTGTAATAAGCCGTAGCGTGGACAATACCGCCGATAATACAGGCAGTTGCGTAAATTTCTGTACGTAAAATCATGGGGATTTCGCGGGCCAGTACATCACGAATGATCCCGCCGCCAACGCCAGTAATGACGCCCATACAAACCGCGATTAACGGACCGGCTTCCGCATTAAAGGCTTTATTCACGCCAATGCCGACAAACACCGCCAGACCAACGGCGTCCAGCACCGGCAACATCCATTTTGGTAAGCGTCTTGGCTGGCGCACCAGCACGATGGTCAGCATGCTGGTGACCATTGCAACGACCAGATCGGTGGGATCTTTCACCCAAAATACCGGGCCGTGATCCAGCGCCATGTCGCGAATTGTCCCGCCGCCTACTGCGGTAACCACGCCCAGTACCAGAACACCAAAAGGGTCCATACGCAATTTTCCGGCTAACAAAACGCCGGAGATGGCAAATACCGCTGTGCCGACTATATCCAGCCAATAGACGAGCATTGTTCAATCCCCACTGAGCACCTGAAAAGGTCAGGCGCTAATCTACCTGTGAAAGCGCATTACAGAGCTGTTGTGCAGCGAGGATAATACGTGGGCTTGCACGTTCAAACCAGTCACTCGTGAGAGGAATAACGGGAATTTTGAGCTGTTCACCCCAGTATTGTTTGATTTTAGGAATTTGGTCCGGTCCGCCTGTAATGACAATCGCCTGTGGCGAGCGTGCTAACACCTGTTCGCGGCTAACTTGCGGCCAGGGAACCCGGCTGTCTTTAAAGATGTTTTCTCCGCCACAAACTTCGAGTACCTGGTTCTGAATCGACTCTTTTCCACTGGTAAATGGCGGATTAATGCCGAATTGCAGAAAAACACGTTTTTTAGGTTTATCAGCATATTGCGTTTTCAATTGCGCGTACTGATCCAGCAGGGATTGCGCGGCTTTTTCGGCCTTATCCGGTTGCGGACTCCAGGGGGCCAGTTGACGTAACGCATTGGCAATTTGTTCAATGCTTGTCGCATCGACCCACATCACTTTTATTCCCAGCGAAGCCAGCTGGTCAACCTGCCGCTCGGCATTACCTCCACGCCAGGCAATCACCAGATCGGGTTTCAGCGCCACAATGCGTTCCAGATTCATCCCCTGCCAGGTGGAAACCTGCTCAATCTTTTGCGCTTGTGGAGGATAGTCGGAATAGCTGCTGACCCCAACCGGCGTGATCCCGGCGGCAAAGGCAAGTTCAGTGTTGGCGGGAGAAAGCGTGATGACGCGCGGCGCGGCGTTGAGCCACAGCGGCACGAGAAAAGACAGGGCGACCAGCGCCCTGAACAGTGACTTAGCCATGTGCCAGTTTCTGCACCAGTGACTCAACCATCAGGCTGGACTGTTTAGCGGCAACAGCCAGGAACTCATCGAAGCTAAGATGAGACTGTTGATCGGCCACGTCGGAGATGGCGCGTACGACAACAAACGGGACGTTGAAATTGTGGCAGACATGGGCGATTGCCGTCGCTTCCATCTCTACAGCAATGGCCTGTGGGAAGTTGTGGCGGATTTTCGCCAGACCAACAGAACCGTTGATGAAAGCGTCGCCGCTAACAATCAGGCCACGTACAGCGTTAAGATTCAGTTCGGCAATGCAGGCCTCAGCGGCAGCGATCAGTTTATCGTCAGCTTTGAAGCCTGCCGGGCAGCCTGGTAACTGACCGTATTCATAACCAAATGCCGTGACATCCGCGTCGTGATAACGTGCTTCGTCCGAGACAACGATATCGCCCACTTTCAGCGTTGGTGCCAGGCCACCGGCAGAACCGGTGTTAATAATCACATCTGGCTTGCAGTGTTCCAACAGCAAAGTGGCACCCAGCGCCGCAGCGACTTTACCGATGCCCGATTTCAGAAGCGCAACCTCGGTTCCATTCAGTTGGCCGGTATAGATTTCGCAACCGCCGAGACTGATAGTTTGACGGTTTTCGATTTTGTCACGCAGCAGCGTAACTTCTTCTTCCATTGCACCAATGATGCCGATTTTCATAGATTTACTCGCGATAAGCCCGATTTGAAGGCATAGTTTACCATGCGCTTACGGGGAAGCGTATTTCTCACGCGGGAGAGGACATGGCACAGATTGATTTCCGAAAAAAAATAAACTGGCATCGTCGTTACCGTTCACCACAGGGCGTTAAAACCGAACATGAGATCCTGCGAATCTTCGAGAGCGATCGCGGGCGTATCATCAACTCTCCGGCAATTCGTCGTCTGCAACAAAAGACCCAGGTTTTTCCACTGGAGCGCAATGCCGCCGTGCGCACGCGTCTTACCCACTCGATGGAAGTCCAGCAGGTGGGGCGCTACATCGCCAAAGAAATTTTAAGCCGTCTGAAAGAGCTTAAATTGCTGGAAGCATACGGCCTGGATGAACTGACCGGCCCCTTTGAAAGCATTGTTGAGATGTCATGCCTTATGCACGATATCGGCAATCCGCCGTTTGGTCATTTTGGCGAAGCAGCGATAAATGACTGGTTTCGCCAACGTTTGCACCCGGAAGATGCCGAAAGCCAGCCTCTGACTGACGATCGCTGCAGCGTGGCGGCACTACGTTTACGGGACGGGGAAGAACCGCTTAACGAGCTGCGGCGCAAGATTCGTCAGGACTTATGTCATTTTGAGGGGAATGCACAAGGCATTCGTCTGGTGCATACATTGATGCGGATGAATCTCACCTGGGCACAGGTTGGCGGTATTTTAAAATATACTCGTCCGGCGTGGTGGCGTGGTGAAACGCCTGAGACACATCACTATTTAATGAAAAAGCCGGGTTATTATCTTTCTGAGGAAGCCTATATTGCCCGGTTGCGTAAAGAACTTAATTTGGCGCTTTACAGTCGTTTTCCATTAACGTGGATTATGGAAGCTGCCGACGACATCTCCTATTGTGTGGCAGATCTTGAAGATGCGGTAGAGAAAAGAATATTTACCGTTGAGCAGCTTTATCATCATTTGCACGAGGCGTGGGGCCAGCATGAGAAAGGTTCGCTCTTTTCGCTGGTGGTTGAAAATGCCTGGGAAAAATCACGCTCAAATAGTTTAAGCCGCAGTACGGAAGATCAGTTTTTTATGTATTTACGGGTAAACACCCTAAATAAACTGGTACCCTACGCGGCACAACGATTTATTGATAATCTGCCTGCGATTTTCGCCGGAACGTTTAATCATGCATTATTGGAAGATGCCAGCGAATGCAGCGATCTTCTAAAGTTATATAAAAATGTCGCTGTAAAACATGTGTTTAGCCATCCAGATGTCGAGCAGCTTGAATTGCAGGGCTATCGGGTCATTAGCGGATTATTAGAGATTTATCGCCCTTTATTAAGCCTGTCGTTATCAGACTTTACTGAACTGGTAGAAAAAGAACGGGTGAAACGTTTCCCTATTGAATCGCGCTTATTCAACAAACTCTCGACGCGCCATCGGCTGGCCTATGTCGAGGCTGTCAGTAAATTACCGTCAGATTCTCCTGAGTTTCCGCTATGGGAATATTATTACCGTTGCCGCCTGCTGCAGGATTATATCAGCGGTATGACCGACCTCTATGCCTGGGATGAATACCGACGTCTGATGGCCGTAGAACAATAACCAGGCTTTTGTAAAGACGAACAATAAATTTTTACCTTTTGCAGAAACTTTAGTTCGGAACTTCGCGCTATAAAACGAATCTGAAGAACACAGCAATTTTGCGTTATCTGTTAATCGAGACTGAAATACATGAAAAAAACCACATTAGCACTGAGTGCACTGGCTCTGAGTTTAGGTTTGGCGTTATCTCCGCTCTCTGCAACGGCGGCTGAGACTTCTTCAGCAACGACAGCCCAGCAGATGCCAAGCCTTGCACCGATGCTCGAAAAGGTGATGCCTTCAGTGGTCAGCATTAACGTAGAAGGTAGCACAACCGTTAATACGCCGCGTATGCCGCGTAATTTCCAGCAGTTCTTCGGTGATGATTCTCCGTTCTGCCAGGAAGGTTCTCCGTTCCAGAGCTCTCCGTTCTGCCAGGGGGGCCAGGGCGGTAATGGCGGCGGCCAGCAACAGAAATTCATGGCGCTGGGTTCCGGCGTCATCATTGATGCCGATAAAGGCTATGTTGTCACCAACAACCACGTTGTTGATAACGCGACGGTGATTAAAGTCCAGCTGAGCGATGGTCGTAAGTTCGACGCGAAGATGGTTGGCAAAGATCCGCGCTCTGATATCGCGCTGATCCAGATCCAGAACCCGAAAAATCTGACCGCAATTAAGATGGCGGATTCTGATGCACTGCGCGTGGGTGATTACACCGTAGCGATTGGTAACCCATTTGGTCTGGGCGAGACGGTAACTTCCGGGATTGTCTCTGCGCTGGGGCGTAGCGGCCTGAATGCTGAAAACTACGAAAACTTCATCCAGACCGATGCAGCGATCAACCGTGGCAACTCCGGTGGTGCGTTGGTTAACCTGAACGGCGAACTGATCGGTATCAACACCGCGATCCTCGCACCGGACGGCGGCAACATCGGTATCGGTTTTGCTATCCCGAGTAACATGGTGAAAAACCTGACCTCGCAGATGGTGGAATACGGCCAGGTGAAACGCGGTGAGCTGGGTATTATGGGGACTGAGCTGAACTCCGAACTGGCGAAAGCGATGAAAGTTGACGCCCAGCGCGGTGCTTTCGTAAGCCAGGTTCTGCCTAACTCCTCCGCTGCAAAAGCGGGCATTAAAGCGGGTGATGTGATCACCTCACTGAATGGTAAGCCGATCAGCAGCTTTGCCGCACTGCGTGCTCAGGTGGGTACCATGCCGGTGGGCAGCAAACTGACCCTGGGCTTACTGCGCGACGGTAAGCAGGTTAACGTGAACCTGGAACTGCAGCAGAGCAGCCAGAATCAGGTTGATTCCAGCTCCATCTTCAACGGCATTGAAGGCGCTGAGATGAGCAACAAAGGCAAAGATCAGGGCGTGGTAGTGAACAACGTGAAAACGGGCACTCCGGCTGCGCAGATCGGCCTGAAGAAAGGTGATGTGATTATTGGCGCGAACCAGCAGGCAGTGAAAAACATCGCTGAACTGCGTAAAGTTCTCGACAGCAAACCGTCTGTGCTGGCACTGAACATTCAGCGCGGCGACAGCACCATCTACCTGTTAATGCAGTAATCTCCCTCAACCCCTTCCTGAAAACGGGAAGGGGTTCTCCTTACAATCTGTGAACTTCACCACAACTCCATACATCTTCATCATCCTTTGGGCATTTGCACAATGCCGTACGTTACGTACTTCCTTATGCTAAGCCGTGCATAACGGAGGACTTATGGCTGGCTGGCATCTTGATACCAAAATGGCGCAGGATATCGTGGCACGTACCATGCGCATCATCGATACCAATATCAACGTAATGGATGCCCGCGGGCGAATTATCGGCAGCGGCGATCGTGAGCGTATTGGTGAATTGCACGAAGGAGCATTGCTGGTACTTTCACAGGGACGAGTCGTCGATATCGATGACGCGGTGGCACGTCATCTGCACGGTGTGCGGCAGGGGATTAATCTGCCGTTACGGCTGGAAGGTGAAATTGTCGGCGTAATTGGCCTGACTGGTGAACCAGAGAACCTGCGTAAATATGGCGAACTGGTCTGCATGACGGCTGAAATGATGCTGGAACAGTCGCGGTTGATGCACCTGTTAGCGCAGGATAGCCGTTTGCGGGAAGAACTGGTGATGAACCTGATTCAGGCTGAGGAGAATACTCCCGCACTTACGGAATGGGCGCAACGGCTGGGGATCGATCTCAATCAACCGCGAGTGGTGGCTATTGTTGAGGTCGACAGCGGTCAGCTTGGCGTGGACAGCGCAATGGCGGAGTTACAACAACTGCAAAATGCGCTGACTACGCCCGAGCGTAATAATCTGGTGGCGATTGTCTCGCTGACCGAAATGGTGGTGTTGAAACCGGCGTTGAACTCTTTTGGGCGCTGGGATGCAGAAGATCATCGTAAGCGAGTTGAACAACTGATTACCCGCATGAAAGAGTACGGCCAGCTGCGTTTTCGCGTTTCGCTGGGCAACTATTTTACCGGTCCTGGCAGTATTGCCCGATCCTATCGTACGGCGAAAACGACGATGGTGGTGGGTAAACAGCGGATGCCAGAAAGTCGCTGCTATTTTTATCAGGATCTGATGTTACCTGTGTTACTCGACAGTTTGCGTGGCGACTGGCAGGCCAACGAACTGGCGCGACCGCTGGCGCGGCTGAAAGCGATGGACAATAACGGCTTGCTGCGACGAACGCTGGCGGCGTGGTTTCGCCACAATGTGCAACCGCTGGCTACGTCAAAGGCGCTGTTTATTCATCGTAATACTCTGGAGTATCGGCTTAATCGTATATCGGAACTGACCGGGCTGGATTTGGGCAATTTTGATGACAGGTTGCTGCTGTATGTCGCGTTGCAACTGGATGAAGAGCGGTAGGTCGATTACAAAATTACAGCCGGGTGAGACTTTACCCGGCCCACAGAATGGCATTATTTACGCGTTAGTTTTTCCAGATCGGCTTCAATCTCGCTGATCTTATTGGTTACAACTGACTCCAGGTGACGTAAGTCGTCGAGGATCTTACGCTTAAGATCAACTTCGCTGCGGTCACGCTGGCAGATTTGATCAAGCTCATCAATGATATACCGTAGATTCGGGCTGATTTCCTGGACTTCTTTATAACCCTGACCCACACCATCAGCGACCACCGTTTTACGCTGACGCGGATATTTAAACTTCACGCTCTTGGCGAAAAACTCGCCTTTGTCTTTCTGGAAATAGATTTTCAGAATATCGTTGTTGGCTTCCTGCCGGAGGCTGTAACGATCAATTTCTTCAGGATTGGTAATACCCAGACTTTTCAGATTGTCGTACATAGCGTTACCTCAAAATGAGTCAGTAAATTGTGCTTATTTTAGCATTTGGCCTGGCCCGCCCGGCTCGACTGTGATCGCAGAAAGCCTTTTTCTTCCAGACTTCTATCATGGCGTAAAAATCAAAAAATTACCTGCTTTATTGTGGCGATATTCCTGGGAGGGGAGTAGCACATTTATCTTCGTTTTGCGAATTACATGACAGTCCGAAACAAGATGAAAAAGTATTTAAAAAAGGGGAAGAAGAATGAGTAGGACGAATTATTCTGAACCAGAAAGCAATCGGGCAGCGTCGTGCTGCCCGTGTGCATACTTTTAGTCGATGGTACGCAGCAGTTCGTTAATGCCGACTTTGCCGCGAGTTTTCGCGTCAACTTTCTTAACGATAACCGCACAGTAAAGACTGTATTTGCCATCTTTCGACGGCAGATTACCTGAAACAACCACAGACCCCGCCGGAACGCGACCGTAGTGGATTTCGCCGGTTTCACGGTCGTAAATACGGGTGCTTTGACCAATGTATACGCCCATAGAGATGACGGAACCTTCTTCGACAATCACCCCTTCAACCACTTCAGAGCGCGCGCCGATGAAGCAGTTATCTTCAATAATGGTCGGGTTAGCCTGCAGCGGCTCCAGCACGCCGCCGATACCCACACCACCGGAAAGGGGGACGTTTTTACCAATCTGCGCACAGGAACCGACGGTGGCCCAGGTATCAACCATCGTGCCTTCATCAACATATGCGCCGATGTTGACGTAAGACGGCATCAGCACGGTGTTACGGGCAATGAACGCGCCCTGACGCACCGCCGCTGGTGGCACAACGCGGAAGCCTTCTTTCTGAAAACGCGCTTCGTCGTAGTTAGCGAATTTCATCGGCACTTTATCGAAGTAGCGGCTTTCTGCCCCTTCGATTACCTGATTATCATTAATACGGAAAGAGAGCAGCACCGCTTTTTTCAACCACTGATGCGTCACCCACTGACCGTCAATTTTTTCCGCTACACGCAGTGCGCCGGAATCCAGCAGGGCGATCACCTGATTTACCGCTTCGCGGGTAACGGTGTCTGCGTTGGCTGGCGTGATCTCGGCACGGCGTTCAAAAGCGGTTTCAATAATGTTCTGTAACTGCTGCATTGTTAAACTCTTTTCATATCAGTAAACACATCACCCTTTATCGTTTGGATTGAGGGCCTCTGTCAACCGCTGATGCACTTCCTGCTGCAACTCGTTATTAAGCGCACGCCGGTCAGCGGTGGCAATTATGAATAAATCTTCTACTCGCTCGCCAATGGTTGTAATTCGGGCGCCATGAAGCGAAATTCCCAGATCGGCAAAAATTTTCCCAACTCGCGCCAGCAGACCTGGTTGGTCGAGGGCGATCAGTTCGAGGAACGATTTGCGGTCGGTATGGGTCGGCAAAAACGTTACTTCGGTTTCAACAGTAAAATGGCGCAATTTGGCAGGTTGACGACGGGGCTGCGGTGGCTGCCAGCTACTTTGTGTCAGTACTTGCTCCAGACCAAACCGAATAACCTCATGACGATCTGCGGACAGCGGGCTGCCATCGGGTTCCAGCACGATGAAGGTATCCATCGCCATACCGTCGCGAGTGGTGAAAATTTGTGCGTCGTGAACGCTTAAATTGCGGCGGTCTAACTCGGCACACACGGCGGCAAACAGATAGGGTCGGTCCGGGCTCCAGATAAAAATCTCGGTGCCTCCACGCGTAGCCTGCGGACTAAGCAATACCAGCGGTTTGCTTAAATCATGCTGTAATAAATGGCGCGCATGCCAGGCCAGTTGATTTGGGCTATGGCGGACAAAATAGTTAGCGCGACAGCGTGACCAAATTTGGTGCAGCGCCTCTTCGTCGATGTTATCCATGCGCAGCAGTGCCAGCGCCTGGAGTTGGTGATGGCGAACGCGTTCGCGCATATCCGGCGTGTTTTGCATTCCGCGTCGTAGCTGCTTTTCGGTGGCGAAATAGAGTTCGCGCAACAGACTTTGCTTCCAGCTATTCCACAGCGTTTCGTTGGTGGCGCAAATGTCAGCCACTGTCAGGCATACCAGATAGCGCAGACGATTTTCCGTTTGCACTTCTTCGGCAAACAGCTTGATCACTTCCGGGTCCTGAATATCGCGGCGCTGAGCGGTCACCGACATCAGCAAGTGCTGGCGAACCAGCCAGGCGACCAGCTGTGTTTCGCGTGAGTTCAGCCCGTGGAGTTCGGCAAAATGCACTACATCCTGAGCACCGAGAATGGAGTGGTCGCCGCCGCGTCCTTTGGCGATATCGTGAAACAGCGCGGCGATGAAAATCAGCTCAGTTGACGGCAGGCGCGGCCAGACGTCCACACACAACGGATGGCGCTGGCGCGTTTCTTCACTGGCAAAACTCTCCAGTTTCAGCATCACGCGGATAGTATGTTCATCCACCGTGTAGGCGTGGAAGAGATCAAACTGCATCTGCCCGACGATATGCGACCATTGCGGCATATACGCGCCGAGTACGCTATGGCGATGCATTGGCAATAGCCCGCGCCGCACCGCTCCGGGGTGACGCAGAATGCTTAAAAACAGTTTTCGTGCTTCCGGAATATTACACAGCGGTTGTTGCAGATGGCGACGGGCATGGCGCAGATGGCGCAGCGTGGTGGAGTAAATGCCGGTGATCGCACTGTTGCGCACCATGGTGTAGAACATACGCAAGATGGCTTCCGGCTGGCGCATAAATAGTGTTTCATCACGCAGGTCGATTAGCGTACCGCGTAGCTGAAACTCATCGTCGATTGGACGTGGTTTTTCGTCGGCGGGAAGGGCGAGGATGGCTTCATCGAACAGTTGCAGCAGCATCTGGTTGAGTTCACTGACGCGGCGTGTAACGCGGAAGTAATCCTTCATCATCCGCTCGACCGGTTCGTTGCCTTCACCACTGTAATTCAAACGCTGGGCGACGCTAAGCTGGCGATCGAATAACAGGCGATTATCGTAACGGCTGACGACAAGATGCAGGGCAAAGCGAATACGCCACAATATATGCAGACATTCGTTTAATTCCGCTCGCTCCGCTGAGGTTAAGAAGCCAAACCCGACCATTTCATCCAACGATGTTGCGCCAAAATGACGGCGGGCCACCCATTGCAGCGTGTGGATATCGCGCAAGCCGCCGGGGCTACTTTTGATGTCTGGCTCAAGGTTGTAGCTGGTGCCGTGGTAACGCTGATGGCGCTGGTTCTGTTCTTCAACTTTCGCCGCGTAGAACTTGTCGGAAGGCCAGAATCCTTCACTGAAAATATGTTTTTGCAGTTCGAGGAATAGCGCAACATCGCCAATTAATAAGCGGGATTCGATTAAATTGGTGGCGACGGTTAAATCCGATAACCCTTCCAGCATGCACTCTTCAAGCGTGCGCACGCTATGACCGACTTCCAGCTTCACATCCCAGAGTAGCGTTAACAGCTCGCCAACTTTTTGTGCCTGATCGTCCGGAAGTTTCTTACGGCTTAAGATCAGTAAATCGACGTCTGAAAGCGGATGCAGTTCGCCACGACCATAACCACCGACGGCAACCAGTGCCAGATCGGCAATCTGGCTGAATCCCGCGTCAATCCATAACCGTTGCAGGAGCTGGTCGATAAACTCGGTACGCGCCTCAATCAACTCTTCTGCAGAGATCCCATTGTCAAAGGCATCACCCAGCCAACGCTGGAAGGTATCAATATGGGCTTTTATCCCACAAAGGGTTAATTCATCACGGGGCCAGGCGCATGGATTTTGCGGTTGACCGGGCAGGGTGGGGAGAGCGGTGTTTGCGTACTGTTCTGGAAGGGTATTCATCGTGCGCCACCCATAAGATTAAATTATCACATTAAAAAAGCCGGCATTCGCCGGCTTCATCTTATTCGTCGTGCGAGATTATCGCCGGGATGGTGTCATCCTTGCGTAGCGTCAGAATTTCGCAGCCGTTATCAGTCACCACAATAGTATGCTCATATTGTGCAGACAAGCTGCGATCTTTGGTTTTTACCGTCCAGCCATCTTTCATGGTGCGGATCTCTTTTTTACCCGCGTTGACCATTGGCTCGATGGTGAACGTCATCCCCGGTTTCAGCACGACGTTGGTTTCACGGGAGTCATAGTGCAGCCCCTGCGGTTCTTCATGGAAGCCGCGACCAATACCGTGTCCGCAATATTCACGAACGACGGAGAAGCCTTCTGCTTCGACAAATTTCTGAATCGCCGCACCGATTTCGCGCAGATTAATGCCAGGTTTTACCATGCGTAGCGCCAGGTACAGGCTTTCTTGCGTGATGCGGCACAGACGTTCGCCCATGATGGTCGGCTTACCGACGA
>OGTB01001905.1_pt1 | contig 12915 bp, 9 predicted proteins | sample 1553611 | NCBI WGS metagenome assembly OGTB01 (sample SAMEA2580032, study PRJEB22360) | human gut metagenome | biome: human gut; feature: human-associated habitat; material: faeces | place: Denmark | collected 2008/2010 | reverse complement strand
CCACCTACAACGATGCCTTCAACACCTTCGGCCTGCCCTATATCTTCAACGATACCGATGACTTCTACCATGTCATGGACTCGCAGGAGATGCAGGACTTCTTCCTCTCCACCGGTGACGACGGCTTTGTCACGCTGACCTATTACACCTCCGGCGCACGCTCCTTCTACACGAAGGATCGCGCCATCCGCACGCCCGCCGACCTGAAGGGCCTGAAGATCCGCGTGCAGGATATGAAGAGCCAGACCGACATGATGAGCTATCTGGGCGGCATTCCCGTCGCCATGTCCTACGGCGACGTTTACACCTCGCTGCAGACCGGCATCATTGACGGCACCGAGAACAACGAGACTGCCCTGACCACCGGCAAGCACGGCGAGGTCTGCAAGGTCTACTCGGTGGACCAGCACGCCATGATCCCCGACGTCCTCATCATGAGTGAGAAGGTCTGGGAGACCATCAGCCCCGAGGATCAGGAAATCATTCTGGAGGCCGCCCACGATTCCACCGATGCCCACAAGGTCATGTGGGACAGCGCAGTCGAGGAGGCCGTCAAGGAAGCACAGGAGACGATGGGCGTTGAGTTCGTCTATGACGTCGACAAGGAAGCCTTCCGCGAGGCAACCCAGCCCATGATCGAAGCCTACGAGGAGCAGTATCCCGGCGTCAAGACGCTGCTGGATACCATCGACGCCGCAAGAGGGGAGGAGTAAGCCATGAAAAACACCTTTGCTGCCATCAAATTCTGGATGGACAAAATTTTGAGCATTGCCTGCGCCGTACTGCTTACCTTTATGACGGTGCTGGTTCTGATTCAGGTTTTCTCCCGCTATATCCTCAACAGCCCCGTGGCTTTCACCGAGGAGCTTGTCCGCTACAGCCTGATCTGGACCGGCTTCATCGGCGCGGCCTACGCCTTCTCCACCCGGGAGCACATGTCCCTGACCCTCATCCGCGACAAATTCACCGGCAAGGCGCACACCGCCCTGCTGGTGGTCATCGATGGTCTGATTCTGCTGATGGCCATCTTCGTATTCACTATCGGCGGCTTTAAGCTGGCTGTCTCTGCCAGCCGCGAGTTCTCGGCCCTGCTGGGTATTCCCCGCAGCCTGGTTTACTCCATCGCCCCGATTTCCGGCGTGTTCATCGTCCTGGCGCAGATCATCAACATCTATGAGGACGTCACCGGCGAAAAAGTTGAATCCAAGGAGGGTGCAGACAAATGAGTATCACCATGACCACCGTTATCCTGTTCGCCGTGTTCGGCGTGCTGCTGTTCCTCGGCGTGCCTATCTCCATCAGCATTGTGGCGTCGTCTATCGTGACCGCCATGTCCACCCTGTCCTGGGACCAGATCACCTTTATCACCATGCAGAAGATGAACTCCGGCGTTGAGTCTTTCTCTCTGCTGGCTGTGCCCCTCTTCATCCTGGCTGGCAACATCATGAACAACGGCGGTATTGCCAAGCGCCTGGTCAACTTTGCCCAGCTGTTCGTTGGCAAGATCCCCGGCTCCATGGCACAGGCCAATATCCTGGGCAACATGCTGTTCGGCGCACTGTCCGGTTCCTCCGTTGCTGCTGCTTCCGCCATGGGCGGTTGCATCAGCCCCATTGAGGAAGAAAACGGCTATGATCCCGCTTACTCTGCAGCAGCCAACATTGCTTCCGCCCCCACCGGCCTGCTGATCCCGCCCACCTCCGCATTCATTGTTTACTCCACCGTTGCTGGCGGTGTTTCCATCTCCACCCTGTTCATGGCTGGTTACGTTCCCGGCATCCTGATGGGCCTGTGCTGCATGCTGGTTGCCTTTGTCGGCGCCAAAAAGGCAGGCATGAAAGCTACCGGTTATGATAAGAGCAAGAGCATCGGCAAGACCATTTGGGACGCTGTGCCCTCTCTGCTGCTCATCGTCATCGTTATCGGCGGTATCGTTTCCGGTATCTTCACCGCTACCGAGGGCGCTGGCATCGCAGTTCTGTACTGTCTGATCCTCTCCATCGTCTACAAGAGCATCACGTTCAAGAGCTTCTTGAAGATCCTGCTGGATTCCGCCAAAACTTCCGGTATCATCCTGTTCCTGATCTCCGCTTCCTCCGCCATGTCCTTTGTTATGGCTTACTCCGGCATCCCGGCAGCCATCTCCAACGGCCTGATGAGTCTGACCAGCAACAAGTACATCATCTTCCTGCTGATGAACATCATCCTGCTGGTGATCGGCATGTTCATGGATATCACCCCGGCCATCCTGATCTTTACCCCGATCTTCCTGCCCATCGCTACCAGCTTTGGCATGACCGAGATCCAGTTCGGCGTTATGCTCATCTTCAACATGTGCCTGGGCAACATCACCCCGCCGGTTGGCTCCGTTCTGTTTGTCGGCTGCGGCATTGGCCATGTTTCCATCGAGCAGGTCACTTCCAAGCTGATCCCGTACTTTGTCGCATTGGTGCTGGCCCTGCTGGCTGTTACCTATATCCCGGCACTGTCTCTGGGTCTGCCCGGCCTGATGGGCCTGATCTGATCGCAGGCTTTGCCCCGTAACTCAACAATAGCATAAACAAAAACGGCACCGCTGCCCAAAGGGAAAAACCCGGGCGGCGGTGCTGTTTTTGCTAAGGTTCCAGATACACTTTAGGGTGTATCTGAAAAGTCGAAAATATCGTCTGTTTCTTTGTTTTCAGAGATACCTTAGAAAAAAATTCAGAATTTACCGTTTATTTTGAGTGCACGTTAGCGTTTGAATCTTGCAAAACCAGGGTACGACCTTCATGGGCTGCCGAAAAATAAAGGAAACACACTGTGGCCGCAGGCGTTCAAGCATAAAAACAGACCGGCAGGGAAACAGCATACCCCCGCCGGTCTGGTATCTTATCTATTATAATATAAAAGCAAATGATAACGGAAGAAAGCTGAATTTTAATACCGCTCCTGCCGCAGCATCCATTGTTCGCACATATCCTGTGCGGCCTCAACGGTGGAGGCAATGCAGGAGAACAGCTCTCCACGCTCCGTGCAATAAGAATATTCTACACGCTTTTTGCCGTTTTGCGGGGGCAGCGCCACACAGCGGTCCTGGCCCGGTAACAGATACGAAACTTCCGTCCCTAACAACTCCTGCCTGCTGTAATTATGCGGTCAACCGGCGTATCTGAAAAAACTGTTTTGCCCCAGCGAAAAAATCCGGCATTTCTTTGTGTTCAGATACCCCCGAACCGCACACCATCAGCAATTATACCACCACTCCCCTACAAAACGGAATGGACGAAACCGCCCAACCCAGCTTGACAAAAGAATGCCGCTGCCGCTGCGTTCCCGCCAAAAGAGCCGGGCGGTTCTTTGTGTTTTGGTTGCAGGTTTTACAAAAGGGAACGGGAACCCCAAAATAGTTTTACCTCGCCTGTTGCGCGGGAATCTCTTTATTGCTTTTTTATGACCCCAACGATCCACACAAGAATGACCAGAGCCAAAAAGTACAAGGTGGTGACCGCAATCCAAACATAAAACGGCGCAGAGTTGAAAGTTGTTGTGTAGGGTGTATCTGAAAAGTCGAAAATATCGTCTGTTTCTACAAACGCAGCGGGAGCTTGCGTTAAAAAGCCTTGGAACCCACAAAGGATCTTTGCCTTACATCCTGCTTGTGTATGCGAAATATCCGTCATTTTCTTTGTTTTCAGATACACCTCATGTGGAATAATCAACCATGTTTTTTATACCACCAGAGCGCCTATAACACCGTGGGAAAGCAGGCGGCAGCCTTTATTGCAGACTTTTTTGATAGCGCTTCCTGCTGAACATGCCGCCAAATTTTTTCAGCCTTTCTTCCTGCCGGGTCTTGCAGGCGCTCTTTTTTTGTGGTACCATGCCCTACAAAAGTAAAAATGGCCGCAAGCGGCAGGGGAGCCCCCCCTGACCATGCAGCCAACAACAGGAAGGGCACATCATGAAATTTTTCAGTCTCGAAAATCCAATCTGGAAGTTTATCGGCAATTTGGCGGATTTTTTCCTTTTGTCCTGCCTGTGGTATCTCTGCTGCCTGCCGGTGGTAACGGCGGTGCGGCCACAACGGCGCTGTATTACGTTACCTTAAAGATGGCCCGCGGGCAGGAAGGCCAGCTCATTCCCGCTTTTTTCCATTCTTTTAAGCAGAACCTCAAGCAGGCAACCGCGCTGTGGGTGGGGTACCTGGCGGTTGGCATCCTTCTGGTACTGGATCTGGTGATCTGCCTGCAGACCAGTTCGGTGTTTGCGGGGGCAATGTTTTTTACCAGCGTAGTGCTGCTGGCCTGCTGGGCGCTGTTTATCACCATGCTGTTCCCGCTGGTTGCCCGGTGCGATAACACCATCGGCGCGCTGTTCAAGATGGGCATTGCCATGGCGCTGCGCAATGTAATGCCTGTTCTGGCCGCGCTGATGGTTACGGTAGCATTTTTTGCCGTGGGCGTTTTTGTATTCTGGCCGGTGCTGCTGGTGGCGCCGGGGCTGGCGAGCTACTGCAACGCCTTTTTGTTCAACCGCATTTTTGATAAATATGGCATGACGCTGGAATAACTGCACAATAAAATACGGTTTGGTTACGGCACTCCGTGCATTACCCGTTATCCCGCAGGTGGGGGTGGATGGGCAGCCCGGAGTGCTTTCTGTATTCACGGGGGGAACGCCCGGTGCTGGCGCGGAACAGATCCTTGAAATAGTTGCTGCTGCCAAAGCCGCACAGCATGGCAATTTTGGTGATGGAGTTATCTGTCATCAACAGCATCTGGGTGGCCTGGCGCAGCCGGATGTAATTCACATGCTCTTTGAACGTCTGCCCGGTGATCAGCCTGAACTTGCGGGAAAAATAGGTGGGGCTCAGGTTGCAGTACCCGGCCACTTCCTCCAGCGTTAAGGGCTGCTGGTAATTCAGCGCAATGTATTTCAGCGCGCGCTCAATGTCGGCGCTGTAGCCCTCTTTGGGAGACATGGTTTCATGGCTGAAAATGCCATTCCGCAGCAAAAGCAGCACCAGATGCAGCGATTCCAGCTCCAGCACCTGCTCCGAATATTTGCGCGGCAGGTCGTTTTCCAGCAGCATCTGGTCCAAAAGAGCTTCTACCATCGTGCGGGTCTCGGCGTTCAGGATCACCTTGCAGGAACGCTCCAGCGCCTGCTGTACTTCGGTCGGGTCGCCACGCATCATGCCGGCAAGTACATCTGATTTACAGAACACGATAATGCGCTCGCAGCTGGTTTTGCCCTCGTAGCGGGTGCTGTGGGGGTCGCCCGCAGCCACAATAAACAGGTCGCCCGCTTCCAGGTGCCACTGGCCCTGGTTGACGGTGTAGGTGCAGGTGCCGCTTTTCAGGTAAAAAATTTCGCAATAAGTGTGGGTGTGCTCGTAAGACATGCGGAACACCGGGCCGTGCAGAGCACGCTCTACATAAACATCAACAGTTTGCTGCTCCAATTCTTCCGCCGTGCGGGAGTTGGAGTCGTTCTCCATCGGTTCGCGTTCGGGACTCATTGGCAAAGACGTCCTTTCGTAAAGTTGTAACTTTTAGCATTGTGCATAAATTAGCAAAAATAGGTTTATGTATTATGGATATATATAATACACTGTTTTTGGGGAAAGTCAAGAAAACTGTATTTTATAGCAAAAACTGCATATTTTTTTAGTATTTTCGGTGCTTTCCAGCAGGTATAATGACAGTGTTGAAAGAAAGACGGGGTGCACACCGCCTGAATAAAAAATGTTAACGGCAAAGCTGGTTCATCGCTTGCCCAGCCGCCGTTCCACTGCTTGACATGAAGGAGAACACCATATGAAAAAGAAAATTATTGCAGCCACAATGGCCGCCGCTATGTGCGTAAGCCTGGCAGCCTGCGGCGGCAGCACCGCCTCTTCCTCCGCCGCTGAAAGCACCGCTTCCTCCACTGCCGAAAGCACTGCATCCTCTACTGCAGACGCTGCTTCCGCCGGCGATGAAGAAGTTGACCTGCGCATGGCATGGTGGGGTTCTCAGGACCGCCATGACCGCACCATCAAGGCCATCGAGCTGTATGAATCCCTGCACCCGAACGTAAAGATCGAGTACGAGTATTACTCCTTTGATGACTATTTCACCAAGCTCAAGACCCTGGTTGCTTCTGACCAGGTGTGGGATATTTTCCAGCTGGGCGGCAACTTCCCCATGTACATGGACAAGATCTATCCGCTGGATGACTACATCGCTTCCGGTGTTGTGGATGTTTCCGGCATCGGCGATGCCAACCTGAAGACCACCCAGGATACTGAGGGCCATCAGCTGGGTATCTCCAACGGCCTGAACTCTTACGGCATTGCTTACGATCCCGACATGTTCGCTGAAGCCGGCGTTGCCGAGCCCACCGATACCTGGACCTGGGATGACTACGCAAACGCTGCCAACACCATCCATGAAAAGCTTGGCGTTTACGGCTGCTCCTCCATGCTGACCTCTGAATTCATCGCTGGCTGCTCCGTTTACGTTGCACAGTATGGCGATGTTGGCCAGTACAGCTTCTTTAACCTGGATCTGACCGGCATGGGCTTTGATGACCCCCAGATGCTGACCCCCTACATCCAGATGCGTGCTGACTCCATCAAGAACGAGGTTTACCCCGATGCCGGTGCTTCCGCTGAGATCACCAACATCGAAAACGACTTCCTGGTAACCGGCGAAGCTGCAATGGCTTGGGTTGCTGCCAACCAGTTCCCGACCATGTACAACGTCTGCCAGGAGCAGGGCCGCACCCTCAAGCTGGCAACTCTGCCCCGCATCACCAGCGATGGCCCTTCCGGTGCTGTCATCCAGTCCTCTCAGATGCTCTGCGTCTCTCAGGACAGCCAGCAGAAAGAAGAAGCTGCTAAGTTCATCAGCTGGTTCGAAAATGACCCCGACTGCAACAATATCCTGCAGGGCGAGCGCGGCATTCCTGTAAACGCTACCGTTCGTGAGACCCTGTCTGCCAACGCTACCGAAGGCCAGCAGATCATGTACGACTTCATGGACAAGGTTTCTAAGTTCAAGATGCCGGACAAGGTCAACGTGCTGAGCCCCGATGGCCAGGACGAGGTTGTTGATAACTACCGCAACTACATCCAGCAGGTTGTTGATGGCCAGATCACCGCAGAAGAAGCTGCCCAGAAGACCTATGACGATGCAGCTGCACTGTTCACTAAGTAAGTTTTAACACAAATTCATAATGCTCCGGGCGGGCACGGTCAGGAAGAAAGGGCTGTGCCCGCCCTTTTTGAAAGGGAGGTATTCTTTCGTGAAAGGTCAAACTTCCACCTCGGCACTGAAAAGGTTCATGAACAAAGATAATACCGTCGGCCATGTGTTTGCGTTCCCGTTTATCTTTGGTTTTGTCTGCTTTTCCCTGATTCCGGTGTGCATTTCCTTTTATTATGCATTCACCAACTACTCGCTCGGCTCCAAAACCGCAGCATTTATCGGGTTCAAGAACTTCCTGCGCCTGTTCCAGGACGAGGTTTTCCTGAAATCTCTGGCCATCACCTTAAAATACGTTTTGATCTCTGTGCCGCTCAAGCTGACTTTCGCTTTGCTGGTGGCGTACCTGCTCACCCGGCCCAGCCGCATGGTTACGTTCTACCGTTCACTGTACTACCTGCCATCCCTGGTTGGCGGCAGTGTGGCCGTTGCCCTGGTGTGGAAACAGCTGTTTGCCCGCAAAGGTCTGTTCAACAGCGTGCTGGCCAACATGGACATGAGCACCATCAACTGGTTCGGCAACCAGAAACTGGCGCTTTACCCGCTGATTTTGATGTCCGTCTGGCAGTTTGGCTCTTCGATGATTATTTTTGCCGCTGGCTTAAAAGAAATCCCTGTCAGCTATTATGAAGCTGCCAGGATCGACGGCGCACGTGGATACCAGACCTTCTTCCGCATCACGCTGCCCTGCCTGTCTCCCATCATTCTGTATAACCTGATTATGCAGACCATCTCTGCTTTCATGGCATTCACCCAGGCTATGATCATCACCAACGGCGGCCCCAACAACAGCACCATGCTGTACGCCCTGTACGTTTACAACCAGGCCTTCAAGTACAATGATATGGGTTACGCCTGCGCCATGTCCTGGTTTATGCTGGTGGTTATGGGCCTTATCACGTTCATCATCTTCAAAACATCCAAGTTCTGGGTGTTCAGCGAAGCAAACTAAGCAGGGAAGGAGAGTACGGTTATGCATAACAGAAAAGCAGTCACCAAAGTACTGTATCACGCATTTGTCATTTTGTTCGGCTTTATGATGGTTTATCCCGTATTGTGGATGATCAGCGGCTCGTTCAAGGGCAACGCCGAGATCCTGCGCGGCACCCTGTCCCTGATCCCGAAAGAACTGAAGCTGACAAACTATGCCACCGGCTGGAAAGGCTTTGGCGGCACCACCTTCGCAACCTTCTTTACAAACTCCATCTTCATTACGGTCATTGCAACCTTCGGCACCGTCATCAGTTCCTCTCTGGTGGCCTATGCTCTGTCCCGTGTGCGGTTCCGCGGCCGCAAGTTCTGGTTCACCTGCATGCTGGTCACCATGATGCTGCCCACCCAGGTCATCATGATTCCCCAGTATCTGATTTATTATCGCCTGGGTCTGGTTCCCGGCTATGTACCCCTGATCCTGCCTTACTTCTGCGGCCAGGCGTTCTTTATCTACCAGATGATGCAGTTTATGCAGGGCATCCCCAAGGATCTGGACGAAGCCGCTACCATTGACGGCTGCAGCAAATACCAGATTTACAGCCGCATCATCCTGCCGCTGATGAAACCCTCCATCGTGACCACTGTTATCATTCAGTTCTACTGGAAGTGGGACGACTACATGGGCCCCCTGCTTTACTTGAGCCGCCCGCAGTCCTATACTGTATCTATCGCCATCAAACTGTTTGCAGACTCTGCTTCCACCACGGACTACGGCGCAATGTTTGCTATGTCCACCCTTTCGCTGATCCCCGTGTTCCTGATCTTCCTGTTCTTCAACCGCTATCTGGTTCAGGGCATTGGCACCAGCGGCCTGAAAGGCTGATGTTTGTATGAAAACCATCCAGAACCCCATCCTGCGCGGCTTTTGCCCGGACCCCTGCATGATCCGCACCGGGGACGATTATTACATTGCCACATCCACCTTTGAATGGTGGCCCTGTGTCAACCTGTACCATTCCAAAGACCTGGCCCACTGGGAGCAGCTGCCAAGCCCGCTGCGCGAACCCGGCCAGATGGACCTGCGGGGGGACCCCAACTCCGGCGGTATCTGGGCCCCGGACCTGAGCTGGGATGGGCAGTATTACTACCTGCTTGTCACCAACGTGACCACCAAAAAGGGCCGTTGGTACAACACCCATAACTATATGAGCCGTGCCGCTTCCATCACAGGGCCGTGGAGCCAGCCGGTGTACTTGAACAGCATCGGATTCGACCCTTCGCTGCTGCATGATACCGACGGTAAGTGCTACCTGGTCAATATGGTCAACGGCTTCAAAGGCGTGCTGGTGCAGCAGATGGACCCCGAAACCGGCGCCCTGCTGGGCGAACGCCGCAAGGTATACGGCGGCTCCGGCATCGGCTGCACCGAAGGTCCCCGCATCTATCACATTGGCAGCTGGTACTATCTGGTTGTGGCCGAAGGTGGTACTGGGTACTCCCATTGTGTCACGATTGCGCGGTCGGACAACGTGTTCGGCCCCTATGAGACAATGCCGGACAACCCGCTGCTGACTTCGGATCAGAACGATCTGACCGCCATCCAGAAATGCGGCCACGGTTCCTTTGTGGAAACGCAGAACGGTGAATGGTACATGGCACACCTGTGCTCCCGCCCGAACTCTGCCCGCGGCAGCCTGCTGGGGCGCGAAACAGCGCTGCAAAAAATTACCTGGCAGGATGGCTGGCCGCGGCTGGCCTGCGGCGGAAAAATTGCCCAAAACGCCGTGCCCGCCCCAAAAGATTTGCCAGAAGTGGAGCTGCCCGCAATGGCGGAACAGGATGACTTTGACGTTCCGGCCCTTGCCCCCGGCTATGCCACGCCGCGCACCCCGCTGGGCGATTGTGTGAACCTGACCGTCCGCCCCGGCTGGCTGCGGCTGACCGGGCAGGAATCCATGAACTCGCTGCACCATGTCACCCTGGTGGCCCGCCGCCAGCAGGAGCACGAAATGCAGGCCGAGACCCGCATGGACTTTGCCCCCGTCTGCCCGGAGCAGATGGCCGGTTTTACCTACTGTTATGACAGCATGAACTTCTACCTGCTGGGCAAGACCTGCGCCGAGGATGGTACCCCGGTGCTGGAACTGTTAAAAAGCGATACTGGTGTGGTGGAAGATGTGTGCGACCCTGTTCCCGTGCCGGATGGCACGCTGGACTTTAAGCTGACCACCACCCCGGACGGCGGCATGGCGCAGTTCTATTACCGCCAGCCGCAGGGGGAGTGGCAGTCCATCGGCCCGGCCTGCCCCACCGATATTTTGACGGACGAGCACTGCCGCGGTTTTACCGGGGCGCATGTGGGTGTGTATGCCCACGATATGGCAGGGCTGCATAACCATGCCGATTTTGATTATCTGAACGTACATTTTGAAAGGTGAACTCCCATGATGCAGGCAAACACCGGCGTCCGGTTTGAAACCAAAGACCCGCTGCTTTCCCAACTGGTCAAACAGGCGGAAGAAAAGTGCCGCCTGAACATTAAAAACTTTGGCGGCGACCCCGTTCTGGTTGAGGGCGGCGGCTATGAAAAAATCTGGCTGGAAACCCAGCCCATGGGCGGCGCAATGTATGCCAGCCGTGATTTTGCCACCGGCCTGAACAACAGCCTGATGTTTATGCGTCACCAGCGTGCGGACGGGCGGATTCCCGGCAGCATTGCGGTGATTGATGGCAAAGTGGTGCCGCAGTTCAACAAGTTCCAGGGCTTCTGCTTCCCGGAACCGGCGCTGGATCTTTACTATCTGGGCGGCAAGGATGCCGAATACCTGGCCCAGCTGGCCAAAACGCTGGAAGTGTTTGACGCCTACCTGTGGCGTGTACGCGATTCCGATGGGGACGGCTGCCTGGAGACTTGGTGCAAGTACGATACCGGCGAAGACCACGCCATGCGTTACGCCGATGCCCCCGACCCGTGGGAGGAGGAAACCCCGCCCCAAGGCTGCACAGCGGTGCCCATTGCCTCGATGGATGTGATGAGCTATTCATATGCCTGCCGCGAAACATTGGCGGAAATTGCGCGAATCAGCGGCGATGCCGAGGCACAGGCCCAGTGGGCCGCCAAGGCCAAAGCCGTGCAGGACAAGATGGTGAGCTACCTGTGGGACGATGCCCGCGGCGCGATGTTTGACCGCGACAAAAACCACAACCAGATGCCCACCCTGATCCACAACACGCTGCGCTGCATGTATTGGCACAGCCTGCCGGATGCTTTGGCGGAGCGCTTTGTCAAGGAGCACCTGCTGAACCCGCAGGAGTTCTGGACCAAAATGCCGCTGCCCAGCGTGGCCGCCAACGACCCGCTGTTCCGCAACGTGACCACCAACAACTGGAGCGGCCAGGCTGAAGCGCTGACCTATCAGCGTGCCATCCGTGCGCTGGAAAATTACGGCATGTATGAGCTGATTCCCCAACTGGGGCAAAAGCTGATGCAGGCCATTGGCCCCCAGTGCCGCTTTGTGCAGCAGTATGACCCCTTTACCGGCGAACCTTCAGTCATCTGTGAACCTGGCCAGCCCCCGCAGGATGCTTACGGCCCGGCTATGCTCTCGGTGCTGGAATACACCGCCCGCATGTACGGCGTAAGCCTGGTGCGGGATACCGTGGTGTGGGGCACCTGCCCGCTGGAATGCCGCTATACCCAAGCCCTGAACGGCCGCAGCTGGGAGATCGTGAACAGTGGTCACGAGGCGGAAGCCTTTGTGGATGGCCGCAAGGTGTTCACCGCTGGCCCCGGCCTGCGCATTACCACCGACCTGGATGGCAATATTCTGGGCACGGCCCGCTACCTGCCGGATGCAGACCCCGCCCAGGTGACGCCGCAATAAACATTATATAATAAGGAAGCGAACACGATGGAATACCTGTATCCCGGTGGGCTGGCCAAAGCCATTACGTTCAGTTATGATGACGGCCAGGTATATGACCGCCGCCTGATCGAAATTTTTAACCAGGCGGGCTTCAAGGGAACCTTCCACCTGAACTCCGGCAACCTGGATAAGGACGGCTATGTGCAAAAGGCCGAGCTGCCTACCCTGTACGCCGAGCACGAAATTGCCTGCCATGGCGTGACCCACCGCCACCCGCGCCAGATGAACCAGACTGAATGGCTGCGGGAAGTGTGGCAGGACCGCCTGACGTTGGAAGAACTGACCGGCGGTATTGTGCAGGGCATGAGCTATGCCTTTGGCGAATACTACCCCGAACAGGTGGAAGCGCTGTACGCCATGGGCATCCAGTACAGCCGCACGGTGGAAAGCACCGGAAGTTTTGCCCTGCCGCAGGAGCTGCTGCGCTGGAAACCCACCTGCCACCACAATGATAAACTGCTGGAACGCGCAGAAAAGTTTTTGCATGTTCCGGGATACGAGAAAATGCCGCTGTTTTATATCTGGGGCCACAGCTTTGAATTTGAGCGCGAAAACACCTGGCCCCTGATGGAGCAGCTGGCAGAAAAGCTGCACGGCGCACAGGATATCTGGTATGCCACCAATGGCCAGATTGCAGATTACCTGACCGCGCTGCGCAGCACGCGCGAAAGTGCAGACGGCAAGCGGCTGTATAACCCGTCGGCACAGCCCATCTGGTTTGTGGCCGATGGCAAGGTGCGCGTTGCAGAGCCGGGTAAGCTCTGCGAAATTTAAGGCAACACCGCACAATTCCCGCCTGACGGCTTAAGCACCGCTCCGGCGGC
>OGTB01001903.1_pt1 | contig 12923 bp, 9 predicted proteins | sample 1553611 | NCBI WGS metagenome assembly OGTB01 (sample SAMEA2580032, study PRJEB22360) | human gut metagenome | biome: human gut; feature: human-associated habitat; material: faeces | place: Denmark | collected 2008/2010 | reverse complement strand
TTTCAGGCACTATTCCAGACGGCTTTTTTACAAAGCTCAGAGAATTTGCTATAGGCAAAGTGGCGCAGTTTGGTGAACAGCTTTGTCAGGGAAACATTCAGGCAAGACCTGTGGCGGAAGCCTGCAAGCACTGTGATTTTCACGATATCTGCGGCAGGATAAACCAAGATGACGTTACAGACGTGAAAGACAGCGTTTATGAAGAAAAACTTATGAAAGAACTAACTGACAGAAAGGAGAAAAAATAATTGGCTGATACAAAATGGACCAAAGAGCAGGAAAGAGCCATTAGTGACCGTGGCAAGGGCATTATAGTTTCAGCGGCGGCAGGAAGCGGAAAAACCACAGTGCTTATAGAACGAATGATACAACTCCTTTCTGATGAAAAAAATAAAATACCTGCCGACAGACTTCTTGCAGTAACATTCACAAAAGAAGCCGCTTCAAGCATGAAAGAAAAACTCAGCCGGGCTTTTGACGAACAGCTTCGCCGTGACCCTGAAAACAAGTGGTTGCTTAGTCAGCAAAATCTTATCCAGCTTGCGAGGATATCTACAATAAATTCTTTCTGTCTTGACCTTGTGAAAAGTAATCTACATGAATTTGATTTTCAGGGCGGACTTGATATACTTGATGACAGTGTGCAAAATCTTATTTTGCAGGAAGCTATCACGCAGGCTTATGAAAAGCTTTGTGAAGAAGATTATGAAAGCTATAAACTGCTGAAAAACGCTTTTGCGGATAAAACTCTCAATGAAATCACCGACAATCTTTATAAATTCATGCGTTCACTGCCGTTTCCTAAGCGTTGGATAGCAGAGGTACATAAAAACTTTACTGATGATAAGATTTTTGACAGCTTTATAAAAGATAATATATGTGTAGCTCAAACAAAGCTGAAAGAAGCATTTTCAATGTATGAGGTTTTTGAAGAATATGCCTGCCGTAAAGAGATAGAAGGCATACCTTTTATAAAACATATCAAAATGAATGAAACTGCCGACAGTGACAGAGAACTTCTTCATAGGTTAAGAAAGCTTCTTGAAAGCGGCGATATAGATACTATTGCTAAGTCAGATTGGAAATTCAGCACCATAAAAAGATTTCCCACGAACAAGGCTTTCAATGCATCACTTGACGATGATATTCGCATTAAGTTCAAGGACAATTATGCCTTCTGTGCATCATACAGAAACAAATATAAAGATATCGTAGCTAAAATTACCGATATGTTCAATAACACCAAACTAATCATGAAGGAAAATATGCTTGAATCTGACAGAATATTTACTGTTCTGTGCAGGGTATGCGAAGATATAGACAAGATCTCACAAGAAATGAAGCTTGAACGAAATGGCGTTACTTTTTCTGACGTTGAGATAATGGCGAGAGAATTGCTTGTAAAAGATACCGAGAATGGACCTGTTCGCACGGAGCTTTGCGAGGAAATTCGCAGAAACAGGCTATATGATCTTATTTTCATAGACGAGTTTCAGGATGTGAATAACCTTCAGGAGCTTGTTTTCCGTTCGCTTTCTGATTCTGATAACTTGGATATCATGGGCAAAAATGTTTTTGTGGTTGGCGATATAAAGCAGGCTATATATCGTTTCAGACTCTCAAATCCTGAACTTTTCAGCAAAACGAGAAATGACGCTTCCGCACCTGAAAACAGCGAACAGCTCGAGGCTATCTTGCTAAGCAAGAATTTCAGAAGTCGTGAGTCTGTGGTCGATTTTGTAAATTTTCTGTTCCACTATCTTATGACACAGCACACAGGTCAGGTGGATTATGATAGAAATGAAGAACTTCGATACGGTGAACTTTATGATGAAAATAACAAGCCTACAGAAATAATGCTCATACATTTTGATAAGGACTACAAAAAGACAAATGGCTATTCTGTGGAGAACAAAGTAATAGCGCAAAAGATAAAGCACATGCTTGAAAACGGTGAGGAAGTCAAAGATCATGGCTCTCTAAGACCATGCCGTGCAGGAGATTTTTGTATACTTGTTCAAAAGAATGATGAAATTACCCTTATGGCAAAAGCCCTTGAAGAAGTAGGTCTGAAAGCATATTCTGAGGATACAAACGGATACATGAAGTCAAGAGAGATAACACTTGTGCTGAATATGCTCAGGGTAATTGATAATCCTATGAACGATATTGCAATGACAGCTATCATGATGTCGCCTATCATGGGATTTACGCCTGATGAAATGGCGGCAGTAACAGAAAAGTCAAAGAAGCCTAACAGCAAACTGAAAGACCATATCTATCAGGTGGTAGCGGCGACAGCTTCTGCTGAGGACAGCCACGAAAAGGAAGCTACTCATATAAGCTTTAATAATAAAACATTGCAGGATAAGTGCATAGAGCTTAATAAGCTTATTAATTCCCTGCGTTATCTTTCAATGAGCATGGGCCTTGAACGGCTCATAAGAAAAATATACGACATGACCGACCTTATGGGGATCGTTTCACTGTATCTTGATTCTGATAAAAAGCGAGCAAACCTTCGTCTGCTTCTTGAATATGCTTCATCCTATGAGCAAAATAGTCAGGAGGGCGTAACTGGTTTTCTAAGATATATCGACTCTGTGTCCTCAAATGAAAAAGCCTTTAAGCAGGCAATGACGGTAATAGAGGGCTCAGATTCCGTTTACATAAAGACCTACCATGCTTCAAAAGGTCTTGAATATCCATTTGTATTTTTATGTCAGCTTGACATACCGCTTATAAAGAAAGACAAAGGTTACTGTTCACATAACAAGCTGGGCTTTGCTTTCAGTTTTATGGATAACAGCAAACTTATGAGAAAAACTTCACTTTACTATGATAAGCTTTCAAAGGAATCAAAAGCAGAGGAAAAAAGTGAAAAACTCCGCCTGCTATATGTTGGATGTACAAGAGCAAAAGAAAGACTTTTTGTAAGCTATGCACCGATTATTTACAGCAATACCACATATGAGAAGGTTATTGAACGTAAGGTGGGAATAGTTGACAGGCTTAGAAACATATACTCAAAGCAGGGAGATTCTCTTGAAAATGTTGTGGCGGACGCTGAAACGATGCTTGATTGGATAACAATCACGCTTGCACTTCACTCCACGGGTGGTCAACTCACATCTTGGCTTGGCACTGATAATATAGCTGTCAGCGGGGACGAATACCCTGAGCCTGAGATAATATATAATGAATACGGCATTGAAAATACAGAGCAGACACAGGAAGAAGATACAACTATTAGCGAAATAGAAGCGGACAAAACAATGCTTAGAAATCTTCTTGACAAATTTGCATTTGAGTATGACTGGTCAGGAGTATCAACACCAGCAAAGCTTACTGTTACGGAGATAACTGCGGCTGAAAAAGAGAAGCAGACAGAGAAAACCGAACCTGAGTTTTATCCTAGTCTTCCACGGCTTGATGATGAGTTTGATAAACTATCAGCAGCGGAAAAGGGAACTTTTACCCACAAATTTATGGAGTTATCGGACTATGATAAGGCACATGAAAGCGTAAAAACAGAGCTTCAACGTCTTGTGAATCAGGGGTACTTCAACCAGAAAGAAGCTGACGGAGTTTATGTTGAAGCACTTGAAGCATTCTTTAGATCTGATTTTTATGAGCGTGTTAAAAATTCCGATAATGTGATGCGTGAAAAGAAGTTTCTTGTTTCAATGAGCGATCTTGACTTAAGTGAAAATCTTCCTGAATATAATGGTAACAGCGGTATGCTTCAAGGTATCGCCGATTGTATCTTCCACGAGCCTGACGGATATGTTATTGTTGATTATAAAACTGACAGATTTAATGATTTGTCACAGCTCATGGGCTATAAAACACAGCTTGCACTGTATAAAGCATCGTTTGAGATGATACTCGGAGAGAAAATTAAAAGCTGTTATATTTATTCATTCTGGCTGAGAAAAGGGGTTGAAATCAAGCTCTGAATGTGATATAATGACATATAGAGAGCTTGAAAATATTTTTTTTGAAATAATTTGAGAAAAGGTATTGACAAGTGGGTGAAAGTGTAGTATAATATCATGGTAAACAAAGCAGAACAATGTCCGTTCTCACCTTAAGCGCAGTTCTCTGTAGTAAAAAGGTCAACATGAATTTGCATATCAATGTGATTTTATGCGGGTACGGATCAGTTCTGTGCCCGTTTTATTTTATTTTTGGAGGTGCTGCGTCATTAGCAACAGGGAACATCAGATCAACGAAGAGATCCGTGATAAAGAACTCAGGGTCATAGACGTTGACGGAAATCAGCTTGGTATTTTAAGTGCTGACGAGGCTCTTAAAATTGCATTTGAGAAAGATCTTGATCTTGTAAAGATCGCTCCTCAGGCAACTCCGCCTGTATGCCGTATCATGGATTATGGCAAGTTCTGTTTTGAACAGACAAAGCGTGCGAAGGAAGCAAAGAAAAATCAGAAAGTTATCGAGATCAAGGAAGTTAGAATGTCATCTACGATCGACACTCATGATTTTAATGTAAAGGTCAATCAGGCTGTTAAATTCCTTAACGGAGGAGATAAGATAAAAGTTTCTGTAAGGTTCAAGAAAAGAACTTTGGCTCATCCACAGTTCGGTGAAGAACTTCTTGCAAAATTCAAAGACGCTATCTCTGAAGCCGGCGTTGTTGACAAGCCATCAAAAATGGAGGGACGCAGTCTTGTTATGTTCGTTTCTCCGAAAGTAAACAAGTAAAATAATAAGGAGGATAAATACAATGCCAAAGATCAAAACACATTCTGGTGCTAAGAAGCGTTTCAGTGTTACCGGTAGCGGTAAGGTTAAGTTCCAGCACACAAACAAAAGACACAGACTTACTCAGAAGGATCACAAGCGTAAGAGAATCCTGCGTGGTGCAGCTTATGCAGATGATACCAACATCAAGAACGTAAAGGCTCTTATCCCTTACAAATAAACGAGTTGTAGGGAAAACAAATTTTAAAAATTTCAGGAGGTAATAACTATGGCTCGTGTAAAGGGAGCAATGATGACTCGTAAGAGAAGAAATAAGACTCTGAAGCTTGCTAAGGGATACTTTGGTGCCAAGAGCAAGCACTTCAAAATGGCTAAACAGGCTGTAATGAAGTCAGGTCAGTATGCATACATTGGAAGAAAGCAGAAGAAGAGACAGTTCAGACAGTTATGGATTGCCAGAATCAATGCTGCTGCAAGAATTAACGGACTTTCATACAGCAAGTTCATGTATGGTCTTAAGTTAGCTAATATCGATCTTAACAGAAAGATGCTCTCCGAAATAGCTATCAGCGATCCAGCTGGTTTCACAGCGATCGCAGAAAAGGCGAAGGCTGCTCTTTAATAGTCAAAAACACGCACGTTCTTGTAACCTGCGTGTTTTGTTGTATATTAAGGCAACACCATATATGACGCATTTGGCAACTAAATGATTAAATTTTCAGAATAAGAGGTGACGCAGTTTGCATATTAATAGTAAAGATAACCCTAGAGTGAAGCTTTTCAGAAAGATTCTGTCATCAAAAAAAGCTAGGGAAGAACATGGATTGTTTGCTGTTGAAGGTGCAAGAAACTGCGTTGACACCGCTTATGAAGCTGTGTGCGGAAGAATAAAAGTCCATTCTGTTTTCTATACTCAAACGGCCTTGACTAAGTATAAAAATACACTTAAAACCGATAGTCTTTTCTCGTGCACAAGACCTGAAGATGTTTTTGAAATATCTGATGAGCTTGCGAAAAAGATGACAGATGAGGGAAACTCTCAGGGCATTTATATGATCGTTTTTAAGGTCGATTTGCCTTTTGCGGCTGAGTATATTGACAAAAACGGGAAGTATCTCGTGCTTGATAATTTACAGGACCCAGGTAATTTGGGTACGCTTCTAAGAACTGCCGATGCCGTAGGCGTTAGTGGAGTAGTTATGACAGATAATTGCGTTGATCTGTATAACCCAAAGGTGGTTCGTTCCGCTATGGGAAGTACTACAAGACTTGATCTTTTTGTAGTGGATAATTTTCTGAACGTTGCAACGCTTTTTGATGAGCTTGGTATCGTTACAAATGCTGCAGTTGTCAGAAACGGTGAAAATATCACAGAATTTGATTTTGACAGACCGTGTGCTGTTGTAATAGGAAACGAGGGCAAAGGTTTGCCTAAAGAACATTCAGACATTTGTAAAAATCGTGTGACTATTTCTATGCACGGCAACATAGAATCACTTAATGCTGCTTGCGCAGGCACAATCATTTTGTGGGAAATGTTTCGAGGTGGCAGTCATGGATAAAGAAAGACTTTTATTGTGGATAAGAGCGGTTCTGATTTTCACTCCATCAAGCAAACGTATATGGGAAGTTTCTGCAAATTATGATGATATAGTTGAGTTCATGACTGCACTCGATGATCATATGGTCAGCGGACTTAATGATAAAGAGCTGCAGAGGATAGGAAAATATAGTCTTAAAGACGCAGAAATCATAAATAAACGCTGTGAAGAGCTTGGCATAAATATTTATTGTTACGAAAGTGAGGGCTATCCTGACAGACTTAAACGGATTGCAAATCCACCTGCTGTTCTGTATACTTATGGTAACCTTGACTTTTTAAACGATAAATGCGTTATTTCAGTAGTAGGCTCCCGTGAGCCGTCTGAATATTCTGTAAAGATAACGAAGCATATTTGCGCAGATCTTATAAGAAGAAATTGCCTGCTTGCTTCGGGGTTTGCAGGCGGTATAGATCAGATCGCTAACAAGGTAGCTATTGAAAATAATAGTAGACCTATAGCTGTGTGTGGCACAGCTCTTGATTGTGATTACCCTAAAGGAAGTAACGAGCTAAAAAAACAGATCGCTGAGAATGGAGTAGTAATATCAGAGTATTTTCCGGGTTATAAACCATTTGGAAGTGCTTTTGTGAATCGCAATAGGATTCTTACTGGACTTTCAAATGCAGTGCTTTTTACTGAGTGTAGCAAGGAAAGTCATGGTCTTGATAATGTCAATCACGCCATATCTCAAGGAAAACAGGTATTTGTAGTACCGCCACATGATATCTATGACAGTCGATATTTCGGACAACGTGATCTCATAAGAAATGAGTGTCAACCTGTGTTCGGCGCAGAGGATATAGTGTATTCGCTTGGCAATGAAAGGTATCAATCTCTTAGACTTGTGGAAAGCCTGGGAGAGTTCACGCTTCCTGCTGAGGATTCTGCTATACTTAACAATGGCGAGCCAAAGACAGTGAAGCACAGAAAAAGCAAAAGAAAAGTGCCTGACAGCAAGACTGTTTCTGAAACAGAAGAGGTAAAGCCAACACCTGAGCCTGATCTTTCAGGGCTTGATGACACACAAAAGAGCATTTGCAAACTGTTAAAAAGCGGAAATATGCTTGTGGACGAGATAGCCGCAAAGCTTGGTATGGATATCTCTGATGTGCTTGCACAGCTAACGGAGCTTGAACTTTATGGCACTGTTAAGTCATATCCGGGCAAAATGTTTGGACTTTAATATATATTAAGAATGGAGAATAGATTTGTCTAATTTGATCATAGTTGAGTCACCAACGAAGATAAAAACAATTAAGCGTTATCTTAGCGATGATTATGAAGTCGTGGCTTCAAAGGGTCATGTCCGTGACCTGCCAAAATCAAAGCTGGGCGTCGATATAGATAATAATTTTGAACCTAAATATGTCAACATAAAAGACAAAGAGGGCGTTATAAAAGATATAAAAAAGCTTGCAAAGAAAAGCGACCATGTTTATCTTGCAGGAGACCCTGACCGAGAGGGAGAAGCCATTTCATGGCATCTTGCATTGCTTTTGGGTCTTGATCTGAATGATAAAAACCGAGTAACTTTCAACGAACTTACTGAAACTGGTATCAAAGCTGGAATGAGCCACCCACGTTCTATTGATATAAACCTTGTTAATGCACAGCAGGCAAGACGTATCCTTGACAGACTTGTGGGCTATAAGCTTTCACCTTTTCTTTGGAGAAAGATAAGAAAAGGACTTTCAGCGGGCAGAGTTCAGTCTGTCGCAGTTAAAATGATATGCGACAGAGAAAACGAGATAAGGGCATTTGTATCTCAGGAATATTGGTCCATTGACGGAAAATTTTCCGCAAACGGCGAAAGAAAGACCTTTGCCGCAAAGCTTAATACAGTTGACGGAGAAAAGCCAGAGTTGAAAAATAAAGAGCAGGCTGACGAGATACTGAAAAGACTTGAGGGGGCCGAGTTTGTTATCGATAAGGTAAAAAAGAGCGTTCACAGAAAATCTCCTGCCGCACCATTCACCACCTCGACTTTACAGCAGGAAGCGTCAAGAAAGCTGTCGTTCAATGCAAGACGTACAATGAAAGCGATGAAAACCGCTCAGGAGCTTTATGAGGGTGTTGAGATAAACGATATGGGTCAGACAGGTCTTATCACCTATATGCGTACCGACAGCCTTAGAATTTCTGATGAAGCAAGAGCAGCGGCATATGATTTTATCAGAAAAAAATATGGCGATAAGTATATCCCTGACACACCGAAAAAATATAAAACTAAGGGCAACGCTCAGGACGCTCACGAAGCCATCCGACCAACACACCCAGAGGTAACACCTGATATGGTAAAGGCAAGCGGAGTGACGAGTGACCAGTACAAGCTTTATAAACTCATTTGGGAGAGATTTATAGCTTCTCAGATGTCAAACTGCCTTATGGACACTGTTTCTGTTGATATCTCTGCAAACGGTTGTAACTTCAAGGCAACAGGCTATTCTGTAAAGTTCGACGGATTTACTGTTCTTTATGAAGAGGCTAAAGACGATGAGGGTGAAAAGAAAAACGTGCTTCCTCCAATAAAATCCGGTGACTCAATAAAGGTGCGTAACCTTGAGGGGAATCAGCATTTCACTCAGCCACCTGCAAGATACACAGAAGCGACCCTTGTAAAGGCGTTTGAGGAAACAGGCATCGGCAGACCTTCGACTTATGTTCCAACTATTACAACCATAATAAACAGAAATTATGTTGAGCGTGACGGAAAACAGCTTAAGCCGACTTCGCTTGGCGAAGTAACAAACCAGCTTATGAGCGAGCATTTTGATAAAATAGTTGATGTTAAGTTTACTGCAAACATGGAGAAATCTCTTGACGAAGTGGAAAATGGCAAGAAAAGTTGGGTAAAAACTTTGCAGGACTTTTATGGTGACTTTAACGAGGAATTGACTGAAGCTGAGGAAGCCATGGACGGGAAGCGTATCAAAGTGCCTGACGAAGAAACAGATCAGGTGTGCGAGCTTTGCGGCAAACCTATGGTAATAAAGATAGGCAGATATGGCAAATTTATGGCTTGCTCAGGTTTTCCTGAGTGCAAGAATACCAAGAAAATAGTTCAGGAAACAGGCGGAATTTGCCCTTACTGCGGAAAGAAAGTGCTTTTGAAAAAGTCTAAAAAGGGCAAGAAATATTACGGTTGTGAGGACAATCCTGAGTGCAAGTTCATGACATGGGACGTTCCTACCGAAGAGAAATGCCCTAAGTGTGGCAGTACGCTTTTCCAGAAAGGCGGAAAGAACGGAATACTCATTTGCCATAAGCCTGATTGCGGATATGAAAGGAATTTATCTAATGGCGGTTAAGGTAATAGGTGCAGGACTTGCAGGCTGTGAAGCTGCGTGGCAGTTAGCCCAAGCAGGAATAGACGTTGAGCTTTATGAAATGAAGCCGAAAAAGTTTACGCCTGCCCATAAATATAAGGGCTTTGCAGAGCTTGTCTGCTCAAATTCATTGAAAGCGGACAGAATAGATTCAGCCGCAGGTATGCTAAAAGAGGAAATGCGCAGACTTGGCTCTGTTACGATGGAATGTGCAGCTGAAACTAAGGTATCAGCTGGCGGAGCACTTGCTGTTGATAGGGAAAAGTTTTCCGATATGGTCACGGCAAAGATAATAGAAAATCCTCACATCACTGTTATTGAGAAAGAAGTCACAGATATACCTGATGGCGATGTTATAATCGCAACAGGTCCTCTTACAAGCGATGAGCTTGCAGAGAGTATCGGCAAAATATGCGGTGATTATCTGTATTTTCATGATGCCGCCGCACCTATCGTCACATATGAAAGTCTTGATAAGGATAAGGTGTTTTTTGCTTCGAGATACGGCAAGGGAGAAGCTGATTATATAAACTGCCCTATGAATAAGGAAGAATATCTCAGGTTCTATAATGAACTTATCAATGCGGAATCCGCTCCGCTCCATGATTTTGATAAGGAGCATTTTTCTAAGGACGGCTTCAAAGTTTACGAGGGCTGTATGCCGGTTGAGGTCCTTGCAAAACGTGGTGAGGACACAATGCGTTTCGGTCCGCTGAAGCCTGTAGGTTTGACAGATCCACGAACAGGCAATAGACCTTATGCCGTCGTTCAGCTTCGTGCAGAGAACGCAGAGGGAAGTATGTATAACCTTGTGGGCTTTCAGACAAACCTTAAATTTGGTGAGCAGAAAAGAGTATTTTCTCTTATCACAGGACTTGAAAATGCAGAATTTATACGCTATGGAGTTATGCATAGAAACACTTTCATCAATTCGCCTAAGCTGTTAAACCCGCAGTTTAATATGCGAGATAGAGATAACCTCTATTTTGCAGGTCAAATGACAGGCGTTGAGGGATATATCGAATCGGCGGCAAGCGGAATTTTTGCAGGGTTGAGCATGGCAAGACGTTTGCAGGGCAAGCCTGCGGTTACCTTGCCTGATACCACAATGCTGGGTGCGCTTTCAAAGTATATAAGCGATCCTACTGTGGAGAAATTCCAGCCTATGGGATGTAATATGGGTATCCTGCCTGAGCTGCCTGAACGTATAAGAGATAAGAAACTGAAATATAAGATGATAGCTGAAAGGGGTCTTGCAGACCTTGACAAGGCTATTGAGGAATTTTAAGGAGAATGTTATGAACATAGTAATTGACGCTTTCGGCGGAGATAACGCACCTCTCGAAGTCATAAAAGGTTCAATTGACGCACAGAAAGATTTCGGTGTTGACGTTACTCTTGTTGGTGATGAAGAAAAAATAAAAAAATGTGCACAGGAAAACGGACTTGATATCACAGCTTTACATATCAAACACGCTGATACTGTTATCGAGATATGTGAAGAGCCTACAGAAGTAATCAAGGGCAAGAAGGATTGTTCAATGGCTGTGGGCATGAAAATGCTTGCAGACGGCGAGGGCGACGCTTTCGTTTCAGCTGGCTCAACAGGCGCACTTGTAGTTGGAGCAACGTTTATCGTAAAGAGAATAAAGGGAATCAAAAGACCAGCTCTTGCAACAATACTTCCTACGGCAACGACGCCTACGATGCTTCTTGACAGCGGTGCAAACGCAGACTGCCGCCCTGAAATGCTTACTCAGTTTGGAATAATGGGTTCGGCTTATATGAACAAGATACTTGGTGTTGAGTCACCAAGAGTAGGCCTTGCAAATATTGGTGCAGAGGAGTCAAAGGGCAGAGAGCTGGAGCTTGAAACTTACAAGCAGTTGAAAAACGCACCTGTAAACTTTGTTGGAAATATCGAAGCAAGACAGCTTCCTATGGGCGATTGTGACGTATGCGTGGCTGACGGCTTCTGCGGAAACCTTATGCTCAAGCTTTACGAGGGCATGGCAAAATTCTTCTCAGGGGAGCTTAAAACGCTTCTGACTAAGGATACAAAGTCAAAGATCGCTGCTCTTATGGTAATGAAGAACGTTAAAGAATTCAAGAAAAAGGTAGACTACTCTGAGTATGGCGGAGCGCCTCTACTTGGTACTGCAAAGCCTGTTATCAAGGCACATGGCTCATCAAATGCAAGAGCATTCTATAACGCTATTAGACAAGCAAAACAATTTACTGAAACTAATGTGATAGACGAGATCACAACTGCTATCGAGCAGTTGAAAAGCAAACAGGAGATGTTATAATGGACGAGCAAAAGGCTCTTAAAGAGTTTCAGGAAAGAATAGGTTATCAGTTCAAAGACGAAAAGCTCCTTTACGAAGCTCTTTCCCATTCATCATTTGCAAATGAAAACAAGAAGGCAAGAAACAGCAATGAAAGGCTTGAATTTCTTGGAGATTCAGTGCTTTCTATAGTTGTGTCAGATCACATTTTCGAGCATTACAAGCATATGCCTGAGGGCGAGCTAACAAAAATGAGAGCTTCACTTGTGTGCGAAAAAGCATTGTTTGAGTTCTCAAAGAAAATAGAACTTGGAAAGTATATTTTCCTCGGAAAAGGCGAGGAGATAACAGGTGGCAGAGAAAGACCGTCAATTATTTCAGACGCTTTTGAAGCAGTTATCGCTGCAATTTATCTTGACGGTGGTATCGAGCCTGTTTCAAAATATATACTTTCATTCATACCTGAAAATATCACGCCTGATGGAGTTGTTTTCCATGATTACAAGACTATTCTTCAGGAGATAATCCAGAAAAATCCTGAGGAGAGAATAGAATATCACCTTAAAGGCGAGTCAGGTCCTGACCATAATAAGAAATTTACTGTTCAGGTACTTTTGAATACGAATGTTATCGGCGAGGGTACAGGCAGATCGAAAAAGACCGCTGAACAGTTGGCGGCTAAAGAAGCATTGGAACTAATGGGTTATGGGGCACAGTAATATATCTGTCTTCGTGCCTCATATAGGCTGTCCGCATATGTGTGCGTTCTGCAATCAGCGCACCATAACTGGTACAGAGAAGATACCGCACGCTGATGATGTGAAGCGTATCTGCACACAGGCAATGAACGAAGTCAAGGACGTTTCACAGACGGAGATAGCCTTTTTCGGTGGTAGCTTTACAGCAGTGCCGAGAGAATATATGCTCGAACTTCTTAGTGCAGCGCAGGAGTTTATAGGCAACGACAAATTCAAGGGTAT
>OGTB01001902.1_pt1 | contig 12925 bp, 9 predicted proteins | sample 1553611 | NCBI WGS metagenome assembly OGTB01 (sample SAMEA2580032, study PRJEB22360) | human gut metagenome | biome: human gut; feature: human-associated habitat; material: faeces | place: Denmark | collected 2008/2010 | reverse complement strand
CCCGAGGTGCTGTGGAAGGACTACCGCGGCGACGTGTGCCAGCCGGGCGCCCGCCAGCATTGGAGGCCGACCAGTCCGGTGTTCCGCGAGTACGCGCTGAAGCTGTGCCGCGCGATGGCCGAGCATTACAAGGGCAACCCGTACGTGGTCGCATGGCATGTGAGCAACGAGTACGGCTGGCACAACCGCTTCGACTATTCCGAGGACGCCGAACGCGCGTTCCGAAAGTGGTGCGAGGAACGCTACGGCACCATCGACGCGGTGAACGACGCGTGGGGCACGGCGTTCTGGGCACAGCGCATGAACGACTTCACGGAAATCGTGCCTCCGCGTTTCATCGGCGACGGCAACTTCATGAACCCGGGCAAGCTGCTTGACTTCAAGCGTTTCAGCTCCGACGCGCTGAAGGCGTTCTATGTCGCCGAGCGCGACGCGCTTGCCGAGATCACTCCGGACCTGCCGTTGACCACGAACTTCATGGTGTCCGCCGCCGGTTCGGTACTGGACTACGACGATTGGGGCCGTGAGGTCGATTTCGTGTCGAACGACCATTACTTCATTCCGGGCGAGGCCCATCTGGACGAGCTCGCGTTCTCCGCGAGCCTGGTCGACGGCATCGCGCGCAAGGATCCGTGGTTCCTGATGGAGCATTCCACATCGGCGGTGAACTGGCGTCCGGTCAACTACCGCAAGGAGCCGGGCCAGCTGGTGCGCGACTCCCTGGCGCATGTGGCCATGGGCGCGGACGCGGTGTGCTACTTCCAGTGGCGCCAGTCCAAGGCCGGCGCGGAGAAGTTCCATTCCGCGATGGTGCCCCACACCGGTGAGGACTCGGCCGTGTTCCGTGACGTGTGCGAGTTGGGCGCGGATCTGAACACGCTGGCCGACAACGGACTGCTTGGCACGAAGCTGGCGAAGTCCAAGGTCGCCGTGGTGTTCGACTACGAATCCGAGTGGGCCACCGAACACACCGCAACCCCGACCCAGAAGGTCCACCACGTGGACGAGCCGCTGCAATGGTTCCGCGCATTGGCCGACCATGGCGTGACCGCCGACGTCGTTCCGGTTAGTTCGAACTGGGACGAGTACGAGGTGGTCGTATTGCCGAGCGTGTACATCCTGTCGGAGGAGACCACCCGCCGCGTGCGCGATTATGTGGTGAACGGCGGCAGACTGATCGTCACGTACTACACGGGACTGTCCGACGAGAAGGACCACGTGTGGCTCGGCGGCTATCCGGGATCGATCCGTGACGTGGTCGGCGTGCGCGTGGAGGAGTTCATGCCCATGGGCGACGATTTCCCGGGCGTGCCGAGCCGTCTCGGTCTGTCGAACGGCGCGGTCGCGCGCGATATCGCCGACGTGATCGGTTCGGTCGACGGGACGGCCACCGTGCTGGAAACGTTCAAGGACGATCCGTGGACCGGCATGGACGGCGCTCCGGCGATCGTCGCGCACACATTCGGCGAAGGCCGTAGCGTGTATGTGGGCGCGCGCCTCGGCCGTGATGGCATCGCCAAGAGCCTGCCGGAGATTTTTGAATCGCTCGGCATGGCCGAAACCGGCGAAAACGACAGTCGCGTGCTGCGGGTCGAACGTGAGGGATCGGACGGTTCGAGGTTCGTGTTCTCGTTCAACCGCACTCACGAAGCGGTTCAAATTCCGTTCGAAGGCAAGATCGTGGTTTCTTCGTTCGCTGAAGTGAGCGGCGAGAACGTCTCGATCAAACCCAATGGCGTGATCGTTACCAAGCAGTAAACGGTCGGCAAACAAATAGCCGTAACGCAACATGGGTGTCGATGGATTGAATAATCGTCAATCCGCCGACACCCATGTTTGTTGAAAGGTAAGTGGATTGCGTAGCTGAATCGAAGAGATTGGAGGATTGTACGCTGGCTTTCGGGTGACTGACGTACACTCAAATGCGTATGCCTGTACGCACGTTCTCGTGTGGGAACACCAAATGGGAGGAATCGGCTTGAAACTGGTGAAACGAATCATCGCCATCTGCTGTGCGGCCATTATGGCAGTCAGCGCGGCCGCTTGCGGAGCCAACGTCGATTCCCGCACCGAAATCACCGTGTGGTCGTGGGAGCCGAGCATGAAGCAAGTCATCGCCGGTTTCGAAAAGGAAAATCCCGACATCCACGTTATTTGGAAGAACACAAGCGGCTATGACAATCTCAACAACGCCATTCAAGACGGCTACGGCATTCCCGACGTGGTGCAATTGGAATACTATGCATTGCGCCAGTACGCGGTAAGCAGCCAGCTGATGGCAATCACCGGGCGCACGAAAGACTACGGCGATTTCTACACGCCCGGCACATGGGCTTCGGTACAGCTGAACGGCCGCGTGTACGGCCTGCCCATGGATTCCGGCCCAATGGCGTTCTTCTACAACAAAAGCGTATTCGACCAGGTTGGCGTTGACGCGTCCAAAATTCGCACGTGGGACGACTATTACGAGGCTGCCAAAAAGCTCAAGGAGATCGGCGTGTACATCGCGGCCGATTCTGGAGACGCCAGCTTCTACGACACGATGATTTGGCTTGCCGGAGGACGCCCCTTCTCCACCTCCAACGACGGCAAAAACGTGACCATCAACCTCACCGGCGATGAGGGTACGAGAACCTTCACCGAATTCTGGCAGAAAATGATCAACGAAGGATTGGTGGACACGAGTCTGACCGCATGGTCCGATGGATGGAAGGAAGCCGTAGGAGAGGGGAAGATCGCCTCCATGTTCTCCGGCGCATGGTTGCCGTCGCTACTTATGTCGAACCTTCCTGGAACTGCGGGATTATGGCGTGTGGCACAGATGCCGACACCAGATGGCAGCGCCACCACGTCGGAAAACGGCGGATCCGCACTGGCCGTGCTGCAACGCTCTCGCAAGCCTGAAGCGTCATATCGTTTCATTGAATACGCATGCCATAATGCGGAAGGCATCAAAGCCCGTGTGAATGGCGGCGCGTTCCCCGCCGACAACAACACGTTGTCTGATCCGGAATTCCTGCACAAAACCATCGTGACCGACGAGCGTGGCATTGAAATACCGTATTTCGGCGGTCAGGAATACAATCGCGTGCTTTCCGAAGCTGCGGAAAACGTTTCGACCGGCTACCAGTATCTGCCATTCGAAGTGTATGCGCGAAGTGACTTCCGCTCCACCGTGGGCAAAGCCTACAAATGGTCGAGTCTCTTGTGCAAGGAGCAGGACCGGTTGAACATCATCGCGGCCGGCGGCAAAGTGTCCGACAAATCCGCCATCGGTGACGCGTTGAAGGAAACCGATTCCGCAGATCGACTTACATTGAAAAGCGGCATCGCGCTTTGGCAGAAGGATCTGAAGGAATATGGAACCAATCAGGGCTTTACTATTCAATAAATATTAATTATTTGCAAAAATACAAAAATAATGATGGCTGTCTTGTATTCGACTGAAAGCAAGACAGCCATCATTATTATGTAATGAGATTACATATTTATCTAAATATAAGATTTTCTATCGTACGTTACGCTCGTAAATATGCAGCATGCCTTTGAAAATCAGATCCGGATCGTAAATATCGATCATATCGGTATCATCAGCAAATACTCGGCTTAAACCACCCGTCGCGACCACGCGGAATTCTTCGTCGATTTCGCGATGGAATTGTGTGATTGTACGTTCGATGCCTCCGAGGAAGTTGTAGTACAAGCCGGCCTGCATGGCTGGTTTGGTGCTTTTCGCCAGAATTGATGCGGGGCGGGTGATTTCCACTTCCGGCAACTGGGCCGTGGCTTCCCACAAGGCGGCCGCGCCCGTGCGAATGCCGGTGGTGATCAGTCCGCAAATCACTGAAGCGTCGGCTGTTACGTAATTGAATGTGGTGGCCGTGCCGAAATCCGCCACCAGAATCGGACCGCCATACTCGTAGTAGGCTCCAGCACAGTCGGCGATGCAGTCGGCACCCATGTTCTGCGGATTGTCCATACGAATGTTAATGCCGGTTTTGACGCCCGGTCCAATGATCATCGGATCGATATTGAGGAATTTCACAATGCTGGCGCGGAACGAATGCATGACCTTCGGCACCACCGATGAGATGATCACATCGTCCACATCGTCCGGTGTGTAGCCACTCAACTGCAGGAATTGCGTGATCATCAGACCATATTCGTCTGACGTGTGGTTCGATTTCGTGGTGATGCGGTATGTGCCGGCGATGTGTCCGTCATCGAGGACGCCGATCACCACATTGGTGTTGCCGATGTCGACTGCGACCAGAAGCATATCGAATTCTCCTTACGATTACTGTATTGACGCTATTGCTTGCGATTGTGGTTGATATTTACGGATATTCACGATTTGGGCGGAATTGTGTTGTCGGTGTTGCGCAATGCCGACAATTCGGTGAGTATGCGTTCCGCCAATTCCTGCTTGCCCATCTTGTTCCAATGTTCGATGATTGGCTCATCAGGGGTTGCGCCGGGCTTCAATACTGTCACCACATTCGTGTCCACCGCGAAACCGGCACCGGGGGTGTTGAGATTGTTGGCCACCAGCATGGAACAATGCTTCGACGCGAGTTTTTTCGCCGCATTCGCTTCCAAATCCTGCGTTTCCATGGCGAAACCGCACAAGGTCTGGTCAGCTGTTTTATGCTCGCCCGCCCACGCGAGAATATCGGGATTCGATGTGAGATGCAGATCGATATTGACACGCCCGTTCTTCTTGATTTTCTCCTGAGCCTGCTCGACGGGTCGGAAATCGCCGACTGCGGCCGCCATAATCGTCAGATCGGCTTGCGCGAACCGTTCCCGTACTGCATCGAACATGTTCCGCGCGGTGGTGACGTGAATCACATCAACGCCATGTGGTGCGCTCAATGACACAGGGCCCGACACGAGCGTCACATCCGCACCCATATCGCGTGCCTGTTCGGCGATCGCATAGCCCATTTTTCCGGTGGAATGGTTGGTGAGGTAGCGTACGGGGTCGAGCGGTTCCTGCGTGGGGCCGGCGGTAATGAGCACATGTAATCCGCGTAATGGCAACGTTTCAGCAGGTTGGTTCGCACGCAGCAAATCGGCCACGGCCGCTTCGATCGCGGCAGGCTCCTTCATGCGCCCTTTGCCGACATCCTGGCAGGCGAGCATGCCGGAACCCGGTTCCACAATGGTCCACCCGAGTTCACGGCAGATATTGAGATTGCGCTGCGTCACAGCATTCTCATACATGCGCACATTCATGGCAGGGCATAGGATTTTCGGCCCCTCGCTATAGGCAAGCACGGTGCTCGTCAGTTGGTCGTCGGCGATACCGCATGCGATTTTTGCGATGATATCCGCGCTTGCGGGGGCGATGACCAGCATGTCCGCCCATTTCGCATCATCCACATGATTGATATGCAACGGATTGGAAGGAGTGTAGGCAACATCACAATCGTTGCGTTGTGCGGCGAACATGGATGTGCGTGTTTGCGTGTGCGTAAGCGAGCTGAATGTCAGCGGAGTGACAAACTCCTGTGCGGCTGCGGTCATCACCACGCGAACCTCATGCCCCTGCTTGCTCCAGTCGGAGGCGAGATGACAGGCCTTGAAAGCGGCGATACTGCCGGTTACGCCAAGAAGAATATGAGCCATAGCCGTGTTGTCCTTCCATTGACCCTGGCAAGACTGATGAAAACTGCGTCAAGTATATATCGAACCGGCTGAAGCATACGGTATTTCTGTTGGGAGAATCAGCCATTGAAGTATCCGTGGGCATAGCGGATTGTAAAATCAGACTTCGGTGATCGACCTGTACAGGCGGTCAACCAGAGCAAACCCATAACCAAACAGGAGCAATCATGTCGCAATCTTTAGGTGCGCACGGCGAAGCCGACGCAACCGAACAGAAGAACGAATCGAAGGGACAGCCGCACAACACGGCCAGCACCGACACCACGTTGAACGCGCGGGCCAAATCACCAAAAACGCAAGGCCCGAAGAAATGGGCCTATGTGCTTGTCGCCGTCATTGCGGTCGTCGCCATCATCATTGGTGTTACCGCTTTCCGAAACCACAGTGAATCCAAGAACGCGAACGGAACATCGGCCAAAGCCGACACCGTTACTGTGGGTCTGAAACTTTCCCCGGTCAGCCTTGACATTCGTCAACAGTCCGGAGCCGCGCTCGAACAGATCCTCGACGGCAACGTCTACGAGGGACTGGTGTCGCGCGATTCGAACAACAAGGTCCAGCCAAGCATCGCCAAATCCTGGGACATTTCCAAGGACGGTAAGACCTATACGTTCCATCTCAATGACAAAATGAACTTCTCCAACGGCCACAAGCTTGATTCGGCCGACGTGGTGTGGTCTATCAACCAGCTCATCGAGAAGCAGTATCTGGATTCCGACGCCATCGAAAGCGTCAGCAAGGTCGAGGCGGTCGACGCCGACACCGTGAAGATGACCCTTTCCGAACCGGATTCGAACCTGCTGTGGAACCTCACCGGACGTCCGGGACTGGTGTTCGACAAGGACGCCAAGTACGACGCGAAGACTCAGGCCGTTGGTTCCGGACCGTACACCGTCGAATCCTTCGACCCGGGCAACAAGATCGTGCTCAAGGCTAATGCGAAGTACTGGGGCACCGCGCACAAGGCGCAGACCAACAAGGTGATCGTCCGCTTCTTCTCCGATGACAACGCCGCAGTTAACGCGCTCAAGAGCGGTGACGTGGATGTGCTTTCGCCGGTGAACGCCACGCTCGCCAAGGGGCTCGACAAGTCGAAGTATCAGGTCTCCGCGGCATCCGGAAGCGACAAGTTCGTGCTCGCCTTCAACTGCACCAATCCGAAGCTGGAAGACAAGCGCGTGCGCCAGGCGATCCGCTACGCCATCGACCACAAGGAGATCATCGCGTCCCGCGGTAACGTCGACCAGACGCTCGGCGGTCCAATCCCATCCGTCGATCCTGGCTACGAGGACCTGACCGGCCTGTACCCGTACAATCCATCCAAGGCCAAGAAATTGCTGGGCGAAGCCGGATACTCCGCCGACAAGCCGCTGAAGCTCACCCTCACCTATGCCAACACGTATGGTCCCGAACTTGGCAACCAGCTTAAGAGCCAGCTTGCCAAGGTCGGCATCAACCTGAACATCAATTATGTGGAATTCTCCACTTGGCTGCAGGACGTGCACGCCAATGGCGACTATGAGCTTTCCTTGGTGGACCACGCGGAAAGCCACGATTTCTATTCTTGGACGAACCCGGAATACTACTTCCACTACAACAGCAAGAAGGTCCAGGAACTGTACGCCAAGTCGCTGGCCTCCACCGATTCCGCGACCAGCGAGAAGTACCTCAAGCAGGCGGCGCGTATCGTCAGCGAGGACGCTCCTGCGGATTGGCTGTTCGGATACCGTGTGACGGTCGCCCGTGACAAGAATCTTCACGGTTTCCCGGGCAAGCTTACGCAGATCCTGCTGCCGCTATGGCAGGTCTACAAGACCAAGTAAGTTACCGGTAATGAAATTCATCATCCAACGGCTGGGGCTGTTCATCGCGGCTCTGGCCGGTCTTTCTCTTTTGGTGTTTCTCGCACTGCGCATCCTTCCCGGCGACGTCGCCGCGGTGATTGCGGGAACGAAGGCGACACCCGAACGCATCGCCGCGTTGCGCTCGCAGCTCGGACTTGACCGTTCTTATCCGGCGCAATACGCGGATTGGATACTTGATCTGCTGCACGGCGATTTCGGAACATCCGTGATTAGTGGACGTTCCGTCGCATCCCAAGTGGCGGAACGTGTCGGTATCACCTTTCCTCTGATCGTTATGAGCCTGGCTATCGCACTGGTCATAGGGCTTCCGCTGGGATGCGCTGCTGTGCTGACCCGCAATCCGCATCTGCGTGGTTTGTTCCATGTGATCGCCATCGTCGCGGGCGCTATCCCCGCGTTGTGGGGCGGACTGCTGCTGATTCTGCTGTTCGCTCGCGGCAGCGGATTGTTTGGATTGTTCCCATCCCAAGGTTTCCCTGATGAGGGATGGTCGGATCCGTCATCCGCATTGTCTTCTCTTGTATTGCCGTCAGTTGCTACCGGTATCACTGCGGGGGCGTCGGTAATGCGGTACACGCGTGCGGCGGTCGGCGACATGGCCTCGTCGCAGGCGGTCGATATGGCAATGGCATGCGGCATGACCCGCAAGCAGGCGATATTGAAGGTCGCCTTGCGTCTTGCCACGCCGCAGCTCGTATCGGTGATCGGCCTGACCTTCGCGCATATGGTCACCGGCGTGATGGTGGTGGAGAACCTGTTCGCGCTTCCCGGACTTGGTGCCATGCTCGTTACCGATGTGGGCAACCGCGACCTTACCTCCGTGCAAAGCGAGCTGTTCCTGCTTGCGGCGTTGTTCCTGTTGCTGGGGTTTGCGGTCGATTTGGCACACCGCGCGTTGGACCCACGTCTCAAAAGTGCGGGCGTCGGCTCGCAGGAGGTGTCCGCATGACCGATTCGAACAATCGAAACACATCGCCCAAACCCGTGTCATGCGCGACGGTTCCGGACGGAGCCAAGCGCACGGCAGCAGGGTCGTCGGCAGCGAAGACGGTCATCGCATCCATCTGGCATACCGGCGGTGGCAAATACGCGATGATCGTCATCGGACTATGGGTTGCGGTATCGGCCATATCACTGTTCTGGACGCCGTACCGTCTCTTGGACACCGATGGCTACCATGTCTGGGCGTCACCATCCGGTTCCCATCCGCTGGGTACGGACGGTGTCGGTTCTGATGTGCTGAGTTGGCTGATGGCGGGATCTCGTACCAATCTGGCGATAGCGTTGCTCACTGTATGCGTCGCCGCTGCGGTTGGTCTGCTGCTCGTCGCAGCCATGGTGTCACGCAACAGTGCGTTTGCCTCCACATCGGTGGTCGTCGTGGACGCGCTGATCTCCCTGCCCACCGTACTGATCGCATTGATTCTCACAGTGCCGTTCGGAGCTTCGGCCGCGGTCATCGTCATCTCCTGCGGATTCGCATACGGCATGAATCTGGCAAGGATTCTGCGCCCAGCCGCCATGCTTGCGGCGCGCTCGCCATACGTTGAGGCGTCATTATGGGCCGGGGCCAGTCCGATTCGCGTGTTCTTTACGCATATCCTGCCGAACACCCTGCCTGTGCTCAGCGTGCAGCTTTCCATCAGCGCCGGCACCTCGCTGCTTGCCGAGGCGGGATTGACCTACCTTGGCGTGGGCGTCGGTTCGGGCGTTCCCAGTTGGGGGCACTCGCTGTCCACGTCGGTCAGATTCATCAGCATCTATCCTATGGCTGTGCTATGGCCGGGTCTGGTGGTCACTGTGGTCGTCATCGCGTTGAACCTTTTCGGAGATGCGCTGCGTGACGCCATCGACCCATTGACGAACTCGGCATTGAGGGACATCTCATGAGCGTGAATATTCGGAATCTCGATATCTCCATCAACGGCAATTCAATTGTGCATGACGTGCAGTTGACCATTGCGGACGGCGAACGCGTGGGGCTGATTGGCTCATCCGGCTCCGGCAAGTCGATGATCGCCAAAGCCATGATGGGAATCCTCCCCAGTATGGCGCAGGTAAGCGGCGACATTGACTTGGATGGCACACATGTCGTCGGCGCCACCGATGAGGTCATGGCCACCTTGCGCGGCCGCTCCGTGGGCATGGTGTTCCAGAACCCATCCGTCGCGTTGAATCCCGTGATGACAGTGGCCCAGCAGGTCGGATTGCCGCTGTACCTCCATTACGACTTGACGCTTGAAGAGCGGGCGGAGCGTGTCAAGACGATGCTGTCGAAAGTCGGTCTTGCCGAGGATGCGCTGCTCAAATATCCACATGAGCTGTCGGGCGGCCAGCAGCAGCGCGTCGGCATCGCCACGGCGTTGATCACCTCGCCGAGACTGATCATCGCAGACGAGCCGACTACTGCATTGGATTCGATCACACAGCGGCAGATCGTCGATCTGCTGACTTCGCTGGTCGACGATTCCGGCGCGTCCATGCTGTTCATCACCCATGATTTTTCGGTGCTGCGTCGTGCCACCACCCGATGCTACGTGCTATCCGAAGGGCATGTCGTGGAATCCGGCGCGACTTCCATGCTGCTTGAGTGTCCCACGACGCCCGAAGCCACAAATCTGGTCCAGGCCGCGCGCGAGCTTTCGCTCGATGTCGAAGGAGGACGATGATGGCCGAACCGACCATTCTGCTTGAAGGACGTGGCATCGACAAGTTCTTCGGCAAAGGCAGGCAACGCAGACAGGTGCTGTTCGGCGTGGATATCACGGTCTACGCGGGGGAGTGCCTTGCCGTGATCGGCGGCTCCGGATCGGGAAAGACCACGCTTACGCGTGTGTTACTCGGTTTGGAAGATGCCGATGCCGGCGACATACGCTATCGCGGTGAGGTTCTGCGCAAGCAGACCGTGAAATCGTTGCGTAGCCAGTCCGGACTGGTATTCCAGAATCCATTCGATTCGTTGGATCCGCGATGGCGTGTCGCAAAATCCGTCATGGAGCCGTTGCGGTTGCGCCACCACGACTGGTCCCCTGAACAGATTTCGGCGCATGTGGACGACGCTTTCCTCAGGGTGAGCCTCGATCCGACAGTATACCGGAACCGCTTTCCCATGGACCTATCCGGAGGGCAGGCACAACGTGCCGCGATCGCCCGCGCCATTGTCGACCATCCGACCGTGTTGCTTGCTGACGAGCCGATGAGCGCCATCGACGTTGCCGCACGCGTGCAGATTCTCGAATCGTTCAAGGCGATCCGTGCCGCCGAACCGGAGATGGCGCTCATCATGGTGTCTCATGATCTGGGTGTTGTCAAACACATAGCCGACCGCATCATGGTGGTTCATGACGGGCATGTCGTCGAAATTGGAACGGCCGCCCAAGTGCTGGAACGTCCGAAAAACGACTATACGAAACGGTTGGTTGACGCCGCTTCGATGTGATGGACTCCCGCAAAAGCTAACCCATGTCCGCTATTCGGACATGGGTTAGTTTTTGCCGCTGGAGGATGTGCTATCGTGTGGTTCATGTTCAATTTCTCATGTTGTTGCTGTCGCTGACCAACCGCCCGAGGGGCGCGTGGTTCATCGAAGCATAACTTGAGACAGGGCATTCTTTCGGCATCCGCATTCTAGTGGGGTGCCATTTCATCGCACAAGAATCATCCCATAGCCAGTGCCTTACGCGGTTGGCATTACGTGGCTACATATGCGGATGAACTGCGGTGAAAACACCATCGCAGGTCCCGTTTTCAAAATTGCAAGTGACAAACGCGAGCTTCTCGAAATCAAAAACAACGAAATCATCCATCGGAAGCCAATAAACAATCATTTGCAAGGAAACGCCATGGCCATCCACAATTCCCTTTCCGAACTCATCGGCAACACTCCGCTCGTCAAACTCAGCCACGTGACCGACGGCATCAAAGCCACCATCGCCGTCAAAGTCGAATATTTCAATCCGGGAGGCTCTTCCAAAGACCGCATCGCGGAACGTATCATTGACGCGGCCGAACGCAGCGGCGAGCTCAAGCCGGGCGGCGTGATTGTGGAGCCGACCTCCGGCAATACCGGCGTCGGACTTGCCCTCGTGGCGCAGCAGCGCGGCTACCGCACCATTTTCACCTTGCCGGACAAGGTCTCCGAAGCCAAGCGCGCGGTACTCCGCGCATACGGTGCCGAAGTGGTCGTAACCCCTACCGACGCGGGTCCGGATGATCCGCGCTCCTACTATCAGGTGGCGGAACGCCTCGCCAAAGCAATTCCGGGAGGGTACCGCCCGAACCAGTATGACAATCCGAACGGGCCGGAAAGCCACTACCACACCACCGGTCCGGAAATCTGGGAAGCCAGCGATCATCAGGTCACGCATTTCGTGGCGGGCATTGGCACCGGCGGTACCATTTCCGGCACCGGCCGTTACCTGAAAGAAGCTTCCGACGGTAAGGTGCAGGTGGTCGGCGCCGATCCGGAAGGCTCCATCTACTCCAATCCGGACGACGTGCACCAGTACAGCATCGAAGGCGTCGGTGAGGATTTCTATCCGAAGGCCTTCGACCGTGAGCTTCCCGACGAAATCGTGCAGGTCAACGATGCCGAAGCGTTCGAAATGACCCGTCGTTTGGCTGCGGAGGAAGGCCTGCTGGTCGGAGGATCGTCCGGCATGGCCGTTATGGCAGCCCTCAAATACGCTCGCGAGCATGATTTGGATGAAAACCAGCTGGTAGTGGCGTTGCTGCCCGATTCCGGCCGCAGCTATATGGAGAAGATCTTCAACGACGATTGGATGCGTGCCAACGGATTCGCCGACGTTGTGGAACGCACGTCCAAGCCAAGTCTTGCGGAGCGGTATCTGTAAACCGCCGATCAGCTGCTTCACGATCATGCCCATCATTCGTTCAACCCAAACCATTCGCTATTTTCAAGGAGTTCCCATCATGACCATCTCGACCAACACCGAAGCCCTGAACGCCACCGCACTCGCCACCCGCGCCATTCACGCAGGACAGGAACCTGATCCGACCACCGGGGCCGTGGTCACCCCTATTTATATGACATCCACGTTCAAGCAGGATGGTGTCGGCGGCCTGCGCAACGGTTATGATTACAGCCGTTCCATCAATCCGACCCGCAATTCCTTCGACGAGCAGCTAGCGGCGGTCGAAGACGCGAACTACGCGCTGAGCTTCGCTTCCGGACTGGCCGCCATCGACGTGCTGCTGCGTGCCACGTTGAAACCGGGCGACAATATTCTGCTTGGCAATGACGTGTATGGCGGAACCTACCGATTGCTTTCCAAGGTGTTCGTGCCGTGGGGAGTCGGCCTTGACGTGGTGGACGTCACCGATACGGCTGGCGGTTCCGCGGCGCCTCGCCCGCAGCAAGCGGATTTCCC
>OGTB01001897.1_pt1 | contig 12942 bp, 15 predicted proteins | sample 1553611 | NCBI WGS metagenome assembly OGTB01 (sample SAMEA2580032, study PRJEB22360) | human gut metagenome | biome: human gut; feature: human-associated habitat; material: faeces | place: Denmark | collected 2008/2010 | reverse complement strand
CCGAGCCCCTCGGCCGCATCTTCGATCACGGGAATCCCGTAACGGTCGGCGATCTCCACGATCCGGTCAATCCGGTAAGGCATCCCGTAAAGGGCGACCGGAACGATCGCCTTCGGTTTGCGCCCTGTTTTGGCAATGCGATCCGCGATAGCCGCTTCGAGCAGGTCGGGATCCAAGTTCCATGTCTCACGCTCGGAATCGACAAACACGGGCGTCGCACCGAGATAGGTAACGGGATGACTCGAAGCACAGAATGTAAACGATTGCACCAGCACCTCATCGCCCGGCCCGACGCCGCAGGCCAGCAACGCCAGATGTACCGCCGCCGTCCCCGCCGACAAACAGACGACCGTTTTATTCTGCGGTTCGGTACCCTCGCGACGATTGACGAACCGTTCGAGGTCGGCCTCGAACCCATTGACATTCGGCCCCATCGGCACCACCCAATTGGTATCGAAAGCCTCCTTTATAAACTTCTGCTCCTGTCCCGACATATGGGCGAGACAGAGATAAACACGATCGCGTTTCATTTCAATTTCGGTAATTCTGCTGACTCGTAAGAGCGGAAAATCGTGGCGAAAATAAGCCATCCATCCACTCCATTCTATAATTTAGAAATATCTTTCCCTATTGATTTCTTCAAATTTGAGGATATTTTTTACTTTCTGATTCGGAATCCAATCCCGGAAAGGAAAAAGAAGTTTCACAAGAGCCTGAAGCCACCAGACATAGTGGAGCTTCATTCGGCAATATGATTTACGAAAGCCGAAGTTCTTTTCCAAAAAAGGCTGGATATTTGAATGAGCCGTAATCGAACGCCATCCGTCACTCACGTATTTATATTTTAGTTCTCCAAGATAGTATTTATTCATCTCGAAGAGAAGCCCGAAATACGGGTAATGCTTATTCATCAACTCGGGAGTAGCTTTAAGTGTAGAATAACTGACACAAGAATCCTTAATGGTATTCATGGCCCAAGCTATCAACCGACCGCTTTCTTTTTCAAAAACGCCCCAAAATTCATGCGTACAATCTTCTAGAATTTCCTTTTCCCATTCCACACGAGAGGCTAAACTTATCGTAACTTCACGATAACGTTTGAACGCTTCTATAAATACTTTATAACCATCCTTCTCAATCAATTCAATATTACTTATCGGCTTAATACAACAATCGCGCAGGCAACGTCGGATTTGGTTTCTCGTTTTGGACGGGAATTCTTCGATAGGCTTAGAAATGTCACATATAACCTCCCAAAAATTAGTTTTAACTCCACAATCCCAATCATAGCAATTTCGGAGCATCCAAGCCTTATGAGTTCTTATTAACTCTTTAATTTCTTTATCGTCAAGCCTTCGTTCTTTGTTCGGCATCCCCTCCCAGACAAGACAATGTTTGTAGACAGAATACCCCCCCCATACTATAAAACATACTGATATTCATATATTTAATAATTAACTATTATTCAGACCGAACGTGTTTTGGAATAGGAAAATCTTTTCTCCCAAGTGTTTTGGCGATAATATAATATGCCGTTTTAAGAATTGTCATGGCATCAAGAGCTAAACTTTGATGATTGACATAATAAAGTTCCAATACAAGTTTTTGAGGAAGAAATTCTTTCTCGTAAACATTTTCCTCCTCAAAAAGTTCTCCATGGGTGTAGTCGTATAAGCTTGCAGGACTTGTCAGACCTGGCCTAACAGACAAAATCTTGCAATAAGGGCCGACATAAATTTTACGAGCATTCTCAATATCCTCCGGTCGAGGCCCGACAACGGTCATATCGCCGTTAAAAATGTTTAAGATCTGAGGAAATTCATCTATTTTCGTAGCGCGGATAAAGCGGCCAAACGGGAAAATACGATTATCATTCTGCAATGTGGTGAGGCGTACTTTACCACTGTTGATACGCATGGAGCGGAATTTATAACAAGTGAATACTTTACCTCCGCGACCGACACGCTGCGCTCGATAAATTGCCGGCCCCGGGCTGACAATCTTAATAATAAGCCAAGTGGCAAGATATATCCACCAAAACATGGCAAGAAACACGACAACAAAAACCAGATCGAATCCTCGTTTGACAAAGTGGTACATTATCAGTCGATTATTTGACGTAATAACATGAATTCCTCAGCACAGTCAACTCCTACGCGCAGTCCTGAGATCCTGTCAGTTTCCTCAAGATACTTTACAGACCGAGGATGTGGATAGTCACGAAGTTCGGTAATATATCGGGCAAATGCTTCATATTTCTTAGCAGCAAAAGCCGCAATATCAACATAGACGTTCGGCAAGAACATCGTATCGGGCTTGCTCGGAGTCCATTCTGTGGACGACGGCACACGATAACAATATAAATTTCTGACAATCTGTCCCATGACAGGCCTAACAGCTACGAGGGTAGAACGATATACATTCTGATGATCTACATTCACATCCCCCCAGAAATGAGTAAAGACACTGTCTGGACCTATCGAACCGACGGCCTCTTCGATAACTGCATTGATCTGTATATGCGGCGTGACATCAAGTTTCATGTCCGGCTGATGACCATATATCACCGATTTTATTCCGAGAATGTCGGCACAAGCTCTGGTTTCGGCCTTCTTATTCTCAATAATCTCTTTAAGATTATCATTCGCACGGTATTGCGCCGAGCTGCCATCCGTCACGATGAGCAAATGAACTTCGGCTCCTTCTGCCGTCATTTTAGCGATCGTTCCGCCCATGCCTAACACTTCATCATCAGGATGAGCCGCAATAACCAAAATCTTTTTCATAAGACACCTATAATCTTTCGTTCATTACAAATCGTTTTAACAAACCGTCAATATGCCCTTTGGCAAAAACTAGGAATCCGGCTTTTTCGACGCCACGTATAGAAGCCACATTGTCAACCTCGATCGCCATAAAAGCAACCAACCCCTCATTATCCGCCAATATTCGAGTTAATAATATGGGATAGAATCCTTTGCCTCTGTGTTCGGGCATTGTCTCGTAATGACCTATATAGATCGCATCTCTTCTGTCCATAAACGGAAAGCGCACAGTCCATCCTAAAACCGGAGCAGAACTTACGGTTATTCCGTTACAATCCATAATTCTATGCTATTTAAACCATTGACAACGAGACAAGAATGACAGAAACCTTCATATTGTAAACATTCGTCAACCCCAGAGAAGAAACATCAATTTCGAACCCGTCAGGTAACGGTGCCCCTTATAACGGATATTTCCATCGTTACGAAAACAAAAATGCGAATTTGTTATGGTCGTCATAATTAATTCATTCCCCTCTTTGAATTTCTGAAAGAGGGTGAAAGCTGCTTTTTTATACCTTTGTACATTGAAAAACACATCGCCTTCCAATCTTTGACGCCCCCTTCTTGATAATGAAGGTCTGCATTGAAAAATTTGAACCAATGATGCCTGAAACGCTCAGGAGATGCAACAAACCAAGCAATGTCCAACCCCAAATATCTTAGATGCTTACCAGGAGTGTACACCATCGTAGGGCGAGGCAAGGACAACTCGTCGGCCATAATAATTTGCCCGAAGTTTATCCCCGAAACATAAGCAGCATGAACACTTGCCGGCACACGAGGATTGATTTCGATTATACGATAGTCACCTTCTTCATTTTCGAGGATATCGAAATCGGCAAATCCCATCCACCCAAGTTCATTCAGAAGCTGTTGACACATTTGTATAATTTGAGGGTTTTCTATCGTAGTGCAATAGCTGCTGCTTCCGCCTTTAATCGGGTAAAATCTCGATATACGGGTCACGACCGAAGAGCTGAAAGTTCCATCGGAGTAACGATATAACATCCCGTTAAAGTAATGCTTCTGTTTATTCAGATATTCTTGTAAGGCACACTCGCCAAATTCTTTTACCACCGTCGGAGCAAGATTGGCAAGTTCCTTCTCATTCTGAACCAAAGTGATCCCTCGGGCGCCATTGGATACGGAGGGCTTGATTAAGGCAGGAAATCCGACATAGCTACCGGCTTCTTTTAGGTTCTGTTCCGAAAGACGTACGGTACGGGGATGCGGTATGCCATGCAGTTGGCAAAAATTGAGAAGCGTTGTTTTATTCAAAACCATTTCGAGCTTCTCCGGTCCTTCCACCGCACACTTTACCGGAATTTCATTCTCGATCGCATTCTTGTTGTGGCTCAACCAGAGCGCATATTCATCTTCGGTCGGGATAACTACATCGATGTTAGACCGCTGAATAAATTCCTTCAAAGCCAAAACCGTCAGATCCTCAACCGACTCGGCTATGAACCGATCAACGAATCTGCAATATTTAGCTGTGGAATCCTTTGCGCCAAGACATACGACTTCATGACCACAATCCTTAAGGCCTCGAGCCATCGAAAGCGTTTGTAACTCGCCTCCAAGTAACAATACGGTAGCCATTTAATATCGTTCTTTGTAATACAACTTCTTAATGACACCGAAGAATAAGTTCCTTACAGTGTTGAATACAGCCATTAAGACAGGCTGACGGTCACATTCATGATGTAACTTGTAGAGCCATTTTATCAATGTGTGATAATCAGCATTACTTATAGCGCCTTTACGATCTACTCGATAAAATGCGAGAGGCATTTCCAACAGGTAGCAATTCGCCTTGCGGCATACTTTAAGCCAAAGAGCATAATCATTGTTCTTCTTTATATCGTCGATTTGGATGAGTCCTACGACCGAAGCATCATACATCACCGTCAAGCACCCGATCCAGCAATAATTATACATTCCGCGACGAGTGATTCGCTTTGGACCGAAACGCTTGACCCCCAATTCTTTGCCATTCTCATCAATGTTGCAGTTTTGAGTATATGTAAACGCATATCCATTATCAATCATAAATTTAACCTGCCTTTCCAATTTTTCAGGATGCCAAAGGTCATCACTGTCCAGAAAGGCGATCCAACGACCGACAGCCATACGTAATGCAGTATTGCGAGCGATAGCTGCACCGGAGTTACGCTTTAAACAATGATACTTGATACGAGGATCTCGCTCCGAATACATGGCAACGATTTCATCGGTGTGGTCGGTCGAACAATCATCGATGATAATCATCTCCCAATTCGTATAGGTTTGGGCTTGAACGCTTTCGATAGTCTCGGCGATGAACCTCCCGCAGTTGTAGGTCGGGGTTATGATGGATACGAGATCGGTTTTCATATGTCAATCACGTCGGAAAAGGTCGCGGGTATATACCTTGTCGGCAATGTCGCTGAGAACTTCATTATAGCGGTTGGCGATGACTGCATCAGAAAGGCGTTTAAATACCTTGAGGTCATTTACCACCCGACTGCCGAAGAATGTGGTGCCATCCTCAAGCGACGGTTCATAGACGATCACCTCGGCACCTTTAGCTTTAATGCGCTTCATGACACCTTGTATCGACGATTGGCGAAAATTATCGCTGTTGGATTTCATAGTAAGACGAAAAACTCCTATCACAACGCGGCGCTCGGTTTCTGCATCGAAATTGGTGTTGTTACCATAGCTGTAATATCCCGCCATACGCAGTACCTGGTCGGCGATAAAGTCTTTACGAGTACGGTTACTTTCGACGATTGCCGACATCATATTCTGAGGCACATTGGAATAATTAGCGAGGAGCTGCTTGGTATCTTTAGGCAAACAATAGCCGCCATAGCCGAAACTAGGATTGTTGTAGTACATACCGATACGGGGATCAAGTCCTACGCCTTCGATTATCGCACGCGAATCAAGGCCTTTCACTTCGGCATAAGTATCGAGTTCGTTGAAATAGCTTATGCGAAGCGCCAAGTAAGTGTTTGCAAAGAGTTTGACGGCTTCGGCCTCGTTGACGCCCATGAACAGAGTAGGAATGTCAGTCTTTATCGCACCTTGTTGAAGTAGGGAGGCAAAAGTATGTGCGGCATCTTGCAAAAATGGAAAGTCGACTATGTCGAAGATAGCTCTATTTTCAGCATCCTCCTCCAGAGAATCAGGCAATTTAGGATAACCTATTATTATTCTACTTGGATAGAGATTGTCGTAAAGCGCCTTGCTTTCTCGCAGAAACTCAGGCGAGAAAAGAAGATTAAGACGTTTTATTCCGCGGTCGGCATAGCGCAGATAGAGTGAACGACAATAACCTACGGGAATGGTAGACTTTATCACCATCACAGCATCCGGATTGACTGACAACACTAGTTCGATTACATCTTCAATACAATGGGTATCGAAATAATTCTTGACAGGGTCGTAATTGGTCGGAGCAGCAATGACGACAAAATCGGCATTGCGGTAAGCCGCGGCACCGTCGAGCGTCGCAGAAAGATTGAGTTGTTTTTCCGCGAAATATTTTTCGATGTATTCGTCCTGAATAGGAGACTTGCGGCGATTGATTAGATCGACCTTTTCGGGAATAATATCTACTGCTGTCACCTGATTGTACTGGGCTAAAAGCGTAGCGATGCTAAGTCCCACATAACCGGTACCTGCTACAGCTATTCTAATTTGACTCATAATGTTAATCAACAATTAAAGATTTAATACCTGCCGCAAATCGAGATAAAATGAATGGCAAATTATAAGCAACCGGATTTTTAATCCAATACCCGCAAACCTGACCTGAAACTCTCATTTGATTTAGCAGTTTTTGCCGGAGAGTCCTATGCAACGTCGTCGCCGATCCCCTACGGATACGTCTATAATAAACAGCCGACGACGAAGTGAAACGAACACTTTCTATTTTGTCGGAAACAAGCGTCATGAACAAACTGTCCTCGCTGTTTTTGAAACGGATATCGAAACGGCGGCGACCTATAATGTCGCGGTGAAGAATCTTCATCACCGGTCCGTTAAAATATGATCTCACATTAAAAATAGAGGGAGCCGGAACACCGCTGCTATATCTGGCAAAAATACAATGTTGACGATTGTCAAAATTTAATACATCCCCACCGTCTTCGAAATACGCACTATCGCTCAGCCCCACGCACGTTTCAGTCGAGATACCGGATAACTCCTCCAAATACGAAGGCGAAACATAATCATCGTCGTCAAGAAACCCGATAAATTCACCCTGCGCCTCTTCGATGCCGATATTCCGAGCATTGCTTACCCCGGCCACATTTGTTTGAATAAGCCGAACGCAATGCTTGCTTAAATGCCTATCTATGAAGGCTCGAATCTGACTCCTCCAAGGCTCATCACAACCGTTGAGCACGATTATTACCTCAAACTTGGAAGCATTCAACGTCTGAGCACCAAGTGAAGCAAGGCACTCTTCGATATATCCGCCCGGCTTGTATGTGGGAACGACGAGGCTTACAACAAACTTCGTTTCACGATTTTGCTTTTTTTTCGCTGCTATGTATACTTTTTGCATAATGTTCCTGTTGAATATCATTTACATGACTGTGAAGATCTCGATAAAGTCCTTCTTTAAGGAATTTTGCAGGAATACCTCCTATAAGAGAATAATTAGGAACATCATATTTTTTATTTAAAAGACTATATGCAGACGCAATACAGAAATCCGGAGTTTGCGTACCTTTCATCACTAAACAACGAATACCTATCCAATTATTTTTACCAATGACGATCGGTTTTGTAATAGCACTATGTTCACCGGTAGCTTTATCAATTGTAGAATGAAAATCTGTATCAAGTATAATACTTTCCCAAGCTATACGACTATTTGCACCAATAATAACAGAATCATAACAAGCAATTCTCACCATCGGTCCCAAATAAATATTATCGTTGAATGTAAGAATCCCATGCTGTCCTATTTCCAAAGCGACACCATCACAGAATGATATTTTACTACCGAATATACATTTACCACCATAATTAGCCCATACACAACAATTAGTAGCTTGTTGATATAAGACATTACCATTTCCTCCGATAAAAACCATCCCAGGACGTACTCGTCCAAAGAGTTGGACAGTCCCTTGAGTATGCGCCAATTTTACCTTTGATAAAAAAAGTATAGGCATTTTAATCGCCTGATGAAAAGGCAGATAGTGAAAGTTGAAATAAATTGCTTTGGGTAAATGGCATAAAGCCTTAAACAATAAATATTTATTCATTGCATAAAAAATATTTTATATGGAAGGTATTGCGATCTGCCTAATGATGAATTGATGATATTCACATTATAAAGAAATAATGATGAACAAAATACCCAATAAACCAACATGTATATTATTCGATCCTTAAATTGTACGTTCGTACTCTTAAATTTAACTACAAATGGGATTAATGCATAAAGATAGCAGATAAACGGAGAGGAGAGTCGGACAGAAAGAGTGGTCTGAAATCCAAATAGGAACATTAAAGCAACCCCAATATTATATATAGTAAAATTACGATAATTAGTTGAATCTGTTAATGTATACCGTCTAAGTCGAATCAATAAAATAAGATCAAAGAATAAAAAAATGTATGGTATCTTTCTCATTCCATCCGATCCTTGTCCTGACTCAGCATAATTGACTAATCGTTCAATAAACATATTGTCTGGAAGATTATTTGACAATATCTGTGAAAGAACAAACTCTCCACTAACAAAACTTGTACATAATATAGCGATATTGAGCCATACAGGAATTCTGACTAAATAAAGAGGTATAAACAAAAGCCCAACAATGGCTCCCTTATGAAAACACAAGGCAACAAGAATTAAAAAGGAAAAAAAACAATAACGTTTATCTTGCAATAACGTTGAAGCATAAACAATAATGGCCAATGCTGACCAAAAGCGAACAATGCTAAAACTATGAAGATATAACAATGGGAAACTCAAAAAAGTGAGTGCTGCCAATGAAACATCACAAGACATTCGCAAGATCGCCTTTCGGGTAAAATAAATAGCTATAAACGAATTAGCAATGAAAAAAAATTGGGGAAATAGTTGTCGGGATAGAAGGACCAACCATTTTTGTCCCAACTCAAAACGATTAATCGCCCAATCGGAACCAGAAACAATGGTCTCGATATAACCTGGGTAGTCAAATCCTACATCGTAGCGAATAGCACTGAATACAAAGAGGACGAAAAACATGAAATTATTCGACCGTCGGGTGTTTATACAGAGATTGACACCCAGCATCAAGAGTAGCAATACATAGGGTACTATGTCCATTTTTCGATCTTTATGGGATAATTATTGTGAATGTATTTTTCACATTCCACCACATCGTTAATATCTTTTATCATCCGGAAAGAACCGGCCCGGCCTATCGTAGTAAGCGTCAAATTTTTCCAGAATGCCATAAATCGGGAAAACCACGCAGAAATATAAGCCTTTGCAACTTTCGGCAAAGATGCGTTCTTGAGAAGAGAGCGTATCCGTTGACGATCTGAAAAAGAATATACGAGGAATCGGCCATATACGCTTTCAACACAAAACTTAGATCTCAACAAATCTTCCCGATCCATCCGCCGCAGTGCTTTCATGGCCGATTCCGCCCATACGGTTGCGGCTGTCCAAAAATGCGGTAGCACGGTCTCCCAGTTTTCAGCACATCCGGCAGGCAGCCATGAAGCGTCTTCGATCGGCAGTGCATGTTTGTGCATAGCTCCCATTCCCCCTCCACTTTTGACACACGCCCCTGCCCATGAAACGGGATAATCGAGAAAACAATGTTTTTTCACCACCAGCGACAATGCTATGGCATTCGCCATATCCGGACTCGGTCCCGGGAAAAAAGTTCCCGTTCGAGAATAAATTTCATCAAGAACCGTCCGTTTTACGATACCATTATATACACAAGGTAATTTACCATACGAACTCGCTCCGCTTCTAAGGACATGTACAAGCTCCGATTCAATATTGACATTTATGAGTTTCTTACCCGACCGCCGTATCGTCAACGACCCTCCGTAATTGAAAACCTTATTTTTAAGATTGGGCCAAACATATTTACATCGATAACAATTAAGCGACTCTATGCCGTACCGCTTCATGAAACGCGCCACATCGATGATTTCTCGTTGATCAGCATCGTCATCGCCGATAAAATTGACATATTCACCCGTCGAAAGCAGGATCGCACGATCTGAATTTTCCCCGACTGATATATGTTCGGCCGTATAGGTATAAAGGATACGTTTATCATCGACTGTCGATAGGAATGCTAAAAAATCCGAATTGTCGTCGGAATTATCGGAAATGGCGAGCTGTATCTCCGAAGAAGTATAAACTGAGTGAAATAACTCCACAAATTTTTTCAGGCAATCGTACCGGTTTTTCGTCGGTATTACAATGCTTAGTAACGGTTGAGACATTTTCGATGTTTTTACCAAGCATTGCAACCGGCTGTCCAAACGTCAACTGTTCATAAATGAATTATCCATATCGCCTTTCAAGCCCGCTGCGACGCCTTTCAGATAATATTTGAAATGCGTTCTACGTTCGCGTTGACGTATATCCCTGAAAAAGAGAATGACTTGGATAATCAGATGTATAATGAGATTCCTGATCTGAACAGTTCGGGAGAAATGCTTGCGTGATAAATAAATATAGTTACGTGCTATAAGATATTGCGTTCTCGGATCGCGGTGTGCGCCTGTGGCATTGATATGCTGATGCCAAGCGAGTACCTCTTTGGTTACGGCTTCAAGATAACCTTTTTGAGCACTGCGGATCGCCATATCACGCTCATCGCAGTACATAAACAGATTTTCATCTTGCAGTCCTACCCCCCCCCTTGCATATAAAACATTGATTTTGCCATATTTAAACCACCGGGCACACATGATACCACCTGCGATGTCTCCTTGACATCACTCAAAGGCGAGTTGTGATAGAGTTGACGGGATTTACCTGTCTTCATATTGATCATCGTACCAAAAAGTTCGACTGTGTCAGAGTCTTTTTTGAGTAGTACGGGAGCCACCATACCGAAGCGAGGATCGGAATTGAGAAACTGATAAAGACGGGTAACACCGCCTCGCTCGATTTTTATATCATTGCCGATGAGCATGACGGTATCGATTTCAGGATTTTGAAGAGCATGACGGATACCTGCATTGTATGCTCCAGTACACCCGCCATTGTATCCGAGTTCGATATGCGTCGAATCGGGGAAAGCCTCCCGCAACTTTCTCTGATACTCCGGCGTACTACCGTTATCCACTACGATATGTTCGTAAAGTTCGTCTTTATAGTCCTGAAAATACATTTTCCAAGGGACGAGGCGAAAATCGTCGTTGCGCGTGAGTGTGACCGCTGCTATTTTCATCGTTAAGGAACTGTTTTATTGAGATTCAAGCTATCAATCCAGTCTCATGACTATTATTCAGCCTTTCTTATTACTGTTTATTTTAAGTCGCCGGTTGATGTATGATAAAATGTTTATGTCCATTTTCGCCCCCATATACCAAAGGGTGTAGCCGGAACACGATACGAACAAGAGTCCTCCCAAAGTCCACTGTAACCATCCCGTCTCGATACTGCGGAAATATTTTGCCAAGAAACATGCTGCAATGGCTAAGATAAGGTTAAATATAACCGAACGATTAAAGGAGATGCCATAATATTTAGACATAATATATTGATATACTAAAACTTGCAAAAGGCCATTAACGGCATATCCAATACCCAACCCGATTAACCCCCAAATATTATACAATAAAATATTTAACCCTAAGATAGCAACACAACAAACAAACGACGAAACGAGGAACAGACGGGAGTTCTGCTTAGCCAGCAATACCATACCCATACAATTCGAACAAATAATCGCTATCGAGCCTATTATTGCGAAATCGGTATATTGCGAAGCGCTGAGAAATGCGTCGGAATACAGAATCCGGAGAAAATACGGAACGAGAAATACAAAGGAGACGATTAAGGGCAATCCAATGATCAGTCCCGTTTCCGACTGCGCATTGACGGCCTGGGCAAGTCTCGCATCATCATCGTTGATACCGCAAATACGGGGATAATACTCGGTGGACATCGCCGAAATAATGACAGCGAAATAACTTACGACAATCGTAGCGCCGGCTTGGTAAATACCAACTGTTTCCACGCCTCCGTGCATACTTATGTAACCCGATAACACAAGACTCGAAAGAGTGAGCATCATGTTCATCAGCATGAGCGAGATACCCATTTTAATCGTACCCGACGATTTCAACAGGGTCTCTTTGAACGTTAATGAAACCCTATTATATTTTACTTTGTCGGCATAAAATTTCGAAATGGCGAGGGTGGCGAACGTAGACACGATAAGCGACGGGACGATACCCTTATCCCCCAAATAATAATAGAAAGGCAATGCGGCCAACAATCCGATTGCGCTTCCCCACAAATTGGAAAGCGCCATGTTGCGCAGTTGACGCATTCCTGTATTGATGGCACGATAGCCCTGTATCAGAATTAAACCTCCTGTTACAAGCGATAATGCGATATACGACCACGTATAATTCCCGTTTCCAAAGGTCCATCTGCTGAGAACTGGCGAAAGACATATCGTTACAACTACCCCTAACAGACTTGTATACCGAATGATAGATTTGATAAAAGAGACCGTCAGATCAATCTGGCTGTTTTCACCTCGTTCTCGAGCCTCCGATATGTCGCGTATGGAACTTTGATTTATACCCAACCCGCATGAGACGCTTAGAAAACTTACAGCGTACTGAAACAAGCTTATTACACCCATTCCCGCCGTACCGAGCAGGATAGCTACTACTTTATTGATTCCGACTTTCACAAATATATTGAATACCTGTACGAAGCCGAAGAGGAACGTGGTTTTGAATATGTTTTTGTAACCAGAAAGGTCACTCATAAAGCATTGTCATTTATCCACCAGCCACAGGGAAGAGCTACGAAATGGCGATTGAATTCCTCCACGCCCGAAAACACCCCTTGGTCTCCGAAAAGAGAATAATAAGTGTTCGGAAGATGTACTCCCGAGAT
>OGTB01001884.1_pt1 | contig 12992 bp, 9 predicted proteins | sample 1553611 | NCBI WGS metagenome assembly OGTB01 (sample SAMEA2580032, study PRJEB22360) | human gut metagenome | biome: human gut; feature: human-associated habitat; material: faeces | place: Denmark | collected 2008/2010 | reverse complement strand
GCCGCGCCGATGCCGCCGCCCATCGAATGGCAGTACAGGTTCAGTGGCCCGCCGCACGCGTATTCGCGGCCCACAGTGTCGGCGAAGGCTGCGAAATCGGCCACGTACCGACGCCAATCGTCGATCCACACCAGGCTGGGATTGCTCACGTCGTGTGCGGAATGGCCGTGCCCGCGGTGTTCGAGGATGCATACGGAATAGCCGGACAGCAGGAAGTACCATGCCATCTCGCTGTATTTTCGCGCGAATTCGGTGAATCCATGCGAGATGACCACCACGCCACGGAAGATGCCCGAAGCGCCGTCCTCACGCAGCACGTCGAATTTGTGCGCGTCGTAACAGCAATAGTGCAACCGGCCGGGTTCGTCCAGTTTGGGCAGCGCGTCGCCGTTCCAGTCAACGGTGGCTGGATCCATCCATCCTTCCGTCATGCAGGCGTCCAGCGCGGGCAGCACCTTGCTTTCCATTTCGGCGTCGTAATTCGCCTCGTCGAGCAGCCTAAGAGTCATGCTTTCATCATACGAATCCCACATGAACAGCCTTCAGAGCCCCACGCTTCGGCTCCACGGATCGAACGCGCCTCCTCACTCGTGGACGCGCTCCCCCGTACAATGTCGGTATGAAAATCATGTCATTCTGTGTGTCATTCGTCATGCTCTGCACCATGCAGCCAGCCGGAACGATGGCCCCTTCCAACGGGAAGGCTGCCATCTTCGCCGACGCGGCGAGAGGAACCGCATCCGCCATCATCGACTGCCCGCCGCCGCTTTACTGGCTGTGTGGAAAGTGAGCCATGCGATGAATCCCACGAAATCCGCAGCTCCCATACCAAAAATCCACCGTGTAGCGCTGGTCGACAACGATCCGCGCGCGTTGGAATCGCTGAGCCTTCTCATCGAAGCGAAGGTCCCCACGGCCTACGTGGTGTGGACGGCCACTTCCGGCGACGAAGCGATCGAACGTTGCCAAAGGAACGACGACAATCTCAACCTGCTTGTATTGGACATGTCCATGGAGGGCTTGCAGGGGCCAGCCATCTGCCATCGGATCCGTCTCATGGACAGGCATCTGCCGATTCTGGGCATCACCAGCTTCTCCATCAACAGCTACCGTAGCAGGCTGATGGAAGCCGGAGCGCAGGGACTGATCGGCAAGGAGGATTCCGATCAGCTGGCGAAGGCCATCGAGCGGCTCTGTGGAGGCAACGTTATGGAGGGATTCGAACCTCCCGCCCTGGCCAACGTGCGCATCAGACGCGAGGAGGAGACCTCACCGCGGCTCACCGTGCGCGAGGAGCAAATCATCTCCCTGTGCGCCGACGGCATGCTGGACAGGGAGATCGCCGAACGACTGGACATCTCCGAAAACACCGTGCGCAAGCATATGCAGGGCATTCTCAAGAAGCTGAACTGCAAGACGGCACGCCAGGCAGTGGCATTGTGGGTAAGATCGCATGCACGCTGAACCCACAAAACCCAGACCCGTAAGCGCCTTCCGCTCCTGGCACAACCATATGCGTGCCGACCATCCGAAACTCTGGCATCCGATCCGCATAACCATCGTGGTCATCACCGTATGGTGGATCCTGTTCTGCCTGCTGCTCGCCCCGACCGACAATCCCGCGGCGATCGTCTGGACCATCATCGAAATCGCGGTGCTGCTGCTGTCACCGTTCTTTCCGAAATCGATGTCGCTGCTGTTTCTGATCATGAGCCAGTCGGGACCTTGGCTCATACCCGGAGCCGACGTCAATTCGCTGCCGGGAATCCTCTACACGTTCGGCATGCTCGCCTACGAAACCAACAACCTTGTGGCGCTGCTGCTGCTCGCTTATTCCATAGGCGACCAGCTGTTCCATCAACTGGTCCTCGGCACGAGCAACAGCAATCCCGTGGCCATCATCGCCATGGTCAGCCTGGTACTGATGCTCGGATGCGGTTTGCGATGGAACGCGACCATGACCGCCAGCCGCGCGGAGGCGGAGCAGGCGAAGACGCGATTACGGGAGATGGAAAGCCGCAACCACATCGCGGAAGCCATACACGACGCCGTGACGGGAGATCTGTCCGCCGCGGCTTTCGTCGCGCAACGTCGCATCGATGCATTGTCCGGCGGAGACGATGGCGATGGCAGCGCCTCGACGGATGGTGACGACGGCAAGAACGCGGACGAAAGACGAGATGAGCTCGACAAATGGACGCAGGTCAACGATTACATCCTGTCCGCCCTGACCAACGTGCATCGCGTCATCGACGAACTGGATATGGACGTCACCGTCCTTGAGGAGGATGCGGACGGCAAGGCCTTCTCCGACCTGCTCAAAGCCACGATGGCCGGCGGCGACCGGCGTCTACGCGCGCTCGGCTTCGACATCACCTCGATCCTCCATGTGGCGGGCGGTGCGCCAAGCGCCTCCCCGAGCCTGGCCGGAATCGCCAATGATCTGCTTCGCGAGACCTACGCCAACATCGCGCGTCATGCCCAGTCCGGCAGCAAAGCCGACCTGTCGGTGATACTCAAGCCGAACGCCGTCGAAATCACGCAGATCAACCAGGCGAGGACCACCGAAACGGATCGCACGCAGTCAGGAGGCCACGGCCTCGCGTATTTCAGCAAACAGCTCGAATCGCATGGCGGCAAACTCGAGACAACGCTGCGCGACGGCGAATGGACGCTGTTCGCCTATCTGCCGATTCCGGTGCCCGAAACCCTGCCACCCCTTGCCGGACACCCCGAATCGTGACTGGCTCCGACGGTCGCGAGAAACGAAAGGGTACTACAAAAGGTGCTACACAGATGTGGTACACCCTTACTTGCAGGGGTGTTCACGCCATCCTATCTTCCCTATTGAGAAGGGTTACGCGTCTCCCTGTGACCCGACGGATACTTGGCAGTCCGTCGAATCGCAGGGGGACGCGTTCTTTTTTCTTCGGTTGTATCGGAACGTCAGTTCCGCCGGAACACCGTCAGACCAGCGCGTCGGCGAGGAAGTCGCGCTGCAGCAGCAACAGGTTGCGCGCCACCGTCTCGTCGTTGGTCATGTGCGTGATGCCGTTGAGCGGCAGGAACGTGTGCTTGCGTCCCGCGGCCATCAACGCCTGGCTCAAGCGCAGACTGTTGGCGATCGTCACGTTGTCGTCGGCGAAACCATGGATGAGCATGAGCGGACGGCTGAGCTTCGGCGCGTCCGCGATGATGCTGTTGCGCTCGTATGTGGTCGGATCGAGTCCCAGATACCGCTCAGTGTAATGCGTGTCGTACAGCGTCCAGTCGGTCGGCGGAGCGCCCGCGCAGGCCGCGGCGAACGTGTCGGGCGCGTCCAGCACGGCGAGCGCGGACAGGAAGCCGCCGTAGGACCAGCCGATCATCGCCACGCGGCCGAGGTCGGGTTTCGGCACGGCAACGCCGGTTTTGGTGGCGATCGAGGCAAGCGCGTCGGGCAGCGCGTGCACGGCGTCGACCTGGTCCTCAAGCGTCACGGCCTTCATGTCCAGGTAGATCTCACGATCCCAGCACGGGCCGCGTCCGGTGGTTCCGCGACCGTCGGCGGTGACCACAATGTAACCTTGGTCGGCCCACCATTGCGCATCCCAGTAGAACGATTGGCTTTCCACGACCTGCTGGAATCCAGGACCGCCGTATGGCTTCATGAGCACCGGCAAGGTGTCGTCATGGGCGTGGCCGCTGACTTCGGACGGCAGGATGATCGCCGTGTACAGCTTGCGCTCGCCGATGCGGGCGAATCGCACGTTCGGCGTGAAGCCGGGGGTTTCGGCATGGTTTTCGATCGGCGCGACCACCATCGACATCACTTCCGCGCCGTCGGCATTTCCGTCGGCATCGGCGGCATCAGCGGCAGCGCCGTCGGCACGCACGTTCATGCAATGCTGCATCTGCGACCGCGCGTCGTCCATGCCGCGCCCGGTCACCACGCAACCGTCGCCGGAACGGGACATCGTCCATTGGCCGGGCGTGTAGGTGAGCGGCTCCCAATCGCCGTCGAAATGGATCGAGACCACGTCGAAGCTGCGCGCGTCATGCTCGTCCGCGTTGGATCGCCACAGGAACGGCAGTTCGTCCGCGGGCAGCAGTTCCGGCGTGCGCTGCACCACGCACAGCACGTCGTCGTCGGTCACGTCGAGCACCTCGCGCACCTGCAGTCCGGCCGGCGTGAAGGGCGTGCCGTCCACGGTGAGACGGTTCGTGTCGGCGTCCATGTCGTTCATCGCGCAGATCAGTCGGCCGTCAGGCGTGTATGCGGGGGTGCCTGCGATCAGGTCGAGCCAATGGTCGTTGTGGTGTTCCTCGAGCACGCGCGTGGTGCCGGGCTCTTCGCCGGGAGCGTATTCGGGGATGGCGATGGAGAAGGTCTCCACTTCGTCGCCGTCCTCGTCGGTGAAACCGTTTTCCGGCGTGCTCATAGTCGCAATCGGGTCGCCCACGCGCACTGCGAGCACCTGGTCGTGCTGCTGGAGCCTGTCCTGCACGAGCAGCAGCGGCTCATGGCCCGCCGTCCAGCTGACGGCCGCGAGATATTCGTACGATTCACGGTCCCATTCCACGCGGTGCGCGATGCCGCCGTAATAGCAGCCGTCCGCATCGTAACCGAGTTCCAGCAGGGTGAGGTGCACGTCGGCATTCGCCGTCATCGCCTGCGGATAGCGGCGTCCCTGCGCGGGTTTCGTCGGGTCGGCAGGGTCGGCGATGTACCAAGTCCGCTCATGGGAGGCATCGAAGGTTTCGAACAGCACGTATTTGGAGTCGGGCGACCACCAGAAGCCGTCGTAGCGGTCCATTTCCTCGCCCGCGGCGAATTCGGCGAGGCCGATCTTCCATTCGCCGGCCGGGGCCCCATCCGTTCCGTCCGACGTTTCGTCGGATGGTTCGTCAATTGTTCCGTCGATTTGCGGGACGGAAGCCACCACGGACACCGCGTCGCCGTCGTCCGTGTTTTCAGCAAGATCGACGTCCACCAGATACGTGCCGGTCGTGTACATGATGTGCCGTCCGTCGGGGCTGATGCGCGGATTGAGCACCGGCTTGAATTCCGATTCGTCGATGGCGATGGCGCGCGTCGCGCCGGCGGCGATGTCGGTCAGGAACAGTCCGCCGTTGATGGTGAACGCCACGCGATTTCCTGCGGTGTCGACGGAATAGCCGACGATTCCGGAGCCGCCTTCGCGCGCGCGTTCGCGCCTGGCCTTCTCCTCGGCCGGCACATCCTCGGCATCGGCGTCGGCAAGCAGCGCACGCGGGTCGGCGAGCAGAACCTCATTGGATTCGCCGTCCTCGCCGATCACGCTCATCCACAGTGAGGTAACGGTGTCCTCCGGACCATCCGACCGCAGGAATAGCGCGCGCGAGCCGTCGCCGATCACGCGTGTGGAACGCGGCGCTCCGCAGGTGAATCGCAAAGTGCGCGCCTTCAATGCTGGAAATTCATCAATCGCATTAACCATGCCTTCCAATCTACCGATAATTAGGACCGTCCCTTCGTCGGCGGTTCGGAGGCTGTCCGATCCTTCGACAAACGGCACTGTTCCGCCGGCGAAAGGTTGGATATCACCCCTTTACATGGAATTTTTGCAAGCAAGTTCCCATTGAATTGGCTCTCGGCACGCCAAAGCGTAGGATAGTCACAGACAGAAAGGGACAAGTATGAGTGTTCTCGACCGATTTGAGAAGAGCGTGGAAGGCGCCGTCAACGGGGTTTTCGCCAAGTTCGGGTCCAAGGACCTGCAGCCCGTCGACCTTTCCAGCGCGCTGGAACGTGAGATTGATAAAGAGGCCATGCCCGTCACGCGTGACCGTACCGTAGCCCCGAACGAATACCGTTTCAAGCTCAGCACTCCGGATTTCAACAACATCGTCGAATGGGGTGCGGAGACGCTTGCCAATGAACTTGCCGACAACCTCACCCAGTATGCGAAAAGCCAGAACTACGCGTTCGTCGGCCCGGTCGTGGTGATCTTCGAAGAGGACCTTGAGCTCACCAAGGGTGATTACCGGCTTTCCAGCGAATCCGTGCAAGGCAACACCGTGCCGGTCACCACCGAGGCGCAGACCGAGGATTGCCCGATGCTGGAGATCGGCGAGCATCAGTATCTGCTCACCGAGGAAAAGACCATCATCGGCCGTGGTTCCGATTGCGACATCGTCATCGACGACCCCGGCATCTCCCGTCGTCACATGGAGATCGACGTCACCGACAACGGCAACACCGTCATCGCCCGCGACCTGAACTCCACCAACGGCATGTACGTCGAAGGCCATCATGTTGAGGCGGCAACGCTGCTCGACGGCAACACGATCACCATCGGCCGAACCCGCATCCTGTACTGGGCCTCCTCGCAGGAGCAGGAGTAATCAGCCCCAACCTGGAGAGCCGCCTTTTATGCTCACTGAATTAACGTTTGCGATCCTCAAGTACGGGTTTCTCGTACTGCTTTGGATCTTCGTGGCCTGTACGGTACGTTCGCTGTACAGGGATATCGAAACGCTCAGCCCGCGCAAGTCGCGGGCTCATCGTCGTAAGGAGCGCGCCGCGCGCAAGGCCGTCGAATCGCCTGCGCCCGTAGCCGCCGCAGCCCCTTCGGCAAGCGCCGCAACCAATGCCAAACCAACTCTGCTGGTCATTATCGATGGCCCCCTTGCCGGCAGTTCCGTCCCTCTGGCCGGCAACACCATCACACTTGGCCGTTCCGCTTCGAACACCGTGGTGCTGGATGATGAATTCGTTTCCTCCCACCATGCGCGCGTCTACACCGATCCCGCCACCGGCCGTTGGGCCATCGAGGATCTGGGATCCACCAACGGCACCGTCGTCAATCATCAGCGTCTGAACGCGCCGATGATTCTTGGCGCGCGCGTGCCTGTGCGCATCGGTGCGACCACCTTCGAATTGAGGTGACGTTTTTGCCGACTTCCACCGCTTCGCAACAATTGTTCATGTATTCCACCGTCGTCTCCGACGTGGGCACCGTGCGTTCCAACAACCAGGATTCCGCGTTCGCCGGCGAGCATCTCATCGCCATCTGCGACGGCATGGGCGGGCATGCCGGCGGCGACACCGCCTCCACCATCGCCATCCGGTCGCTGGCGCACATCGAACAGGACAATGTTGACGGCGACGTGCAGGTCGTCTCCCATATGATGGCGACTTCCGTCATGGCCGCGCACGACGCGATCGTCGGCAAAGCCAAACGTGAGCGTCGTCTTGCCGGCATGGGCACCACCGTCACGTCCGTGGCGCTGGTCGCCGGCTGCTGGGTATTGGCGCATATCGGCGATTCCCGCGCGTATCTGCTGCACGACGGCCATCTGGTCCGCATGACCAGCGACCACAGCTACGTGCAGCATCTCATCGACACCGGCCGTATCAGCGAGGCCGAGGCGCGCAACCATCCGCAACGCAATGTGGTGATGCGCGTGCTGGGCGATTTCGACATCGATTCGCGCCCTGACATCGCCATCCGCAAGGCGCATCCGGGCGACCGTTGGCTGCTGTGCTCCGACGGCCTGTGCGGCGTGCTGGAGGATTCCACGCTTGAAGAAGTGCTGTCCACCTGCGCCGATCAGGAGGAGTGCGCGCAGCGGCTCGTATCGATGGCGTTGCGTGCGGGCAGCACCGACAACGTCACCGCGGTGATCGCCGACGCGACGCTCGCGCTCGACGCGGACGCGTTCGACCTGCCGCATCAGACGCCGCTGGTCGGCGGCGCGGCCAGCGCAAGCTTGGAAACCATCGCGGACATCGTCAACGAACCGGTCGCTTCCGCCCCGCCTCTGCGTGAAGGCAAACAGTCGCCGGCGGCGCGCGCCGCGGCCCTGCGCAGCGGCAAGGATCCCAACGAGGAGCCGAAACAGCCGGAACAGCGCGTCGCGCAGCCGTCGTCGGTCCGCGAAGACAATGGCGACCGTGTCAATACCGATACCGGGGAAATTCCGATTGTGCAGAAGCGCAACGGGCGTATTTCCGCCGATCCGAACGATCCGGAAGTCGCCAAGGCGATTCGCAACGAACATATCGAGGAACGTAAGACGAAACGGTCGCGCAAATTCCGCAACCGCATCATCACCATACTCATCATCATTCTGGTGCTGCTTGGCGTTGCCGGCGTGGGCGTGGGCACCTACCGTTGGAGCCAAACCAAGTACTACATCGGCGACAACAACGGCAAAGTGGCGATTTTCCAAGGCGTGCCGACGAGCATCTTCGGTGCCAAACTGTCACATGCCGTCACCGACACCAATATGAAGACCAGCGATCTGCCGCCAAGCTGGCGCGAACAGCTTGACCAGGGCATCTCCTTCGACACGTACGGCGAAGCGAAAAGCCATACCCGTCTGATCAAAAAGCAGCTGAACGATGCGAAGCGCAAGCAAGAGGCGAGGCAGCAGGAGAAGGCCGAAGCCGAGCAGAAGGCGAAGGACGAAGCAGCCGCCAAGCAGAAGCAGCAGGACGAAGCGGCGAAAAAGGCCGCCGATCAGGCCGCGCAGACCAACAAGTCGGACGGTGACAAGTCATGATCGCAACACGCTTGAGACAGCTTGGCATGCTGCTGTTCAGCATGCTGCTGTGCGCGGTGGCGTTCTTCCAGATGTTTGAACGCACCACGAACGGCTTCCCGCAAAACTATGTGTGGATGCTCGCGTTCGTAAGCGCGCTGTTCCTGACCGCCTGGGGTCTGCTGCTGCGATTCCAGCCGCACGCCGACCAATCGGTCATGTGCTGCGTGCTGGTATTGACGGGCATCGGCGTCACGATGATCGCACGCCTCGACCAAGACACCAAAACCACAGTGGCGTTCCGACAGTTGCTTTGGTTGGCGATCGCACTGGTGTTTGCCAACCTGCTGGTGGTGTTCATGAGGGATTACCGCGTATTGCGGCGATTCTCGTACGTCAGCATGGTGATCGGCATCGTGCTGTTGCTGTCGCCAATGCTGCCGGTGGTCGGTTCCGAACAGTACGGCGCACGCATCTGGGTGAAGATTCCCGGCTTGGGATCGTTCCAGCCGAGCGAATTCGCCAAACTGTTCCTGGCGTTCTTCTTCGCTTCGTATCTGTTCGACCATCGCGACCAGCTTGCCGTCGGCGGAAAGAAGATTCTCGGCATCCAACTGCCACGCATCAAGGATATGGGACCGATCATCGTGGTGTGGATCGTCTCCATGGGCGTTCTGGTCCTGCAGCATGATCTGGGCACGTCACTGATGTTCTTCGCCATGTTCGTGTCCATGCTGTACGTGGCCACCGGGCGTAAAAGCTGGATCGTCATCGGATTCATCGCCTTCGCCGCCGGCGCGGTGGCGGCGGCAAGCATCTTCAGCCACGTCGGCTCGCGTGTGGACGCCTGGCTCCACCCGTTCTCCGCGGCTCAATACAACAAGGAATACGGCGGCTCATACCAGCTCGTCACCGGCATTTTCGGCTTGGCTTCCGGCGGTCTGATGGGCACCGGCCTCGGTCAGGGCCACCCGTCGATCACCCCGATCGCAAATTCCGACTACATTTACGCGGCATTGGGCGAGGAGCTGGGATTGACCGGCCTGATGGCCATTCTCATGCTGTATCTGCTGATCATCGCAGCCGGCATGATCACCGCGATGAAAATCAAGGACGGCTTCGGCAAGCTGCTTGCGTCCGGCTTGGTGTTCACCATGGCCTTCCAGGTGTTCACCGTGGTCGGCGGTATCACGCTGGTCATTCCGCTGACCGGTCTGACGCTTCCCTACATGGCGGCCGGCGGTTCGTCGCTGATCGCAAACTACATGCTGGCCGCGCTGCTGATCGTCATCTCCAATTCCGCGAACAGGCCGGAATCCGAGATCGACAGCGACACATTCCAGCAGGAAGCCGTCAGGGTGTTGCGCGAACGCGAGCGGAACCGTCGTACCGAAATCGCCGGCAATAAGCGTTCGGGTGCGGCGAAGGCTTCGGCCATCCCGGCCGTGCGGGCAAGCCATGCGGGCGCAGCCGGGCAAGCAGGTCATGCCGTGCCCGCCAATCGAACCAGCCAAGCCGGCCACACCAGCCAAGCCGGCCAGACCGATCAATCCAATCCGACGATTCCGATAACCGGAGTCCTGCCGACGATCGACCAGCAAGGAGCATCGCATGAATAAGTCGCTCCGCCAGCTGTTCACCATCGTGGTGGCCTTGTTCGTCATTCTGGGCATGTCCACCACCATCATCATGGCCATCCGAGCCAACCAGCTCACCAACGACGCACGTAACGTCCGCGCGCTGTACCACGAATACGGCGCACCGCGCGGGTCCATTCTCGCCGCGGACGGATCGGTCATCGCAAAATCCGATCCTTCCAACGATTCGTTCTCGTACCAGCGTTCCTATTCCGCCGGCGAACTGTATGCGCCAGTCACCGGATTCTTCTCCATCAGCCAGCGTGGCTGGAGCGGCGTCGAAGCGTCCCGCAGCTCGCTGCTGTCGGGCCAGTCGGAGCAGCTGCTCTGGCAGCGGTTCAAGTCGCTGTTCACCGGGCAGGAGAACAAGGGCGCCAATATCGAAACGTCCATCGATCCGAAGATTCAGCAGGCCGCATACAACAGCCTCGGCAGCACGGATGGCGCCGCAGTGGCCATCGAGCCGAAAACCGGCCGTATCCTCGCCATGGTCAGCACGCCCAGCTACGACCCGAACCAGCTGGCCAGCCATGACATGAGCCAGGCGAACAGCAACTACGGCGTGCTGTCCCAGGACGCCAACAATCCGATGCTCAACCGAGCCACTTCGCAGCTGTATCCTCCGGGGTCCACGTTCAAAACGGTGGTGGCCGCCGCGGCTTTGGAAACCGGCCAATACCAGCCGGATACGCAGATTCCGGCAGGAGCAAGCTACACGCTTCCCGGCACCGTCACGCAACTGACCAACGCCGTACCGCAGGCCGACGGCGCTGACGGCAAGATCTCCATGGAGGACGCGCTGGCATATTCGTCGAACACCGCGTTCGCCCAGTTGGGCGTGTCGTTGGGCGACAACGCCGTCTCGTCCATGGCCAAGAAACTTGGTTTTGACAGCCCGATCACCGTGGACGGTTCCGATTACACCGGAACCCCGTGGGTGTCGGTCGCGTCGAAGTTCCCCACCGACATCAACGACGACAAGCTCGCATTGGCGTCTATCGGCCAGGGAGACACCGTGGTGACACCGTTGCAGAACGCTATGGTGGCCGCCGCCATAGCCAATGATGGCAAGCTTATGCAGCCCACGCTGGTCGACCGCGTGCGTTCCGCCGACTTGTCGGTCATTTCGCAGACCAAGCCCACGGTCATGTCCCATGCGTTCAGTGCGGATACGGCCAACAAGCTCACCCAGATGATGGAGGCCGTGGTCACCAAGGAGAACACGAATCTGGCCATCAACGGCGTGCAGGTGGCCGTCAAGACGGGTACCGCGCAGATTGGAAACGGCAATACGTCCATCGACGGCTGGGTGATCGGATTCGCACCGGCGGACGATCCGAAGATCGCGGTGGCGGTCGTGGTGCATAACGTGGACCTGTACGGCTCGTTCGCGGCAGGACCGATTATGAAAGCAATGATGCAGGAGGCGCTGGCAGAATGAAACTGGTTGAAGGACAGCTCATCCACCGACGCTACAGGTTGGATTCCCGCCTGGCCCAAGGTGGTATGGGTGAAGTGTGGAAAGGCTATGACATCCAACTTGGACGTCCGGTGGCCATCAAGGCGCTACGTGGCGATTTGGGCGTCACCCAGGAGGCCAAACTGCTTCGTCTGCGCGCGGAAGCCCATAATTCCGCCAATCTTGCGCATCCGAACATCGCTGCGCTGTTCGAATATTACGAGCATGACGGCATCGGATTCCTCATCATGGAATACGTGCCGAGCAAGTCGCTTGCAGACCTGTACCACGAGCAGAACGGCCCGATGGACCCGATCAAGCTGCTGCCGATCCTCATTCAGACCGCACGCGGCCTGTTCGTCGCGCATTCCCATGGCGTGATCCACCGTGACGTGAAGCCGGCGAACATCATGGTGTCCGATTCCGGCGAGGTGAAGATCACCGACTTCGGCGTCTCCTACTCCACCAATCAGGAGCAGATCACGCAGGACGGCATGGTCGTGGGCACCGCGCAGTACATTTCCCCGGAGCAGGCGCAGGGCAAGCATGCCACGCCGCAATCCGATATCTATTCGCTTGGCGTCGTCGCCTATGAGGGCCTGTGCGGACACCGTCCGTTCACGGGCGCCACACCGGTCGACATCGCCGCAGCACATGTCAATAATCCGGTTCCGCCGCTGCCCGACACCGTCGATGTGCAGTTGCGTGAATTCGTCATGTCGATGTTGGCCAAGGACCCGCTGGACCGTCCGAAGGACGCGCTGGTGGTGTCACGCACCCTGTCCCGCATCGAACGCCGTCTGCTCGACCAGCAGACGCAGCTGGCCGACACGATGGTCGTCTCTTCGGGAGGAAGGCTTCCCCGACGTGTGGTCAGCAAACCCCATATCTCCGTGAGCAATGATTGGAAGGAACAGGGATGAACATCAACATGCCTACCTCTCTGGCCGGGGGCCGTTATCAGCTCGGCCAACTCGTCGGCCGTGGCGGCATGGCCGAAGTGCATGTGGCGACCGACACGCGTCTGGGGCGTACCGTCGCCGTCAAGATCATGCGCGCCGATTTCGCCACTGACAGCATCTTCCTTGAGCGTTTCCGCCGTGAAGCCCATTCCGTCGCGCAGATGAACAACCCGAACATCGTGAACATCTACGATTCGGGCGAGGAAACCGTCACCACGGAAACCGGCGAAATCGAGCATCTGCCGTATCTGGTGATGGAGTACGTCAAGGGTCAGACCCTGCGTGACATCCTCAAGGTGAATGGCGCGCTGAGCCAGCGCGACGCCGAGCAGGTGATGATGGGCGTGCTCAACGCGCTCGAATACTCGCACCGCATGGGCATCATCCACCGCGACATCAAGCCCGGCAACATCATGATTTCCGAGC
>OGTB01001882.1_pt1 | contig 13028 bp, 9 predicted proteins | sample 1553611 | NCBI WGS metagenome assembly OGTB01 (sample SAMEA2580032, study PRJEB22360) | human gut metagenome | biome: human gut; feature: human-associated habitat; material: faeces | place: Denmark | collected 2008/2010 | reverse complement strand
AGACCCATAAAAGATCTATCATTAGGAATTGATTGGTTTATGCCTTTTGGAAAATCGTTTAATGAAAGTGAGCGGACTGTTGGATCTGCAATTGTTCAGAACTTCTCTCAGATACGAATAAAGGATCGAGCCAACATGATTAGTGTTTCATTATCTTGGAATTTTTCATTCGGGAAAAACCAAAATAGGGCAACTCCTCAATTTGATAATGGTGATGCAGACTCTGGCTTATTAAAAAAATAATATGCGAGCATTTAAGTTTATAAAGCAACTCGATTCCATGCAATGTGGTTTAGCTTGCATGGCTATGATCTGTTATCATTGGGGACAAGAGTATTCAGTCAAGTTTTTAAATAAATTTTGTACTGCCTCAAAAGACGGAGTTTCATTTAAAGGATTATCTGACCTCTCGGATACATTGGGACTACACTGTATTTCTGGCAAAGTAAGTATACAGGAACTTAGAGAATGCCCTTTACCAGCAATACTTCATTGGAATCAAAATCACTTTATTGTTCTTTATAAAATAAAGAACAATAAATTTTATATTGCCGATCCATCAAAAGGAAAATTAGTTCTCAATGAGACAGAGTTTAGTCAGCATTTTATTTCCTTAACGTCTGATAATAAAGAAAAAGGGTTAGCAATGTTTTTTGAACCCACAGAGAAATTCGGGATTATAAAAGATGACACCATTAATAATGAACGTAATTTCAAGTTCTTATCAAAATATATTTTTAAACACAAGCTATATTTTATCCAGATTATAGTAGGTATGATTTTTGCATGTTGTATGCAATTATTATTTCCATTTCTAACTCAATCAATTGTCGACACTGGAATTCACACTAAAAATATTGGTTTAATTTGGCTCATTCTAATTGGGGAACTCACAATAGTCATTGGACGAACTATAACCGACGTCATACGAAATTGGCTATTACTCCATATTTCAATGAGAATAAATATATCTATTGTTAGTGACTTTTTTATAAAGTTGCTTAAACTTCCAATGTCATTCTTTGATACAAAATTAATGGGGGATATCTTTCAAAGAATTAGTGACCATGATAGAATTCAAAAATTTCTCACATCTCAAATACTTAAAATTTCTTTTGCTGTTCTGAGTTTCTTCATTTTTGGCATTGTTCTGTGCTATTATAATATAACCGTATTTCTTATTTTCCTTATTGGCAGTTTCTTATACGCTACATGGATAACTCTTTTCCTTAGGAAGCGTAGAAAAATAGATTATAATCTATTCGAGCAACAAGCTGCTAATCAAAATAGAACATATCAATTCATTACAGGAATACAAGAAATTAAATTACAAAATTGTGAAATTCGCCGTCGTCTTGAATGGGAAGATACTCAGGCCGACTTATTTAAAGTTCAAATGGATTCTCTTAAATTACAGCTACAACAAGAATCCGGAGGTATCTTTATAAATGAAATTAAGAATATAGTAATCACAGTGATAACTGCTACATGTGTCATTTCCGGCGATATGAGTTTAGGTATGATGCTTGCAGTTCAATACATTATCGGTCAACTTAATAGTCCTATAGAGCAAGTTGTAGCGTTTATTTACTCGCTTCAAGATGTGAAAATATCACTTGAACGAATAAATGAAATTCATAATGCTGAAAATGAGGATAACCACATTAAGAATAACATAACAAATCTATCAGACAAAACAATAACCATCAAGAATCTTAGTTTTTCATACGATTCCCACGCTCTAACTAAAACCCTTGATAACATCACCCTTAACATCCCATCTGGAAAGATTACTGCTATTGTTGGTAGTTCAGGTAGCGGAAAAACTACTTTAATAAAATTAATACTTGGATATTATTCCAATATCTCTGGTAGTATCCTTATCCAAAATCAAGATATTAGAAATATAAACCTAAAAGATTGGAGAAGTCACTGTGGTGTTGTAATGCAAGATGGAGTTATATTTTCCGAATCAATAGCACGAAATATTGCAGTAGAAGATGGAGACATTGATTATACACGTCTTGAATACGCAGCACAAATAGCTAATATTCATGACTACATTATGAGCCTTCCATTGAAATACAACACTCAGATAGGACGAGACGGTATGGGTCTTAGCCAAGGTCAGAAGCAGCGCATTCTGATTGCCAGAGCTGTATATAAGAATCCGGATTTTATCTTCCTTGATGAAGCAACAAATGCCCTAGATGCAAAGAATGAGAAGATAATTGTAGAAAATTTAAATAAATTTTATAGTGGAAAAACAGTTGTAGTTGTAGCTCATCGTTTATCTACCGTAAAGAATGCAGATCAAATCATTGTGATAGACGAAGGGAAAGTTGTTGAATCAGGAGAACATTATTCCTTGATAGCACAAAAAGGTAAGTATTATAACCTAATCCATAATCAATTAGAACTCGGCTTATAATATTATGAATACAATGAATACAGATTCCGACATTCATTCAAATAAGGTAAAGAAATTATTAGGAGAAGAACCGATCTTATTAATACGATACGGAACTTTAATAGGTATTCTTTTCGTAATAATAATCGGCATTATACTGCTAACTCTTCCTTACCCAAATGGGAATGGTGAATGCGTTTACAAACATCTTCTCTAAAATAACCGTTTTTGAGACAATCTAAAAAGGCTGGTCCCTCGATACCGGGAACCAGCCTTTTAGTATTCCAAAAGACATCTCAAATTCAATCTCTCAAAATAAAGAGAATGTCCTGTATTTTGAGATAGCTCCATCAAATTCCACTGACTCCCCCAATCGACTTATTTCCACAAGTGGACATTTTTTACCACTTGTGGAAATAAGTCGATTATTTTTGTTACCTTTGCACCAAAATTAGTAACTATGGTCATAGGACGCAAGGAAGAAATAAATAAGCTCAATCGAGCATTCGACTCCGAATATGCCGAATTTGTTGCGGTGTATGGCAGACGTCGTATCGGTAAGACATTCCTTATCAGAGAAACATTCAAAGGACGCTTTACATTCCAATACACAGGAGTTCTAAATGTGTCGAATCAGGAACAGCTCGAAGAATTCTACAATAATCTGCTCGCACAGGGTTTACCAAGAGACTCACCGATGCCAAAGACATGGTTTCAGGCGTTCCATCTCCTTGAGGCTCTGATAGACTCCGCACCACATAAGAGAAAGGTCATTTTCTTAGATGAACTGCCATGGATGGACTCACCTAATTCCAAATTTATTCCTGCATTTGAGCACTTCTGGAATGGTTGGGCTTCAGCTCGGCACGATGTGCTTCTAATTATCTGCGGAAGCGCGACCTCTTGGATCATAAACAAGATATTCAGAAATATCGGAGGGCTGTATAACAGAGTAACTTACAAAATCCGGCTACAACAGTTCTCTCTTTCAGAGTGTGAGGAACTGGTTCAATCTCTTAAACTTCCTCTGTCAAGGAATATGATTTTGGAGGGATATATGATTATGGGTGGTGTTCCATATTATTGGACAAAATTAGAGCCATCTAAAAGCATGGGACAAAATATAAACGACCTCTTTTTCAAAGAAGGGGGAGAACTTCACAATGAATTCAACTTTATTTATGCCTCCATGTTCAAGAGTCCCGAAAAATATGTGAAGGTTGTCGAAACATTATCCGGCAAGAAATCAGGACTTACCAGAGATGAGATAATAAAAAAAGGAAAACTGGATAGCAGTGGTCAGTTAAGCAGCATTCTTGAAGATCTTATCGAATGTGGCTTTATTCGTAAATACTGCCATCTTGATAAAAGACTGCGAGACGCAATATATCAGCTCGTCGATTGTTACACACTATTCTACTATCAATTCGTGAGAATGGCTCATGGTGTTGACGATGAATATTGGACTAAGTTATTACGAACTCCCGCTTATAATACTTGGTGTGGATTGGCTTTTGAACGTGTCTGCCTTCTCCATTCAAGACAGATTAAGGCTGCACTTGGCATATCCGGAATAATGGCTAATATATTCTCATGGCACGTCAAAGGAAATGATGTTCACCCCGGCGTTCAGATTGACTTGCTCATTGACCGTTCAGACAACGTCATAAATATCTGTGAGATGAAATATGCGCCAAACGGATATTCCATGACTGCGGCCGCACTTGAAAGTATCAATAAAAAAGTGGTCGTGCTGCAACATTATGTTCCTGCTCGAAAATTCATCTCCCCTGTATTGATCACTTCAAATGGCATTATCAGGAATAAGTACTCAGATGATATAAGACAGTCTGTAACCGCAGAACAATTATTTCTTCCATGATAATAGGCTACGCAAGAGTATCGACCACCGGGCAGAACCTCGATGGGCAGACTGATCTGCTCACTCAATCCGGATGTGAGCGGATATACAGTGAGAAAATATCCGGAGTAAAAAAGGAGCGTCCGCAACTTGACAGGATGATGGATTCACTCCGTTCCGGAGACACCGTGATAATAACGGAACTTACCCGGCTGGGGCGTTCCGTCAAGGAACTGCTTTCAATCATCGAGAGGATACATGAAGCCGGAGCATCCATGAAATCACTGAGGGAGACATGGCTCGACACCACCACACCACAGGGAAATCTACTGCTCACAATATTTGCCGGACTCTCACAGTTTGAGAGAGACCTCACACGGCAGCGCACAAGGCAGGGACTTGAAGCTGCGAGGGCAAGAGGTCGTAAGGGTGGCAGACCCAAATCTGATGAAAGCAAGGTATCGACCGCACTGAAGATGTATGACTCGAAGCTGCACACCATTGATGAGATAACCAAGGCAACCGGAATCAGCCGGGCAACCCTTTACAGAGCTATAGACAGCCGAAAGAAATCAACATGATTCAGCTTGCTGTCCGACACAGGATCCGGCAACGGAAATCGCCATGACCCCGACAGGGGGGTATTAGGCTACCCCCTTGCCGTCTGATGCGGCAAGCCTATTGTACATGTACATTATCCCTACCTTCTCATTCCCCTGCTTTTCTTCGGCGGTTCCTGAGTCTGTCCGGTGTCCGGCTTCTGTGCCTGCTGCTTCCTTTTCTCCTCCTCCTGACGCTGCTTTATCCCAAGTGCAGCCGCGACTTTTGCCCAGATGTCACGGAAAAAATCCGCGATGCGTTTTCCGCAGATGGATATAAAGGATTCCTTTCCCTCGCCTTCTACCTTTATCTCTGTAGCCTGACAGTATTCATCCGGAATACGTTTCCTTGTTGCCGGATCAATTAACGCATACGGCTTCAGACGGAGCACACCTCCATCAAGGATACAATCCTGCCATTCGGGATTGGTTATCTCTATCGACACAAGCTCCCTGATCAGCCGGGCTTCATCGGGATGTCTGCGCTCGAGTGCGGTCTGTGTGCCGGACACTGTTTCCTTCAACTGTTGCAGTTGCAGTTCCGCTTTCTCTCTTCCGGCTTTCTCCTGACGAGTGGCAGCGGCTGCTCTCTCCAGTGCGGTGGCGTTGCCGGACACGAGCAACTTCAGCTCCGCATTCTCCTTTGCAAGCCTCTCCACCTCTTTCTTGGCAAGGAAACTTATCGAGGCGTTGTTTATCCTTTCCAATGCCTCCTTCTCAACCTTGGCGACCTCTTTCTCCCTGCTGTCCGCCACCTGAAGGAGACGGCCAGCGGACTCTATCCGACCCTCGGCATATTCTCCGGCTTCAGTGTAGGTGTCAAGCCTGTCCTGCGCCTTCTCTATCAACGGAAGGAGTTTGTCGAGCTGCTGCTGTTGCCGGACTATCTCATTTTTCTTTTCAGTGAGTTCATTCCTGGTTTTGGACAGTTCCTTTTCCTGCTCCCGGATCTGACTGTCCTTTTTAAGAATCTCCCGGTTCTTCTCCTTCACCAGATCCTCCTGTCCGGCGAGTTCCTTGAGTAACTCGTCCAGCCGTCCGCGTTGCAGCTCGTATTGCTCCTTATAGTACTGTGCAAGATCCTTGTGCTTGGCAGGGCTTCCTTCCTCACCTCTCTCCAGACCGAAAGGAGCCATCGCAACAGCATATTCGGTATGTCGCCTTGTCAGATCCCATTGAGTCATGACATCATCGGCACACAACCGCAAGGTCTCCACTGTCGCCTTTTTCTTGTAGCGGCGTTTCTTCTTCGGGGCTTCCTCCCCGTTCTTCTCCGCATTCTCCTTATCCTTGGCGGCTCTCTTTTTTGTAGTCCTCTGCTTCTTGCTCTCTCCGGACACGACAGGTACAAGCGACACATGAAGGTGCGGAGTCTCCTCGTCCATGTGCAGAACCGCACTAACGATATTCTCCTTGCCATGTTCCTTCTGCGCCCACTTTATAGACTCCCGGCACCATTCCATCAGCCGTCCCTGCTCGATGATCTCAGCCATGCCCTCGACCGATGCGCTCAAGCGGATCTCGATGCAGCATATCTGACCTTTCCTGATCTTGCGCTCGTATTCATTGCCGTCGGCATCCTTCTGATGACGGACAGCATCAAGCCTTTTCTCGATGGCTGCACTGCGGCCAATCTCCCGGGCTTCCTTTATAAACTCCTTGTTATGCTTGGTTAGGTCTCCGCGCTTGATGTTGTACGGCACATGCTCCGTTCCGTCCGCCTTCTTCCTCTCGATATGGGTAGAGTAGGACACCGGTGGACCGTAGCATTTCGCGTAATGACAGACTGTATAGTGGCTCATATATTTTCAGTGGAAGGTGGACGGAAACGGCCGGGAAGGGATGCAAGGGGAACGGCGGCCGCAGAGCTGTTCCCTTTGCCGGAGAGTGCAGAGAGAGGGTCACTCTCTGCCCGGGGGTGACGGGGGCTGGAAGCCCTTGTCCGAGGGTCCGGGAAGGGTCATCCCGGCGGTAGGGTTCAAAGGGGAGAGGACACTCCCCTTGTGGGGGTTGTAGGGGGCGAAGCCACATGCCTTAATAGGGTTAAATATAGCATCCCAACGGAGTGGATGCGGTGGCTTCGCCAATATTTTGCCCTATTAAGCTATGGCAAATTTGAAAAATTTGCTCTCGCGCAAGCGATGGAACCGCCTGAAACAACTGACCTCCGGAGGATACCTGTGCTATTCCTCGACCTTGCCGTATCCCATTTTGACACGGTTACTCACAAGCAAATACCCACTGAAAAAGCGGTCGAGTATGTTGTTGATTGTAGATGTGATCGTAGCGTGTGGGACACCACTCCCGGCGTTCATATCCTTAATCATCTTCACGAACTTCGGGGCGATTGGGACCTGCGGGAACTTCATCGAGGAAGATCGGTACACCATAGGGGAGATATATCCCTCTATGAAATCAGCTTCCGTTGTTTCCAAAACAGTTCCGCGCTTTGACAGCACAAACAGAGCCTCTGCTTCACTTGCCAGCTTCGGGCCTTCAGGGGGTGAAAGCAGACTTAAATTCAGAGTATTCTCCATAGCATATCGAGTTCTCTCAGAGAATCTGCCATCCTTGTCCATCTCTATCTCAACGACCTTTCTTGGATCTTTCTCAAAAGATTTTCTTACTGCTAAAAGATCAACCTTTTCTTCTTCTGTTTCATCCATTGATAAAGCATTTGTTATTTGTTTTGAAAATTCATATTTCTGAAAATTATTTTACCTGAAAATTCTGGCGTAAATATTTTCCTTACAAATAACATTCATACTATGGTTATGGTTCTTGAAGGTAACTATGAAACGGACTCGCAAGCCAAGCAATAAAACAATATATACTGTTTTATTTATTTAATGTTTTATTATTTTAGTGGTTTAGTGATTCCTGCACGACAGAATCCCACCACCGGGTAACAGTAGGTCTGGAGAGTCCTGTCTCCCGGGCACACAAAGATTTATTCTTACTATCCGGATTCTTCGCTCGCCACTCCTTAACGAGTCTGGCATGAGAACTACTCTCGATTGTGGCTTTTTTCCTTCCACTTCCTTCTCTCCAATTTCCATCAGGATAAGAGATATTATCCCTGACAAAATTCATGAGTTTAATATGTTTCTCACGTCCTCTATGATTGCGTTTATTTCGCTCGATCCTTATACCTGTGGTCGTTTCAATAACCCGAATAGGCCACTTGTTATATTCCTCGTCATACGCTCTCATGGCATCGTTTACATCGTCCTCCGTAAATGGATTATCCACCGTCTCAGTCTTACGGTCAAAAGCCTGAACCAAGGATAGAGCATCAGCAAGGACTTCCTCACGAGGAACACCGCATTTAACAGCATAGACAACCAATGTGAGAATGCACCAGTACCGGTGATGTACTTCCACCTGCTGACCGTCTTTAAGGATATTCAACCACCAATCATACAGACCACGATTGAGTTGCCATTTCTTGCCCACTCTCCTGCGTCCGATAACTCGGGAGGCATACCACTCCGGCCATCGTTCCTGCGCCTCTTTCAGCGTCACACGAGACGGATTATGCGGAGTCTTATCTGTCAGCTGTCCGAGTTCTTCATCTGTCAAGCTGAAAGCACGCCCTAAAAAGCTGTTCAATTCCTCCGGCGTGTGCATGGGCGCGGAACGGTTCCAGAATGCCCGGATAGGTTTGCCGAACTTTGTCTTGGTGCCCGGCACACGGAAGCCCTGCACCACACTCTGAACCTGCGCCCTCTCCGCACCAAGTTTTGACACGAGCCACACAATCTTGGTCAAACCTCGTTTCATCTTGTTCAGCGCATCAAGGCGAGTAGCGAACATTTCAATCGGACGCTTCAACAGGTAATACACATGAATCCCATGTCCGGAATTGACTATGATATTGGCAACAGGATAAACCCCCGTTGTCATACCACGCAACAACATCCGGACCTCGTGCATACTCACACCGTCAAGATCTATCGCAAAGGCATAAAGAAACCGAGCGTTCCTATAAGAGTTGGTACGCCCTACATAAGTCACCGGAGACAATATCGCAAAGTCCCGCCCATTGAGGAAACTCAGACTCTCACCATCATCCTTCAACAACAACCTATGTCTGTTCTTCTTTCCATCCTTGTAGAACACCACAGGATTATATCTCCACATACGATAACCACTATAGTCTATCTTCTCTGACTGTGCATCCTCTGAATTGGAGGACTCTGACCTCAAAGCCTTGTTCCGGATCTTCTGCTTCAACCACAACTGGTATTCATAACTCTGTACTTCCTCAAAAGGAATAATCCCCTCACCCTGTTCAAAGGCTTTCCTCTCAAACAACAACTCGACAAACTCATCAGGATAAAGCTCCGACAATTCATAATGTTCCCCACACTGAAGATAATCGGATTTACACTCAAACTCCTGCTCCAACACATCCACAGAAACACGGTTCATCCGACCATGATAATCCGACCAAGCCTGAAGAAACTCCCGGTACTCATCCGCAGGAAGAGTATCGAAATCAAAATTATTCAAGTCAACCTTACTAAAGTCTATACTCATAATCTAAAATTTTGAACAGTGGGGCACTCGTTCCTCGTGCCCCATTAGGGGGGCGTATATTATCAATGAAATTTCTTTTACATTTTTGCAAAGATACAACATCCCTCGGAATTACCCAAATCCCAACACTAAACAACTAATTACCACTATCGCTAATTATATTTTTTCAATAATTATTGTCCATTACCTTTCCCTTTCTTATTTTAGTAGCATAGCAAAAACACTAAACGAATAAAACACTATTTAGGTAATTCAATAATTATTATTATCTTTGCATTGTCAAACTAAGACATAACCCTTAACCCCACCATTAATGAAAGCCAAAATAATAGCAATAGCCAATCATAAGGGCGGAGTCGGTAAAACCGCCTCTGTCGCATCCATCGGAGCGGTATTGGCATCAAGAGGGAAGAAAGTGTTGATGGTTGACTTAGATACCCAAGCCAATCTTACCCGGCACTTCATGGAAAACATTCCCCCACGAATTATTTACCACGCAATTCGTGAGCAGCTCAATCTTCCCATCTATCCAATCCGTGAAAATCTCGATATCGTTCCAAGTGGACTTGATATGGCGGGAATTGATTTGGAGTTACAGATGATGTTCAACCGGGAAAGAGTGTTGAAGGGTCTTCTTGATCCATTCAGCTCCATTTACGACTATATCCTATTGGACTGTCCTCCGGCTCTCGGATTAGTTACAATCAACGCACTTACTGCCGCCAATAAATTAATCGTACCAATGAAGGCCGATCTTATGTCAAACTATGGATTATCTATGATGGATCAGTTTTGTGTAAAAATGCAGGTGCTAAATCCCGGCATACACATTGACTACATATTCTTCAACATCTACGAAAAAGGCCAGACCATGACAGAAGCCATAGAAACAGATGTCAGATCTAAGTACGGTGATAGAGTTCTTTCCACTGTAATCCGAAAGAATAATGATGTATCCAAAGCAGCCTTCGATTTTACTGATATTGTCAGCTTTAACCCCGATGCAAATGGGGCTAAAGATTTTCAAGCATTAGTGACAGAACTTGATAGCAAGCTCTAATCACTAAATAAATAATTAGCAAAATCAATATTTTACTAATTATCAAATTCACTAAATAAATAACCGTTTCTCATGGCTAAAAATAAGACTTTGACAGTACCTCAAAATGGTACTCAACCAGCAGTCATACCATCACCTATCGACAATATGCTCGCTGGGGCAACCACAGTAGATACAGCCACAAGAGCATCTAACAAGCGTCCAACGTCATTCAATATAGACCAAGAACTACAGTCTCGCTTCAAGGCAGCATGTGCCACAAGAGGCAAATCTATGTCCAGTGTAATCGAGGACTTTATCCTCAGATATATAACAGAACAATGACCATCCCATCCACTTATTCATACACAATTCTGCTATCTAGATATTACCAAAGTGGGTGGTAATCAGGAAGATCCAGACCCTCGTTGTCCTTTGAGCAAAAAGACTAAATATATATTGTGAAAAAATTACGACAAATAGCTATTGCTATTACATTTTGTTTCTCTTTAATGCCCCTTATTACATTTGGCAAGAACATTTTCATCCAAAACGAAAATTTAGAGCCAATCAAAGGAGCCAGCGTTACTACATACAACAACCAAATGGATTCTTTGGGACATTTTATGTCTGCCGAAGATGGTTTGTGTAATATACTAATTACACAAACAACCACAAACCTAATAATTGAGCATCCTGAATATTCGTCACGTCTTGTAAACCTATCCTCCTCTTTTAATGATACAATAACACTTATGAAGAATTCTGTATCATTAAAAGAGATAGTTGTTAATGGAGATCTGATGACTCAGCACTTAACCCATCAGAGCTATAAAATTCCTTTAACATCTATGGAAAAATACTCCAATTTTTTTCAGTCACTAAATGAGATACCAAATCTTGTAGTTCTTGGTTCTGGAGCTTTATTTTATGAAGGAAACCAAAATGTAGTACTTCTTCTCAATGGAGTTGAAACCACACAAATAGAATTATCATCTTTGTCTAAAGATGATATAAAAAATGTGGATATATATCAAACCCCTCCTGCAAGGTTTGCTAGTCAAGGTGCGGCATCAGTTATAAATGTAATCACAAAAAGCTCTTTAACTGGAGGAAATATTAGCATAAATGCCAATCAATCGTTTTATCCATTAAAGGGCGATAATTCGATGGCAATGTTCTACAACTATAAACGATCTCGATTTTCTTTAATCTTCAATAATGAAAATCAGCATTATCGCAAGTACTCCCTAGACGAACAGTTAAACTATTCACATGACAATACAACCTATGAAAAAATAAAAGAGGGACAGGATTCAAAAAGTCATAATGACGAGAATAATCTTTCTTTATCATTCCAAAACAATAAGGCTGATTCGTATTTATATAATCTTAATATCGGAGCAGGGATAAATCATGAAAAATTAACCTTAGCTCAAAATGTAATATCCCAACAAAATGAAACTCCCTTATCCGCAACCAATAACCTGTCTACTGGATTTAAGAAAATCTGGGTTGCAAATTATTTTGAAAAAAATTTAGGAAAAGAATCCCATTCCGGGATTATTCTTGGGAATGTAAAGTGGCAGCGATTATTTTCAAACTACACATCATCTTATAAAGAATTTGACAGCCATAACTTACCTAATATAAACGTAGGGTCTAACTACAAAATTAGGTATGACGCTATTTTTTGTGAAGCGCAGTATGAATTCCCTTCATATTCTTGGGGGCAACTATCTATAGATGCTTATAACACTTATAAATATAGTAAGTATCTAGATTATGAATCTCCCATTTTTCAGAAAAACAATAATTTTGGAACGTCGATTCAATTAATAGGTCGTAAAAGAAAAATTATATATCAAATTGAGATGGGTATCAGGGGATACCACACTTCATCTTCATCCATAGAAAAATCCTATAATATGTGGATACCTTCTCCTTCAATTGGTATATATTATGCACCTAAACGGAATTTGCAATTTAGGATAAATTATGATTATATCGGAGATATTCCAACTATAGCTGATCTAAGTGAAACCAATCAATGGATTGACACCAAATTGGTTTACCATGGAAATAGCACTCTTAAACCTTATAAAAAACATGATTTATATATAACCGGAGTAACCAACAACAAATATTTAAATCTATCATTAAAATTAGGTTATAGTTATTCTCCTGACCGTATTTGCAACTACTTTATAGACACAGAGAATTATGTTTTAGAAACCATTGTAAATCTAAAGCATTATTCTGTATTATCTAGTCAATTAGACTTCACAATCAAGCCATTAGGTAAAAATGTATGGACAATATGGTCGCGAGTCATAGGGGCTAAAGTTCATGGTCGCGGAGAAAACTACAAGTGGGATGGTTATAGATTCCAATGGATGATGAATTCAAGAATTAACCTAAAAAAATGGACTTTCGAAATTTTCTATCAATATCCCGGAAAAATAGCCGAAGGACAATTAATAAGACCTAGAGCCGAGTGCTGGTCTATCGGAGCTCTTTATAGACCCATAAAAGATCTATCATTAGGAATTGATTGGTTTATGCCTTTTGGAAAAT
>OGTB01001879.1_pt1 | contig 13041 bp, 8 predicted proteins | sample 1553611 | NCBI WGS metagenome assembly OGTB01 (sample SAMEA2580032, study PRJEB22360) | human gut metagenome | biome: human gut; feature: human-associated habitat; material: faeces | place: Denmark | collected 2008/2010 | reverse complement strand
TCATTGACTATAAAGAAGTAGTACAAATACGCTCTTGAGTTCTCAAACCACCACCGCACCAGCAAGCCGCCCCAATCTCCAGGAGCGAGGCCGCCGTGCTGAGCAGCAAGAGATAAACTTACACGAGAACCCGCAATCGCGCAACCCGCAGGGCGCAATGAAGCACGGAACCGTTGGAAATCCAACGTTCCATCGGCGTGTCGAAAACCGGGAAAATGCGTCCGGAAAGCGCCGATACCATCAGAATAGACCCCGAAAACCACAACCAGGTGAACGCAAAACCAATAGCTGTCGGCATGTCGACCATCAACATGGTCAACCACATCCGCATTTTGAGGTCCAACCACGGTTCTCGCATGACAAAAGCCGGAAGCTCCGTGGTCAGCGGAGGCTCCCGGCTTTGTTGTTCGGCTACTGGATATTCAGCTTTGGTCATTCGAATCGCTGACCATTGCTAATGCTGCCTGTAGCCGACTGTTTTCAGTTATTACTTCAGTTATCGCTGATCAGGCAGCTCACTCGGCATTGGCCGGGCCGGCGGCAACCGGTTCTGCAGCCGACTCGACCGTGGCGACGGCCTTCTTGCGGTTCAGGTACCGCTTGATGGCCACAATCTCCAGGCCGATCACGAGCACCGCGGTCACGCCCCAAGCCACGTACATGGCGGTCTTCCAGATCGGGGTGGCGACCTTCGGCTCGCCATTCGCGTACTGCCAGCTGTTGGCGGCGGTGTACAGAATGTTGTGCGCGGCCTGACGCATCGCCTTCACGGAAGTGGCGGACTTATCGGTGATGTGGTTGGTGATCTTCGTGGTGGCGAGCATCGAGTCGTTGCCCGCACGCACTTCCTGATCGGCGTTCTGGTAGCCGTAGCCGCCGAAGTAATCGGTCAGGACGAAGCCCTTGAAGCCCCACTCGTCACGCAGCACGGTCTGCAGCAGGTTGCTGGAAGCGCCGGCGTAGGTGTAGCCGATGTAGTTGAAGGAGCTCATCACGGCCTGGGCGCCGCCTTCCTTCACGCTCATCTCGAACGGCTTCAGATAGGTTTCGCGGATGGACTGCTCGTTGGCCCACGTGCACACCATGTTGGTGCGGTTGGTCTCCTGGTCGTTGAGTGCGAAGTGCTTCATGAAGGAGTACACGCCCTTGGACTTGGCGCCGGCGATTTCGTTGGAGGCCATCGCACCGGAGAGCAGGGAGTCCTCGGAGAAGTACTCGAAGGTACGACCGGAGAATGCCGAACGGTGGATGTTCATGGCCGGAGCGTACCAACCAGCCACGTGCATGTCGTGAGCCATGTCGCCGATCATCTCACCGAACTGCTTGGCGAGATCACGGTTCCAGGTGCAGGCGAACGCGGTGGAGGCCGGGAAGCCGATGGAGCCAACACCGGTGAAGTTGTTGTTCAGCGAGGCCGGGCCGTCGGCGTCGGTCAGCTGGATCTTGCCGACGGACTTCACAGCCGGAGTGCCGTAACCACCATTGGCGATCAGGTTGTCCATATCGTCGAAGGTGAGCTGGTCGAGCAGCTTGTCCCAATCGGCGTCGTCATAATCCTTGCCATACATCTGGTACAGCTTCAGGCCATTCTTGGCACCGATGGTCGGCATCTCGTCCGAATCGTTGTCATACTTCTTCGGATCGTAGTTGCTGTTGTTGGTGAATTCGGCCTTGGCTTCGTCGCTCATCGAGAAGTTGGTCGGAGCGGCGGTGGCCTTGGCATAGTTCGCGAAGTGGCCCGCACGAGACAGGTACGTCACGTCGCCGGCGGCGTAATCGAACTCGTTGGTGGCGGCCACGGCATCGCCGTTATGGGTGTTCGAGTCGGAATTGTAGGTGACGGTGTCCTTCACGGTGACCTTCTGATGGTCGATCACGTGGTGCGAATCGGACTGGATGGAGATGTCGTAATCGCCCTGCTCCAGCACGTACGCCTTAGCGTCCTTCTGGTCGTAGGAGGCCATGTCGTCATCGTCGAACTCGATCTTCACGGTCTGGGAAGCGCCCGGCTCGAGCTTCTTGGTCTTTTCGAACGCAACCAGGTTCTTGGATGCCTTCTCGATGCCGCCATCGGTGTACGGCGGGTTGTAGTAGACCTCGACCACGTCCTTGCCGGCCTTATCGCCGGTGTTGGTGACGGTCACATCGAACGAGATCTTGCCGTTCTTGTAGGAGACCTTGCCCATCTCCTGCTTGAACGTCGTGTAGGACAGGCCGTAGCCGAACGGGAACATGACGGTGTCGTCGTAGTTGATCAGACCTTCGTCGGCGGCGGTCTCATAGAACTTGTAGCCAACGTAGATGCCTTCGACGTAGTTGACGAACGTCGGGGTCACCGTGACCTTGTCGCCACTAAAGCCCATGTAGGAAGCAGCGAGATCATCCGCATTGTCGTAAGTGAACTTGCCGTTCGTGCCGACGGACGAAGCGTTGCCGGCGGCAGTGCCATCGGTGTTGTTGAACACAGCGGTCTTGGTCAGGTCCTTCACGAACGTGTCGGAGGTCTTGCCGGACGGATTCACACCGCCGGCGAGCACCTCACCCAGTGCGGAGAAGCCGGTCTGGCCGGCCGGCGGGCACCACAGCACGGACTTGATCTGCGGATACTGGGACAGGAAGTCGAACTGGAACGCGTTGGCGCCGTTGTAGACGAGCGTCACCTTCTTGAAGTTCTTGGTGACCAGGTCGATCATGTCGCGCTCGGTCTGGGACAGCTGCAGGAAGTGCTCGCCATCCTTGAAATCTTCGTAGTCCTTGGAATTGTTGTTGTAGGTGATGCCCTTCGCCTTCATGTTCGTCGGCAGGTCAGCGCCTTCGCCGCCGACGCGGGTGATGGTGATGACGGCTTCGTCGGAGAAGTCCTTGGCGTCGGAGATCAGCTTGTCGGAATACTGCTTGGCCGGAACCTCAGGCAGGGTCCAATCCTGCGACCACATAGCCACCATCGGGCGGTCCTTGCGGTAGTCGGTGTACAGCTTGGTCAGCTCGGAATTGGTTTCGATGCCGGCCTGCTTCATGCCGTCAAGCATGGAAACGGTCTCGTACTGGTCGGACATGGAGCCGGAGCCGGTGCCGCCGTAAACCGGGTTGGTGGAGCCCCAACCGAACACGTTGACCTTCTTGTTGGACAGCGGCAGGTTGGAATCGTCGTTCTTCAGCATGGTGATGGCTTCCGACTGCACTTCCTTGGCCAGCTCGTTGGCTTTGGAAACGGTGGTGTCGGACAGCATGTACTTGGTGGTGGTCGCGTTGTTGAGCAGCGTGGAAAGCGGACCGGTCAGCATCATGGACACGGCCACGACGATGCCGACGAGCGCCACCAGCCAGGATTCGGAATGGACGATCTTACGGGTCGCCACGTCCTTGACCGTCTTCTTGTTGACGGCAAAAGTGATAATCAGCGCGAGCGCGAACAGCACGCCAATCGCAATAAGGTACGGCGTCAATGAGCCGATGACGTTCATAACGTCAGCCATGTTGATTTGCAGCATGGTCTGCCTCCTCCTTGATTCTCATAACCAAACGACACGTAGGCTCCGATGCCTTTATCGGAACCGCGAAACCATTCAACACTGCCCCGCATCTCATGGTTTCGGTGAAGTGGCTGCAGATGCGTGCGGCAAGTGAAGACACTTCTTCATGTCGATGATTCGATTTCATCAGACTTCAACGTGCGGCACATGGCGTTTTCCCCAGCCTGTCAATTCGCGTGCATAATCTGCACGCCAAGTACGATGGAAGTATGAGCGACTTAAGCGCATTGAATCTGGAAGCAGGCAGCCTGGTTGGCGGCTACACGTTGATTTCCCGGCTTGGTTCGGGTGCCATGGGCTCGGTATGGCGTGTGCGGGACGATGGCGGCCATCAATATGCGATGAAGATTTTGCGCGATTCCCTCTCCGACGACGATTCCCCGCAGCAGCGCGACGAGTTGACCGCACGCGAGCGCCTGCGCAGGGAGGCGATGGCGTTGCAGAAGGTGCGGCATCCGGGCGTGTGCGGCATTGTGGATATGGAACTTGACGACGCGTTGGCTTTTATTGTGACCGAGTTGATCGAAGGCAAGAATCTGCGTGAGGATGTGCGCGTCAATGGCCGATATGTGGGCGACGATTTGGAACGGCTGGCACGCAAGCTGATTGAGGCGGTGCGTGCCGTGCATGCGGCCGGCATCGTGCACCGCGATATCAAGCCGACGAATGTGATGGTGTCGAGCACCGGCCCGGTATTGGTGGATTTCGGCATCGCTATGGGCGAAGGCGAAAGCCATGTGACGCGTACCGGTCTGGTGATGGGCACGCCGGGGTTCATCGCGCCGGAAATCATTGATGGCGCGGAATCGGATGAAATGACCGATTGGTGGTCGGTGGCGAGCGTATTGGCGTTCGCCGCTACGGGTGAGCCGGTGTTCGGCACGAAGCCGATGATGACCGTGTTGGAACGCGCCGCGGCCGGCAGCGCCAATCTTGCGGGACTTCCCGCGGGCACGATGGCCGCGTTCCGTTCGGCGCTCAATCCGGATCGGACGAAGCGGTGCACGCCGGACGATTTGCTGCAGGCGATCGCCGTGGATGCGTTGAATCCGCAGGCGTGGGTTGCGGCCGACAATGGTGGCGCAGCGGATGGCGATACGGAGGCGATGCCCCCTTTTGTTGAATCGCCCGACAATCCGCGCACGTTGTGGCAATCGCAGGACGACATAACCGGCGAAAACGCCATCGGCACGCGCACGATGCCAAGGCTCAGCGAAGCAACGCAGGCGATCGGGCAGCCCGATGTGAGCGCAACTCAAGTAATCGGGAAACAAGTGACCAGCCAATCCGACGCGAGCGCAACGCAGGTGATCGCACCTGTTGACGATGCCGAGACCAGCGTGCTTTCCGACACACTTCCCAACGTGGGCAGCACGCGGGCGATGCCGACAGGCACGCAGGTAATGCCGCAATCCATGCCGTCAACACAAATGCTGCCGGCCCAGAACGCATGGAATCCAGCGGAAGCGCCGACGCAAGTCGACCCGACCATCAAACCCGCGTTGCAACGCATCGCCATGCGGCAGCCACCGTCCGTCATACCGCAGGCCACGGTGGCCGCGGCGCAGCAATCGCCCGCAATGTCATTCCCGCCGGTACCCGGTATGGATGGGCCGAACGTTGCGGAAGCACCCAATCCCGCCGATGTGAAGCGTGGCGCGATGTTGGGCCGGGGCATGCTCCCCTGCGCGCTGATGGCGATTCCCGTGGCCGTCTGCGGACTGTTCTCACTGTGGACGGCGATGGCAGCCGCGTTGCTGTTCGCCTGTGCGCTGGCCACCATCGGATTCAACACGGAGGCGCAGCTCGAGCGCGAAGGCAAACGTGGCGGCGAGAAGAAAAGTTCCGACTGGCTGCTGCGATTGGCGGGACTGCCCTGGCACATCGTGAAGGGCTTCGGCGTCGCCATCGTGCGGACGCTGATCATGTTGGCCGTGGCCGCGCTGGGTTTGTCGCTCACCACGGTCGTGCTGCAGCTTCCGTATGCCGTGATGGATACGTGGATATTTGGATTGACGATTCCGATGCCGACGCTGCTTGGCGGTCCGTTTTCCGAAAGCGGGCTGGCGCAGGCTGCGTTCTGCGCGATCGGCTGGCTTGTGGCCGTGGCCGCTCCGGGCGCGATCGTACTGCGATTGGGCGGCGGCGCACTGCGTAAACAGCCGTATCTGCGCCACTTGAGCGAGCTGCCGACGCAATCGCAAGGCAATACGGAATTCCCGGCGAATCGATAGCAAGGCATCGCTAGTATGGTGCCCAGCATAACAACGTGAAGTCGAAAGGAATATCGATGGCCCAGAACAGCAAGGATGCGCAGAAGCGTACCAGCCGCGCCGAGCGTAGGGCCGCTGAGGCCGCAGCGATGAAGGCGCGCGCCGAGCAGATGGAGAAGGAACGCAAGCAGCAGACGATCATCGGCGGCATCGTGGTGGCGGTGCTGGTGATTCTGGTGGCGATCGGCGCGTTCACCGTGTACCACAACATGCATAAGAAGGCCGAAACGAAGGCTTCCACCGAAACCGTGCAGGAAGCGTACACGGCGTTGCAGAAAGTGAAGAACACTCCGAAGCTCGTCGATAAGAAGGGCGGCCTGCTGATTTCCAAGAACGGCTACGGCAAGGCTGTGGAGGGCGCGCCGACCGTCGAGCTCTACATGGATTTCCTGTGCCCGGGCTGCGGCAACCTGCACCGCCAGTTGGACGCCGACCTGCAGAAGATGGTCGATGCCGGCCAGATCAATCTGGACCTGCATTTCATGGCGTTCATGGACCGTTGGTCCACCGACGAGTATTCCAGTCGCGCGGCGAACGCGGCCATCTACCTGGCCGAGCATGACAGCGACCCGAACCATCTGATCTCCTTCCTGGAGAAGGTCTACGCCGAGGATTTCCAGCCGGAGGAAGGCTCCGCATACAAGTCGGTGAGCGACGCCAGGATCAAGGAGCAGATGATCGCCGCGGGTGTTTCCAAGGATGTTGCGGACAAGGCGTTTGGCCGCGATTATCAGGAATGGCTTGATGCGATCGACACTTACACGCCGAAGCGTTCCGAACTGTGGCATCAGTCCGGCAGCTACAAGGGCAGCATGACCACGCCGACCGTGATCATCAACGGCAAGTATTGGGATATGGACCAGCTGACCACCGCCCAGACGACGGTTAAGGACGGTCTGTTGGAATCGATCGGCCTGAAGGACAGCGAAGTCGGCGTTGCCGGCAAGATGCCGTCCATCGGAGACAAGAAGGGGCCGATTTCCGTCACCACGGGCGAATAACCCCTTACGGGCAGCCGGCGCGTCTCAACCCGCAATACTAAGTTGACTGCGGTGGAAGCGCTGGTTATGCTATTCATCGTTCCTCTGTTGTTTTCATAGCAAAAGAGGACATGCCTCCTTAGCTCAGATGGCCAGAGCGGCCGCCTTGTAAGCGGCAGGTCGTCGGTTCGATCCCGACAGGAGGCTCGAACCCGTATGACGGGCTTGGACCTCTTACCATGGGTAAGTGCTCCAGAAGTCTTCCCCCAACTTGAGACTTCTGGCAAAGCGGACGAGACGTCCCCCAACCTGTCTCGTCCGACCGGGGGCAGGACATCCCCTTCTCTCCTGCCCCCTTTTTATTTTTCGCTTTTCGCACCTGCTTTCAAAAATGTGGCGGTATGGATAAAACCATCGGAAAGCACGGCGACCGTTCCAGCTGAGCCGTTACAATAACGGCGTTGTAGGCAGCGCTGAAAAGAGGATAAATGACGAGAAGGTGGACCCCTCGGAGATTCGTGACGCTTCGTCGTGTCCGCGTCATGGCATGCGTGGCCTCATTGACTTTGACTTCGGCGTTGGCGTTTGGTGTGGGCGCGCGCAAATCCGTGGCATTGACCGTCAATGGGGAGACCACCACGGTGACCACATATGCGATGAGCGTGGACCGTCTGCTGCAGGAGCAGGGCGTGAAAGTCAAAACGCACGACCTGGTGGAATCGACCAGCCCGACCAGCATGCTGAAGAACCATGATGTGGTGAACGTGCAGAGCGCATACCAGACCACCATCACCATCGACGGCCAGGAAGTGCCGTTCTGGACGGTCGCGTCCAGCGCCGAGCAGTTGCTGGACTTCTTCAACCAAAACGAAACCGAAGCGGCGAAAATCACCGTCAATATCAGCAACGTCTACAACAAGCTCACCGGCGGTCTCATCATCAACCAGAAGGGGCCCGTCACCGTCATCGCGGACGGGAAAAGCTCGGTGGCGCCGAACGGCAAGCTGCCCGCCGCCTCCATTCTTGACGCCAAAGGCATCACGTTGGGCAAGGAGGATCGCGTCAGTGTCGAAAAGGACGGCAAAAAGACCATTCTGCGCGTCCGCCGCGTGACCCACGGCGAGGAAACACGTACGAAGGAAGTGCCGTTCGGCACGCAGACCATCATCGACCCGAACCTGCAGCCGGGCGAAGTCACGATACGGCAGGAAGGCGAAAACGGCGAAATCCAGCAGACGTACGCCGTCACCTACGTGGATGGCGTGAAGGAAAGCGAGACGCTGACCGGAGAGAAGACCACGAAAATCGCCATCGACAAAGTCATTGCGGTCGGACCGGAAAAAACTACGGACGATACCGACAATTCCGACAAATCCGACAACAGCGGCAGCGGCAACAGCAACGGCGATAACGGCGATTCCGGCAAGACGGACGACGGCAAGAACGATTCGGGTAAGAACGACTCGAATAAAAACGACAATAAGTCCGATTCGAACAAGTCCGATTCCGACAAAACCGATTCGAACAAGTCGGATTCCTCGGATAAGAACAATTCGAACAACAACTCGAATAACAATTCCAACAACACCGAGAAGGACGATCCGGCACCGACCCCCACACCAACCCCTGCACCGCAGCCGACTCCCGCACCCCAGCCCAAACCGCAGCCCACGCCGCAGCCGAGCAATCCTTCCGCAGGCTGCCGCTTGTACCATCCTTCCGCGGCACAGGCACAGGCCTACGCTTCCGGCGCGGCGGCGCAGCGCGGCTGGACCGGCCAGAACTGGACGGATCTGGTCAAACTCTGGAATCGCGAATCCGGATGGAGCTGGAGCGCGGAAAACGTGTATTCGGGCGCATACGGTATTCCACAAGCGTTGCCGGGCAGCAAAATGGCCACGTTCGGCGCGAATTGGAAGGACGATGCCGCCGTGCAGATCGACTGGGGTCTGAGCTACATCGCACAGCGGTACGGCAGCCCGTCCGCGGCGTGGCAGCACTCCGAACAGACCGGATGGTACTGATCCGGCTAATCGCCAACGATTTTCGTACCGGCATGAACGGATAATGAGGGAATGACAGAAGAGGGAATGACGGAAAACGTGAACGAGCATACGCAGGGCCATTTGCTGGGGGCGGCCGACATCCGACGCATCGCCGCCGACGCGGGTATCAGCCCGACGAAGAAATTCGGGCAGAATTTCGTGATTGATCCGGGAACCGTGCGTCGCATCGTGCGCGAGGCCGGCGTGACCGCCGACGACCATGTGCTGGAAGTCGGTCCCGGACTGGGTTCGCTGACGCTGGCGATTCTGGAAACCGGCGCCACGATGACGGCTGTGGAAATCGACCCGCCGGTCGCCGAACGCCTGCCGAAAACCATCGCCGAATTCATGCCGGACGCCGTGGACCGCTTCCGTGTGGTCAACCGCGACGCACTTACCGTCAATCCGGAGAATCTGCCCGATTTCAAGGATGACGATTCCTTCACGCTGGTGGCCAATCTGCCGTACAACGTGGCCACGCCGATTCTGCTCACCCTGTTGGAACGTTTCGACAATCTGGGCACCTTCCTGGTGATGGTGCAGAAGGAAGTGGCGGACCGTTTGAGCGAGAAGCCCGGTTCGAAGATCTACGGCACGCCGAGCGTGAAGCTCGCATGGTACGGCACCGCGGAACGCGTGGGCGTCATCGGCCGCAACGTGTTCTGGCCGGCCCCGAACGTCGATTCCGCGCTGGTGCTGTTCAAGCGCTACCCGGGCGGTCACACCCCCGCCGCGGACAATGCGGACGGTTCCGTGGTGGATCGCGAAACCGTGTTCCGTTTAATCGACGCGGCTTTCGGGCAGCGCCGCAAGACCCTGCACGCCGCATTGAAGAAAATCGTGCCGTCCGAAGCGTTCGAGAAGGCCGGCATCGACCCGACCCGTCGTGGCGAGACGCTCACCATCGACGAATTCGTGGCGTTGGCACGCGCGTTGGATGAGGTGTTCGCGTCATGAGCACCATTGATTCGCCCGCCATCGGAATGGCCACCATCAACGCCGTGAGCGTGGACTGCCCGGCGAAAACGAATCTGACCCTGCATGTGGGCCCGTCGCATGCCGAATGGGGCGGCCGTCATGAACTCGACACCATCTATTGCGCGGTCGGCGTATACGACACCGTCACCGCCACGCGCAAAGCGCCGGGAAGCGGCTTCTCGCTGAATCTCGAGGGCGCGTATCTGGGCGACCTGGCCTCTTCCGGCAGCGATATGCGCCGCAACCACGCCGTGCTGGCATTGTTCGCCATGGCCGAAGCGAGCGGCCATGAGCCGGACGTGGCGTTGAACATCGACAAGCGCATCCCCGTCGGTGCGGGCATGGCCGGCGGTTCCGCCGATGCGGCGGCGACGATTCTGGCATTGAACACGTTGTGGGATCTCGATTGGCCGATCGAACGCCTGCAGGAAGTCGCGGCCACGCTGGGCGCGGACATGCCGTTCTGTCTGACCGGCGGTTACGCGCGCGGCACCGGTTTCGGCGAACGCATCGAACAGCTTGATGACGATGGCGATATCGTACGCGATCTTACGGAACGTGGGTTTACCGGCCATCTGCTGGTCGGCGCGTACCGTGCGGAACTGCGCACGCCGGAAGTGTATGCCACATTCGATCAGATCGGTGCCGGCGATGGCGATGAGAACCACCTGCAGAAGGCGGCGGTCTCCCTGCATCCGCGTAGCGGACAGGCGATCGAGGAAGCCTTGCGTGCGGGAGCCAGCCAGGCGTTCGTCTCCGGTTCCGGCCCGTCCGTCATCGCGTTCGTGCCGACGGAGGATGCGGCGGACGCCGTGCAGCGGGCATGGCAGGACAGCCGTTGCGTCGATCGCATCATCGCCACGAACGCCCCAGCCCGACCGATTGTGCATATCACCGCATGACACATATCACCGCATGACAGTAAAGTTGATGGCAATTGGTTTGTTCAAAAGGAATTCGTAAATGACCCAGGCTAACGACGAGCGCGCCGCGCGCAAAGAGTACATTCGCCGCCGTCAGAAGACGGTGTTCAGCATCGTCGGAGCCGTCATGGTGGTCGCCATGGTGGTGTCCCTGCTGTTCTTTTTCCATGTCGGAGGCCTGGGCAACGTCAAGTCGGCCGCCGTACAGCCGAACTACGGCCAGCAGGCACCGTGCCCCATCAAGGAAGCCGACGGCAACAAGGCCAAGTATGTGGAGAATCGCAACATCACGCTGCGTGTGCTCAACGGCACGAAGTTCTCCGGCTTCGCCAAGGCGGTGAGCGACGCGTTGCAGAACCGCGAGTTCAACCCCCAGACGCCGGACAACTACACCAAGAAGGTGGATCGCACGATGATCGTCTTCGGCAAGAACGGCGTGAATCAGGCGTACACCGTGGCAAGCAATTTCACCGACGCCATGCTGGTTATGGACGACCGTCAGGACCAGCTGATCGACGTCATCGTGGGCGCCACATTCGACAATCTGCAGGATACGAAGAAGGTTCCCGCCGCAGGCAAGGCGATCACCGGCATCCAGGGCTGCGTCGCGGTGGACAAGATGACCGACCTGCCCAAGGCGCCCGAGCATGATGCGGTGAATCCGCAAAGCTGACCGCCAATCGAAATCGATATAGGCAATATGAAAAACCCGCGCTCCCCCAATCGGGAACGCGGGTTTTCGTATTCGAGCTGTTCCAAGCACACTGTTCCATGCATGCGGCGAAACCACCGCATGTCAATCGCTATTCGCCCTGCTCCTTGTACCAGCGTTCCAGCTCGGCAACGGCCACGTCACGCTCCACCGGACCGTTATCGAGGCGGTATTCCAGCATGTGCTTGTACGCCTTGCCGACCATCGGGCCTGGTTCGATGCTTAGCAGCTGCATGATCTCGTCGCCGTTGAGGTCAGGACGGATCGCGTCGAAGTCTTCCTTTTCTTTCAGGTCGCGCACACGCTGTTCCATCTCGTCCATGGCCGCCGAGAACATCATGGCCTTGCGCTTGTTCTGTGTGGTCGTGTCGGCGCGCGTAAGGCGGTTCAGACGCTCGTACAGCGGGCCAGCGTCCTTGACGTAGCGGCGGACCGCGGAATCCGTCCACGGCTCCTCCACGTAGCCGTGGAAGCGCAGATGCAGGTTGACCAGCTCGCTGACGTCCTCGACCATGTGGTGGTCGAAATGCAGTGCCTTCAAACGCTTGCGTGTCATCTTCGCGCCGACGGCGTCATGACGGTGGAAGCTCACCTTGCCGCCCGCTTCGAAACGACGGGTCTTCGGCTTGCCGATGTCGTGCAGCAGAGCCGCCAGACGCAGCGTCAGGTCCGGGGCCGGCACCGGACCGTCGGGACCGGTTTCGAGGGCGACGGCGCGTTCGATGACGATCATGGTGTGTTCGAACACGTCCTTATGGCGATGGTGCTCGTCGATTTCCAGCTGCAGCGCGGGAATTTCCGGCAGCACGATGTCGGCAAGACCGGAATCGACCAACGCTTCGATGCCGGCGCGCGGGCGATCGGACAGCAGCAGCTTGACCAGTTCGTCGCGCACACGTTCGGCGGAGACGATTTCGATGCGATCGACCATGTCGGACAGCGCTTCGGCGGTTTCCGGCTCGATGCGGAAGCCGAGCTGCGCCACGAAACGCACGGCGCGCATCATGCGCAACGGATCGTCGTCGAACGACTGCCGCGGATCGACGGGGGTACGCAGCACGCCTTTGGCCAAATCGTTCGCACCGCCGAACGGATCGACGAATTCGAGTTCCGGAACACGCAACGCCATCGCGTTGACGGTGAAATCGCGGCGGGAAAGATCGCCTTCCAGCGTGTCGCCGTAATTGACTTCCGGCTTGCGCGAGTCGGGGTCGTACGTGTCGGAACGGTAGGTGGTCACCTCCACTTTCACCTCGGTGCCGTCCTCACGCCTGCGCATCGCGCCGAGCGTGCCGAATTTGCGGCCCATATCCCAGAAGCCATCATGCCCAAAACGGCGCAGAATATGCTCAAACTGCTCGGGACGCGCCGATGTGCAGAAATCCAAATCATGCGATTTGCGATGCAGCAGCAGGTCGCGGACAGGACCCCCGACCAGTGCCAGTTCATAGCCTTCCGCAGCAAACATACGTCCTAATTCAATGGCCTCTGGCCACACTTCGAAGTTCACGCCATACCTTTCAGCACCACAAGTTTTCCGTTTACCAGCATACCGTTACCCCACCTGCACACAGAATTGAGTATGGTTGGAATCATG
>OGTB01001877.1_pt1 | contig 13060 bp, 13 predicted proteins | sample 1553611 | NCBI WGS metagenome assembly OGTB01 (sample SAMEA2580032, study PRJEB22360) | human gut metagenome | biome: human gut; feature: human-associated habitat; material: faeces | place: Denmark | collected 2008/2010 | reverse complement strand
GACCTTTGGTCGCCCGCTTGGTTTCATAGCACTGTATCGGCAAATTTTCAAATGTAAATGTAGGGGCTGGCGCCCTCGACAGCCCGATTTTGTTTGCTCGATAATACTTGCGATATCTGCACAATTTTTCCTTGACAATCTCGCTGACCAGTGTTATAATAAAAAAGCAGAAAAACTGCGAAAAAATCGAATAAAGTTTGCAGGGGGACCCAAGCAAAAAGCTGGGTTGAGAAGGTAAAACCTGACCCTTTGAACCTGTTGGTCAAGACCAGTGTAGGAAGCAATTTGTGTAAATTTACCTCCTGCATGGTCAGGAGGTTTTTTTGTTTCCCCTTTTCCATAAGAAAGGAATAAAGTATGTTAAAATGTTTGTCAGTGGCAGGCTCGGATTGCTCCGGCGGCGCAGGTATACAGGCCGACCTTAAAGCCTTCAGCGCTAATGAAACTTTCGGCATGAGTGTTATTACCTCTGTCGTCGCTGAAAATACTACCCGTGTGCTGTCTGTTTTCAACGTGCCCGTTGAGGAGATACAAAAACAGATAGACGCTGTGTTTGAGGATATCCACGTCGATGCCGTAAAACTCGGTATGCTCCCAACTGCCGAAATTATTTCAGCAGCTGCGGATAAGCTTAATGAGTATAAACCAAGTATTATCGTCTGCGATCCCGTCATGGTCGCTACAAGCGGCGACGCTCTCTCTGAGGGCGGAACTGTTTCCACCATGAGGGAAAAGCTCTTTCCTATAGTTACGCTCCTTACACCGAATATCCCCGAAGCCGAAGCTATCTCAGGCTTGGAGATAAAGAATGAAAACCATATGGAAAAAGCCGCAAGGATAATAATGGATATGGGCGTGAAAAACGTCCTCGTCAAAGGCGGTCATCTCACTGGCGACGCTGTGGATTATCTCTGTACCCCAGAGGGCGTTCATAAGCTTGCCTGCAAGCGTGTTGATTCGCCTAATACCCATGGCACTGGCTGTACTTTGTCATCTGCCATAACTGCAAACCTTGCCCACGGTATGGATATGCTCTCCGCTGTAACAAAGGCGAAAAACTATATCACCGAGGCAATAGAAAAATCATTCACAGTGGGCAAAGGACATAGCCCCGTTAATCACTTTTATGACTATTACGATTTGAAAGGAACTGTTCTATGAGAAATTATAAAACTCAAATGGAAGCCGCTAAAAAGGGTATCGTTACCCCTGAAATGGAAACAGTGGCTAAGAAAGAAAATATAGACGTAAACGAGCTTATGGCTCTCGTTGCAGCAGGTCAGGTGGCGATCCCTGCCAACGTAAACCATACTGCTCTCTCTGCCGAGGGTATCGGTAAAGGTCTTAAAACTAAGATAAACGTAAATCTCGGTATCTCAGGGGACGCTAAGAATTATGACATTGAGATGCAGAAAGTGGATATGGCTATCAAGTTCGGCGCTGAAGCTATCATGGATCTGTCAAACTACGGCAAGACCAATACATTCAGAAAAGAGCTAGTAGCAAAATCGCCTGCCATGATAGGCACTGTTCCTATGTATGACGCTATCGGCTACCTTGATAAAGACCTCCTTGAGATATCCGCTCAGGACTTTCTTAAGGTAGTAAAAGCCCATGCAGAAGAGGGCGTTGACTTTATGACTATCCACGCAGGTATCAACAGACGTGCAATCGAAGCTTTCAGACGTGAGGGAAGAAAAATGAATATCGTTTCCCGTGGCGGTTCACTGCTCTTCGCATGGATGATGATGACAGGCAATGAAAACCCATTCTTTGAGTATTATGACGAGGTGCTTGAAATACTCAGAGAGTATGACGTTACTATCTCACTTGGCGACGCACTCCGTCCGGGATGTCTTGCAGACGCTTCCGACGCCGCTCAGATCTCCGAGCTTATCGAGCTTGGCAACCTCACAAAGAGAGCGTGGGAAAAGGACGTTCAGGTAATGGTAGAGGGTCCGGGTCATATGGCAATGAACGAGATCGCCGCAAATATGATAATGGAAAAGAAGATATGCCACGGCGCACCTTTCTATGTACTTGGACCTCTGGTAACAGATATCGCACCTGGCTATGACCATATCACATCAGCTATCGGTGGAGCAATAGCCGCAGCAAGCGGTGCAGATTTTCTCTGCTATGTTACCCCTGCCGAGCATCTCAGACTTCCTGACGTTGACGACGTTAAGGAAGGCATAATTGCCAGCAAGATAGCAGCCCATGCCGCAGATATCGCAAAGGGCGTAAAGGGTGCAAGAGATATCGACGATAAAATGGCAGCGGCACGTCACAAAATGGATTGGGACGAAATGTTCGAGATAGCACTTGACGGTGAAAAGGCTAGAAGATTCTTTGAGCAGACCCCACCTGCCGACAGACATACCTGCTCAATGTGCGGCAAGATGTGTGCCGTTAGAACAACAAATATGATACTCGAGGGCAAAGAGGTAAAATTCTGCTCAGAGAAGTAGAAAACTCGATGTAGGTGCGAACAGCGTTCGCCCGCATGATATAAAAATTGAATGTCAGCTCGACAATTGTACGAAAAATCGGACAATTACATGAGAGCAGATATAAAAAGAATGTAATGTGCAAGAGGAGCGTCTTGCGAACTTTTTCATAAAAAGTATTCAGCGAGGGAACCCGTGTTTCGGGGTGAGAGGGTGCAATGGAGCACCGACCGAAAATAATTTACGTGAGATCGTGAGCGGATAGCATAGCCACGGTCTGTGCGCCGCTGGATAACTTGCTCTTTTTCGTTCGGCGGTGCGATACGATATGGAGGAATAAAAATGAAAAAGACAAACATTCACAAATTGGTATTCGCAGCAGTATTGGTAGCTCTTGCAGTGGTAGGCTCGCTCATCTCGTTCCCTATCGGCGCTTCAAAGTGCGCACCTGTTCAGCACCTTGTAAACATAATCGGTGCAGTTTTCCTTGGACCTGCATGGGCAGTGGGCGTTGGCTTCACAGCAGCACTTCTCAGAAATCTTCTGGGACTTGGCTCTCTCCTTGCGTTCCCAGGCTCAATGGTTGGCGCATTCGTTGCAGGTATGCTTTATAAGTACATAAAGAAGCTCCCTGCCGCTTATGTCGGCACGTCAGTCCTCGGTGGACTTCTTGCATACCCTGTTGCAAGATTTCTCGTTGGCGCACCAGCTGCAGCAATAACAGTATATATCCTGCCTTTCTTTGTAAGCTGTGCAGGCGGTACAGTTCTTGCTATCGTTATCGTTACAGCTCTTAAAAAGGCAAAAGTATTTGATAATTTCCTTGGCTTCTCAAAGGAGGTAAGAGCATAATGGGCACTATAATTGAAAGATGTGCAAAAGCAGCCGATAAAGTAAGAGATATATGCCCTTTGGTGCATTGTATCACAAATTATGTTACTGTAAATGACGTTGCAAACTGCATTCTCGCCATTGGCGCTTCACCTATCATGGCAGACGATATCGCAGAAGCAGCAGATATAACTTCTATCTCAAAGGCTCTCGTTATAAACATGGGTACTCTCAATGCAAGAACGGTCGAGTCAATGGTAGCTGCTGGAAAGAAAGCCAACGAGCTTGGCGTTCCTGTGGTTTTTGACCCGGTTGGAGCAGGCGCATCAAATTTCAGAAATGAAACTTCAAAGCGTATACTTGAAAATGTGAAAATAAGCATACTCAGAGGAAACCTTTCTGAAATGTCATATCTTGCAGGACTAGAAGTTTCCACAAAGGGTGTTGACACCTCGGAAGCTGACGAGAAAAACGACCCTGTTTCCGTTGCGAAAAAAACAGCCGCAAAGTATAACTGCGTTGCAGCTATCACAGGTGCGGTGGATACAATAACAGACGGAAAAAGAGTCGCAAGGATATCAAACGGTCACCCATATCTTTCAAAGGTAACAGGCACAGGCTGTATGACAACAGGACTTGTAGGCTCATTCGCAGGTGCTTGCGACGATATGTATACCGCCGCTGTAACAGGCATTGCAAGCATGGGCATAGCAGGCGAGTTCGCATATGAAAATGCTGGAGAGATAGGCTCTGGAAGCTTCCATATTTCTATCATTGACGCAATCAGCAAAATGAATAGTCAGGTATTTGCGGCTAAGGCTAAGATAGAAGAAGTTTAGTATTGCAATATTTCAGATTTAGTGGTATCATATCAATGTGATGCCACTAAATTTTATGTGGTGATGTTGCTTGCGGGGGCGAACAGTGTTCGTCCGTTTGCATTGCATATTATATTTTTTCATACAAAGGAGAATGAAAAATGACCGTAAGATTTGCTTGTGAAAAGGATATACCGCAAATGAACAGCCTGCTCTATCAGGTAGAGAGAGTTCATCAGCAGGGCAGACCTGACCTTTTTAAAGAGGGTGCGAAAAAGTATACTGATAACGAGCTGAAAGATATGCTCAAGGATAAAACAAAACCTATATTTGCCGCAGTTGATGAAAATGATGTGATGAAGGGCTACGCTTTTTGTGTGTTTCAGGAGCATAAGGGCGACAATGTTCTCACGGATATAAAGACTTTGTATATCGACGATCTGTGCGTTGATGAAAATTGCAGAGGTCAGCATATCGGCTCGGTACTTTACGAGGCGGTGAAGAAATTCGCTAAGGAGCAGGGCTGTTATAATGTTACTCTCAACGTGTGGGAGTGCAATCCGTCGGCAAGAAAATTTTACGAAAAAGCAGGGTTGAAGCCATACAAGACAGGTATGGAAGTTATTTTATGATAAAAGATAAGAGGGTAAAAAAATGGACAAATCAAAAGTTGACTACACGCTTTATCTCTGCACTGACCGTGGACTTATGTCCTGCGAAACTATCGAGCAGTCGGTAGAGGAGGGCGTAAAAGGCGGCTGTACAGTTATCCAGCTAAGAGAAAAGGACTGCACTTCAAGAGAGTTCTATGAGCTTGCAGTCAGAGTAAAAAAGATAACGGACAAATACAATGTGCCGCTTATCATCAACGACAGACTTGATATCGCACAGGCTGTTGATTGTGCAGGTGTTCATCTGGGACAGAGCGATATGCCATGTGCGGTTGCAAGAAAAATCCTCGGTGAGGACAAGATAATAGGTATTTCTGCGGCAACTCTTGAAGAAGCTAAAAAAGCACAGGCAGACGGTGCAGATTACCTTGGCGTTGGTGCAATGTATGCCACAAACACAAAGACAGACGCAAGAGCTGTCACAAAGGAACAACTTGTAGAAATAAGAGCCGCTGTGGATATCCCTATCGTAGTAATAGGCGGAGTTAATCAAAAAACTGTTCCGAACTTTAAGGGTATGGGTATTGACGGTGCTGCGGTAGTTTCTGCGGTGGTTTCTCAGCCTGATATTGAAAAGGCGGCAAAGGATCTTCGTGAGCTTTGCGAGGATTGCTTCGGAAGATAAGATGTTGAACGGGCGGTTATTTAGACCGTCCGTTTTTTGTTTTAAAACAAATGTATGATCTTGTCTTTCGATTTTACACAAATTATACATTGCGCTATTGACGATTAAGTTAAAATCGGTTATAATAAATGAAAAAGCTTTGTTTTTTTGGATTAAAACGCTAATGCGTTGAAATAGTAATGTATGTTAGGAGAGTAAAAATGAAAAAAACTAAGATCGTATGCACTATCGGACCTTCCACAGATGACGAAAACATTATGCGTGAGCTTATGAAAAACGGCATGGACGTTGCGAGATTCAATTTCTCACACTCTGACCACAGTGTTCATAAGGCTCGTTTTGAAACTGTATGCAAGCTAAGGGAAGAACTTGGCGTTAATATTGCAACTCTTCTTGATACAAAAGGACCTGAGGTAAGACTTAAAAACTTTAAGGATCACAAGCCTGTTACAATCAAGGACGGCGATACATTCACACTTACCACAAGAGAAGTGGAGGGTGACGAAACTATCTGCTCTATCACATTCCCACAGCTTCCAAAGGACGTTTCTGTAGGCACTAGAATACTTATCAATGACGGAAACATCGAGCTGAAAGCACTGAGAGTTGACAGCACCGATATCGTCTGCGAAGTTATCCACGGCGGAGTTGTTTCCGACCACAAGGGTATCAACGTACCTGACGTAAACCTTTCTATGCCTTATATCTCTGACGCTGATATGTCTGACCTTGAATTTGGCGCAAAAATGGGATTTGACTATATCGCAGCTTCATTCGTAAGAACAGGCGCTGACGTTATTTATCTTAGAAAATTTACCCAGAGCCTTGGCTGGTTCAATCCTAGAATTATCGCTAAGATAGAAAACGCTCAGGGTGTTGCCAATATTGACGAGATCCTTGACGCTGCTGACGGAATAATGGTAGCAAGAGGAGATATGGGCGTTGAGATACCTTTCGAGCAGATACCTGCTATCCAGAAAGAGCTTATCAGAAAAGCCTACAACGCAGGCAAGAACGTTATCACAGCAACTCAGATGCTGGAGTCTATGATAACAAACGCACGTCCTACAAGAGCCGAGATAACCGACGTTGCAAACGCTATTTATGACGGCTCGTCTGCTATAATGCTTTCAGGGGAAACTGCCGCAGGTAAATATCCTGTTGAGGCTGTCAAGACCATGAGCCTTATCGCAGAAACGACCGAAAAGGATATCGACTATATCTCACGTTTCAAGAAAAGAGTAGACGAGAGAAATTCATCTATCACTGACGCTATCTCACACGCTACTGTTACAACTGCGCATGACCTTAATGCTGTAGCGATCCTGACAGTAACAAAGGGCGGAACAACAGCAAGAACGCTTTCAAAATTCCGTCCGAACTGTCCTATAATCGCACTTACAACTGACGAAACAACATATCATCAGCTCAGCCTTTCATGGGGTATCAAAGCAGGCGTTATCGAAGAGAAAACAAACACTGACGAACTCATCAGACACGCTCTGGAGCGTTCTGTGGAGCTTGGCTATCTGAAAAAGGGCGACCTTGTCGTTATTACAGCAGGAGTACCGCTTGGAATGAGCGGAACGACAAATCTGCTCAAAGTCGAGAGAGCGTAGTTTTTAAGTGAGGAGTGAGGAGTGAGGAATGGCAGCACCATACCGAGCAAATCACCAACACAAAGTAAAAGCACACACGAGCGAAGCAAGCAAAATGTCTGTGGAGAGAGCCTTAATAGGAACAAGCCTACTAAGCGGTGCAGAAAAGCAATAGAAGAATTGAAAAAAATCAATTACAAAGCGGTGTCGGAGCGGAATGCTCTGCACCGCTTTTGTTGCGAAAAATGTTTGAGCTTTTTGGAGGCGATCACTTTTTTTATTCAAATAATTTTCCGTGAATTGGGTAACCAATTCTAACATATGAAAGAAGTATGGCGTAAGAGTAATATTTCTGAATGTGACTTGACTTTGATTTTGAAGTATGTTATTATTTTAACATACGAGCGGTAGTATTATTAATAGGTATGCAATACTGAATATTGAGGTAATATGTGCTGCCCGAAATCTTATGTCAGGAGAGTATAAAATGGAAAGACAGTTTTATGACGAATGGGAAGGCTTTAAGCCCGGCAGATGGTCAAACACTTCTATCAATCTTCGTGATTTTATCCAGAAGAACTTCACACCATATGACGGTGACGACAGCTTCCTTACAGGCCCTACAGAAGCAACTACTAAGCTCTGGGAACAGGTAATGGAGCTTTCAAAGAAGGAGAGAGAAGCCGGCGGTGTTCTCGATATGGACACTAAGATCGTTTCTACTATCACTTCACACGGCCCTGGTTACCTTAACAAGGATCTTGAAAAGATCGTTGGTTTCCAGACTGACAAGCCTTTCAAGCGTTCTCTTCAGCCTTTCGGCGGTATCAGAATGGCTATGAATGCTTGCGAGCAGAACGGCTACACAGTTGATCCTGAAGTTGTAAAGATCTTTACTGAATATAGAAAAACTCACAATCAGGGCGTTTTTGACGCTTACACACCTGAGATGAAGCTTGCCAGACACGCTGCTATCATCACAGGTCTTCCAGACGCTTACGGCAGAGGAAGAATCATAGGCGACTACAGAAGAGTTGCTCTTTATGGTATAGACTATCTCGTTGAGGACAAGAAGGATCAGCTTGCTACTTCACTGGTAAGAATGACTTCTAAGAACATCAGACTCAGAGAAGAGCTTTCAGAGCAGATCAGAGCCCTTGGCGAACTCAAGAAGCTTGGCGAGATCTACGGCTACGATATCTCACGTCCTGCTAAGAACGCTAAGGAAGCTATCCAGTGGCTGTACTTCGGCTACCTTGCTGCTGTTAAGGAGCAGAACGGTGCTGCTATGTCACTTGGCAGAACTTCTACATTTATCGACATATACATCAAGAGAGATATGGACAGAGGTATCCTCACAGAGCAGGAGGCTCAGGAGCTTATCGACCACTTCATCATGAAGCTCAGACTTGTTAAGTTCGCTAGAACACCTGAGTATAACTCACTGTTCTCAGGCGACCCAACTTGGGTAACAGAGTCTATCGGCGGCGTTTCTATCGACGGTGTTCCAATGGTAACAAAGACTTCATTCAGATATCTCCACACACTTGAGAACCTTGGCCCTGCACCAGAGCCGAACATGACAGTTCTGTGGAGCACAAAGCTTCCTTCAAACTTCAAGAAGTTCTGTGCTAAGACTTCTATCAAGACTTCTGCTATCCAGTACGAGAACGACGACCTTATGAGAGTTACACACGGTGACGACTACGCTATCGCTTGCTGTGTATCTTCAATGAGAATTGGTAAGGAAATGCAGTTCTTCGGTGCAAGAGCTAACCTTGCTAAGTGCTTGCTTTATGCTATCAACGGCGGTGTTGACGAAAGACTTAAGATACAGGTTGGTCCTAAGTATCGTCCAGTTACAGGCGATTACCTGGATTATGATGATGTAATGGCTAAGTATGACGATATGATGGAGTGGCTGGCTGGTCTGTATGTAAATACACTGAACGTTATCCACTATATGCACGACAAGTATTCTTATGAGAGAGTTCAGATGGCTCTTCATGACAGAGATGTTAAGAGATACTTCGCTACTGGTATCGCTGGTCTGTCAGTTGTTGCTGACTCACTTTCTGCTATCAAGTATGCTAAGGTAAAGTGCATCAGAGATGAGGACGGAATCGTAACTGATTACGAAGTTGAGGGCGATTTCCCTAAGTATGGCAACAATGACGAGAGAGTTGACAAGATCGCAGTTGACCTCGTTAGAACATTCATGGACAAGATCAGAAAGCACCACACATACAGAGATGGTGTTCCTACAATGTCTATCCTTACTATCACATCTAACGTTGTTTATGGTAAGAAGACTGGTTCTACACCTGACGGAAGAAAGATCGGTGTGCCTCTTGCTCCTGGTGCTAACCCAATGCACGGCAGAGATACTCACGGCGCTTCTGCTTCACTTTCTTCAGTTGCTAAGCTGCCATTCAGACACGCTCAGGACGGTATCTCAAACACATTCTCTATCATTCCTGACGCTCTTGGCAAGGACGACAAGGTATTCATGGGCGACCTTGATATTGAAAGCATAGCTAAGGAGCTTAACGAAGATGGGGTTTAATGTTAAAAAGGACGAGGACGAGGCTCAGGTAAACGAGCTTGTTGACGTCATTGACAGACTTATGATGGGCGGTCAGGGTCATCTTACGATAGACATTGACGAAACTGAAGAAGGTCTGAACGTTAAAACTTACAGCACTTCCGATTGTGGCGGTGACGGCAAGACGGCTTGCTGTCAGCCTACAGAAGAGGACGCTGTTGACAGAGATGAAGATTAACTCCCTATTTTAGAAAACGGCGGAGATAAATGCTCCGCTTGTTTTCCATAAATACTAAGAAAGGAATGTAATACTATGGCAAACTTTGAACCAACAGAGGCACAGGTAGACAACCTTATCGGACTTCTTGACGGATATGCTGAAAAAGGCGGTCATCACCTTAATGTAAATGTACTTAACAGAGAAACTCTTCTGGACGCTCAGGCTCACCCTGAGAAGTATCCACAGCTCACTATCAGAGTTTCAGGCTACGCTGTAAACTTCGTAAAGCTTACTAAGGAGCAGCAGGACGACGTTATTTCAAGAACGTTCCACAAGAGCCTTTAATTTGAGCTTTGCCGCATAGAATGAGTTTCTTTGCGGATAATATGCACACGGGCGGTCGGCGTCGTCTTACATGGAACATCTTGTTTTATGTGGATGAGAGCTGCCGCTCGTTTGTTACTTTTTGCGGATAGGTGTGCGGTGATATAAATTTGTGAGCGAGCAGAAACGGGACGTCGAGGGCGCCGTCCCCTACAGAATGGTTTGTGCAGGCTGAACGGGCGTGCGTTCATGCGAAATAAAAAAGGAGGGATATCCCATGGAGGGATTTATACATTCTACGGAAAGCTTTGGTACGGTGGACGGACCGGGGATAAGGTTTGTTATTTTCTTTCAGGGCTGTCCTATGCGGTGTCTTTACTGCCACAATCCTGATACTTGGAAGATAGGCACGGGTACAAAGAGGACGGTTGAAAGTCTGCTGGCGGAATATGACTCGGTAAAAGAGTTCATGAAAAACGGCGGCATTACCTGCACGGGCGGCGAGCCTTTGGTACAGATAGACTTTGTGACGGAGCTTTTTGAAAAGGCTAAGGAAAAGGAGATACACACTTGTCTTGACAGCTCGGGCATCACTTTTACGCCTGACAGCACGGAAAAGTTTGAAAGGCTTTGCAAATGCACTGACCTTGTTATGCTGGATATCAAGCATATTGACCGTGAGGAACACAATAAGCTTACGGGGCATTACAATGACAACATTCTTGCGTTTGCGAAGTTTTTGTCGGAGCATGGTGTGCCTATATGGATACGTCATGTTGTTGTGCCGGGTATCACGGACAAGGAAGAATATCTTTTCAGGCTGGGTGAGTTTATCTCACAGCTCAAGACTTTGAAAGCGCTTGACGTTCTGCCTTACCACACTATGGGCAAGGTAAAGTATGAGCAGCTTGGTATAGATTATCCTCTTGGTGACACACCGCCTCTTGACAAGGAGGACGCTGTTAAGGCGAGAGATGTTATCATGAGAGGGCTTAAAGCGGCGTTGAAAAAGAAAAAATAGGCTTTGCATAAGCCGTAAAAGCTGGCGAACGCTGTTCGCCCCTACAGATTATATTGGGTCATTTTTATACGGGCGGGCTTTGGTCTGCCTGTTTTTTTGTGTAAAAATATATATTTTTTGTCCTGCTTTTTTGAAAATATTCTGCATATTTGGATAATTGACGGCAGGCTTAAAATATGGTAAAATGAATGAGTAAGAAATACAGCAATAGAATATTGTTAGGACAGGTTTATATTGGAAACGCACATTCTCTGAATGATAACGAACAACACAGCGTCTGCGAAAGGGCTGTAGGTTTGATATCATAAGGAGGATTTTTTTATGCCAAAGAATTTGTTTCAGGAGATAGTTTTTACGGTGCTGATGGTGTTTGTGATGGTGTACACCATGATATGCTACAACATTGCACTCAACATGGGCGGAATGTCAAATGCCGTATTTCTCAAGGCTTTTCATGAGCTTGTCATAATGGCTCCGATAGCTTTTGTTCTTGATTTTTTTGCTGTGGGAAAGATAGCAAAGAAAAAGGCATTCAGCATTGTTGATGTGAGAAAGGATAATCCTTTTCATCTTGTGCTTGCCATATCTGTTATCTCTGTTATTTTTATGTGCCCACTCATGAGTCTTGCGGCTACGCTGCTTTTTAAGGACGCAGGCAAGGAAGTTATTGCGGTATGGTTAGAAACAACGGCTATGAACTTTCCTATGGCTCTTTGCTGGCAGCTTTTCTTTGCAGGTCCGATAGTTAGATTCGTCTTCGGACTTATTTTCAGAGAACGTGAACAGAGATGCGGGGCTGTATCTGCAGCTGCGGAATAAGGTTTTTACGAGTGGACTTCAGTCTGCTCGTTTTTTATTTTACACTGAAAAATAAAAACTAAAAAAAGTGTTAAAAGCCTTTACAAAGGCAGGCGGTTGTGTTATAATAGTAATCGTAAAAATTTGCGTGAAAAAGGAGGAGCTTATAGTGCAGAAGGCGTATCTGATTTTGGAGAACGGTACTATTTTCGAGGGTAAAAGTTTCGGCGCAGCTGGCGAAGCTATTGGCGAAATTGTTTTTACTACGGCTATGACAGGCTATCTCGAAACACTTACTGACCCTAGTTACTACGGACAGATAGTTGTTCAGACATTTCCGTTAATTGGTAACTATGGCGTTATTCCTGAGGATTTTGAAAGTGAATGTCCTCATGTTAAAGCTTATATTGTTAGAGATTGGTGTCAAGAGCCTAGCAACTTCCGTTGTGAGGGTGATCTTGACACTTTTTTAAAGCAGCATAACATCGTAGGTCTTTACGGTATCGACACTCGTCAGCTCACAAAGATAGTTCGTGAGTCGGGTGTTATGAACGGAAAGATCGTTCCTGAGGGTTCAAGTTTCGGACTGACAGATCTGAAGAACTACACGATAGTTGAGGCTGTAAAGAACACGACCTGCTCGGAGGAGAAAACATTCGAGCCTGAGGGCGAGGTCAAGAGAAAGGTAGTGCTTTACGATTTTGGTGCAAAGCACAACATTGGAAGAGAGCTTGTCAAGAGAGGCTGCGAGGTAACTGTTGTTCCTGCATACACAAAGGCAGAGAGGATAAAGGAGCTTGCACCTGACGGCATAATGCTTTCAAATGGACCTGGAGATCCTGCGGAGAATGTGGAGATAATCGAGGAGCTTAAAAAGCTTTCTGAGATGAAGATACCTACTTTTGGAATTTGTTTGGGCCATCAGCTTTTGGCACTTGCACATGGTGCGATGACACACAAGCTGAAGTATGGTCACAGAGGTGCGAACCAGCCTGCTGAGAACACTGAAACAGGCAGAGTTTACATAACATCACAGAACCATGGATATGCAGTAGAGAACGATTCGCTCCCTGAGGGTGAAGCAAAGGTGCTTTATGTAAATGCCAATGACGGCACTTGTGAGGGTATCAGATATCTCAACGAGCCTGCATTTTCTGTA
>OGTB01001875.1_pt1 | contig 13064 bp, 11 predicted proteins | sample 1553611 | NCBI WGS metagenome assembly OGTB01 (sample SAMEA2580032, study PRJEB22360) | human gut metagenome | biome: human gut; feature: human-associated habitat; material: faeces | place: Denmark | collected 2008/2010 | reverse complement strand
TTTCCGGCATCCTGGGCAAAAGGGTCCCCCGCGCGGCGCGCGGGAGACACTTTTATCATACATCAGACGTTGAACAGGAACTCGATCACGTCGCCGTCCTTCACGACGTACTCCTTGCCCTCGGTGCGCTGCAGGCCCTTGGCCTTGACAGCGGCATAATCGAAGTTGTTGGCTTCCAGGTCGCCATAGCCGATGACGCTGGCGCGGATGAAGCCGCGCTCAAAATCGCTGTGGATCTTACCGGCGGCCTGAGGTGCCTTGGTGCCCTTGCGGATGGTCCAGGCGCGGCACTCCTTTTTGCCGTCGGTCAGGAAGGAGATGAGGCCCAGCAGGTCGTAGCTGGCAGTGATCAGGTTGTCCAGGCCGCTGGCCTCGATGCCCATCTCGGCCAGGAAAGCCTTCTTCTCCTCGGGGGAGTAATCGGCAATGTCCTCTTCGGTCTTGGCGCAGATGGGGATGTAGCGGGCCCCCTCCTCGGCGGCGCGGGCGGCCACCAGCGGGACATAGCGGTTATTCTCGATGCCCTCCATCAGATCATCCTCGCCCACATTGCAGGCGTAGAGCACGGGCTTGGAGCTCAGCAGGCCCATCTCGTGCAGCACGGCCTGCTGCTCGGCATCCCCCTCGTCAAAGTCAAAGCTGCGGGCGGGCTTGCCTGCGCTCAGATGGTCGGCCAGCTTCTGCAGCCAGGCGGCTTCAGCGGCAGCCCCCTTGTTGTTGCCGCTCTTGGCAGCTTTTGCCATGCGGCCTGCGCGGTTCTGGACGACTTCGAGGTCGGAGAGGATGAGCTCATAGTCGATGGCGTCGATGTCGGCGATGGGGTCCACGGCCTCGGCCTTGGTCACGTCCTCCACCACATGGATGATGTTGTCGTCATCAAAGCAGCGCACCACGTGCACGATGGCATCGCACTCGCGGATGTGGCCCAGGAACTTGTTGCCCAGGCCGGCACCCTGGCTGGCACCCTTGACCAGACCGGCGATGTCTACAAACTCCACGATGGCAGGAGTCTTTTTGTTGGTCTGCCAGATCTCAGCCAGCTTGTCCAGCCGCTTGTCCGGCACGGCCACGATGCCGCTGTTGGGCTCAATGGTGCAGAAGGGGTAGTTGGCGGCTTCCGCGTTCTTGGTGGAAGTGATGGCGTTGAACAGAGTGGACTTGCCGACGTTCGGCAGACCGACGATACCTAACTTCATATAAAATACGCTCCTTACACGTTTTTTGGCATAACGATACAACTACCATTATACGCGATGAAAACCCGGAGCGCAAGGGGATGGGCGCAAAACAACGGATTTACACGGAGGGAGTTCTATATTATACTGTTCTTAAAATACGAACCGATTTCCGGAAGGGAAGGCAGGAGGATGTTATGGAACGCAACGACCCGCGCTATCAGGCTTATGTGGAGATCCTGAAGGAGGAGCTGATCCCGGCGATGGGCTGCACCGAGCCCATCGCGCTGGCCTATGCGGCGGCAAAAGCCCGCGAGGTGCTGGGGGTGCTGCCGGACAGCGTGCAGCTGCAGGTGAGCGGCAGCATCATCAAGAACGTGAAAAGCGTCATCGTGCCCAACACCGGGCACCTGAAGGGCATGGAGGCGGCGGTGGCGGCAGGCATCATCGCCGGTTCCGCCGAGAAGGAGCTGGAGGTCATCTCGGAGGTCAGCGAGGAAAAGAAGTCTGCCATCCGGGACTATCTGCAGACAGTGCCCATCACCATCGAGCACACCGAGCAGGGGCATGTGTTTGACATCGTCGTCACCGAGCGCTGCGGGCAGGATTACGCCCGGGTGCGCATCGCGGACTACCACACCAACATCTGCCGCATCGAGAAGAACGGCACGGTGCTGTACGAGGTGCCCCTGCTGGACGAGACCGTGCAGGAGGATGCCCGCGCCGACCGCAGCCTGCTGAACATGCAGGACATCTGGGACTTTGCCGAGACCGCCGACCTGCGGGACGTGGCAGACCTGCTGGAACGGCAGATCCGCTACAACAACGCCATTGCAGAAGAGGGCCTGCTGGGCGACTACGGCGCCAACATCGGGCGGGTGCTGCTGACCACTTACGGCAACGATGTCTCCAACCGCGCAAAAGCCAAGGCCGCCGCCGGCTCCGATGCCCGGATGAACGGGTGCGAGATGCCGGTGGTCATCAACTCCGGCAGCGGCAATCAGGGCATCACCTGCTCGGTGCCCCTCATCGAGTACGCCAAGGAGCTGCACAGCGGCAAGGAAAAGCTCTACCGCGCCCTCATCATCTCCAATCTGGTGGCCATCCACGAAAAGACCGGCATCGGCACCCTGTCTGCCTACTGCGGCGCGGTCAGCGCGGGTGCGGGTGCAGGCGCAGGCATCGTGTACCTGTGCGGCGACGGCTATCAGGCTGCCATCCACACGGTGGTCAACGCCCTTGCCATCGTGTCCGGCATCGTGTGCGACGGAGCCAAGGCCTCCTGCGCCGCAAAGATCGCATCTTCGGTGGATGCGGCGCTGCTGGGCTACAACATGTACAAGTGTAATCAGGAGTTCAAGGGCGGCGATGGCATCGTGATGAAGGACATCGAGACCACCATCAAGGGCATCGGACGTCTGGGTAAGGACGGGATGCGGCAGACCAATGAGGAGATCATCCGGCTGATGATGAGCTGAGCGGCGGAGCCTGCGTCCCAAAAATCATACAAAACCTTCTTTATTTTGTCATAACTCTTCCGTATAATAAGAAGTGGAATACTTTGTCACAAGGCCCGAAAGGGCCGGAACATACAGAATTGGGGAGGAAACCACTATGGCCAACGAAAAGATCCTCGTCGTGGACGACGATACCAACATCTGCGAGCTGCTGCGGCTTTATCTGACCAAGGAGGGCTACCAGGTCACCACCGCGAACGACGGCGAAGAAGGTCTGGACAAGTTCAATCAGGTCAAGCCGGATATGGTGCTGCTGGATGTGATGATGCCCAAGATGGATGGCCTGGAGGTCTGCCGCCGCATCCGCAAGCTGGGCAACACCCCCGTGATGATGCTGACCGCCAAGGGCGAGACTTTTGACAAGGTGCTGGGTCTGGAGCTGGGCGCAGACGATTACATGGTCAAGCCCTTTGACACCAAGGAAGTCGTGGCCCGCATCAAGGCGGTGCTGCGCCGCTGCACCACCACCACCGCCCAGACCGAGAGCACCGAGGGCGTGATCGAGTTCGACAACCTGCGGCTGGACATGAACAGCTACGAGCTGCGGGTCAAGGGCAAGGTGGTGGAGGCTCCCCCCAAGGAGGTGGAGCTGCTGAACTGCCTGGCCTCCCACCCCAACCGTGTTTACACCCGCGACCAGCTGCTGGACGAGGTGTGGGGTTTTGAGTACTACGGCGACAGCCGCACCATCGATGTCCATGTCAAGCGTCTGCGCGAAAAGCTGGCAGGCGCTTCCGACAAGTGGGAGCTCAAGACCGTCTGGGGCGTGGGCTATAAGTTCGAGGTGCGTCAGTAATGCGCAAAAGTATTTCGGTCACCTTCTTTTCGATGGTGGCCACCCTGCTGGTGCTGGGCACGGCGGTGCTGGGCTGCTCCGAGTGGCTGCTGTTCAGCCGCTATTTTGCCCAGGAGCGGTACGACACGCTGGACAGCGTGGCGGATGTGACCCAGCGCGCGGCGGATTATATCGTGCAGCAGGCGGCTCTGCCCAAGGGGGCCGAGCTGGATGCCCTGAACACCAAGCTGGAGATCATCGGCGAGAGCGCCGAGGCTTACCTCTTTTTCACCGATGAAGAGGGCAGGATCCTCATTGCCTCCAACCCCGAAATGGTGGGAACAGATATTGTGGGGCCGGAGCTTATGAAAAAAGTTGCCGGGGATCAGCCCTACCACACCCTGAGCACGCTGGACGGTGTGCTGACCGAGAAGAGCTATGTCTCGGTGCGGCACATGCAGGATGCACGGGGCAACAACAGCGGTTATCTCTTCCTCTGCTCCTCTGGTGCGCGGCTGACCGACTTCAAGGAGGAATTCTGGTCGAACTTCTTCTTCTCGGCCTGCGTCATGCTGCTCTGCGCCAGCGTGCTGACCTCCTTCCTGATGCGGAAGCTGACCGACCCGCTCCAGAAGATCACCGATGCCGCCCAGCGGTTTGGCGGCGGGGACTTCTCTGTCCGTGTTGAGGGCGTGGAAGGTGAGGGCGAAGTGGTGGATCTGGCCCGCACCTTCAACCAGATGGCGGAGAACATCCAGTCCAACGACAATTCCCGCGGCCAGTTCATGGGCAACATCGCCCACGAGCTGCGCACCCCCATGACCACCATCAAGGGCTTTGTGGACGGCATTCTGGACGGCACCATCCCGCCCGATATGCAGAACCACTACCTGCAGCTGGTCAGCGAGGAGACCGGCCGCCTGGCCCGGCTCATCCAGAACATGCTCGATCTCTCCAAGCTGGAAAGCGGCGAGTATCAGGTGAACGCCCGGATGTTCAACATCTGGGAGACGCTCACCGGTGTGGCCCTTTCGGCGGAGCAGCGCATCAACGACGGCATGATCGATCTGGAAGGCCTGACCATGGATGAAAAGGTGCTGGTCTACGCGGACCCCGACCTCATCCATCAGGTGGCTTATAACATTCTGGACAATGCCATCAAGTTTACCCCGGCGGGCGGCACCATCAAGTTCCATGTGGAGAAGCTGGGCCCCGAGGTGGAGATCTCGATCTGGAATTCCGGTCAGGGCATCAGCCCCGAGGCGCTGCCCTATGTGTTCCAGCGCTTCTACAAAGAGGACAGGTCCCGCGGCCTGCACGCCCGGGGGGCTGGTCTTGGCCTGAATATCTGCAAGGTGCTGGTCAACCTTTCCGGAGGCCAGATCCGTGTGGAGAGCCAGCAGGGCGAGTGGTGTCAGTTCGTGTTCACCCTGCCCGCCACGCCCCCCAACCCCAGCGGCATGAAGCGCCTGCCGGACGAATCCGGTCAGCCCGTGCCGGTGGAGGACCCCGCCAGCATGAAGCCTGTCAACTGAATCCGCGGCCAGACTGTCCCCCTGAAACGGGCGGGGCGGTCTGGTCGTTTTTGGTTTTGAAATGGATTTTGGATGGATCCGGGGGCAGGTTTGAGACTTTTCCGTGAAAAACACGGCTCCGGGTTTGATTTTTTGCGTGTTTTCATGTAAACTAAGAGTAACCATGCCCGCCCTGCATTCCGGCCCCAAAACAGGTGCTCTGGCAGAACGGATGGTGTAATCTTTCTGAAAAATAACGGAGAGTATAAAACACAATGACGATCATTAGTCCTTCGATCCTTTCGGCTGATTTCAATCAGCTTGGCGCAGACTGCCGCATGGTGCTGGATGCCGGTGCGCAGATGCTGCATTATGACGTGATGGACGGCCACTTTGTGCCCAACATCAGCTTTGGCGTGCCGGTGCTGAAAAGCCTGCACAAGGGGATGCCCGCAGCATTCTACGATGTCCACCTGATGATCAGCCACCCGCTGCAGTATGCAGAGCCTTTCATCAAGGCGGGTGCCAGCCTGTACAACTTCCACCTCGAGTGCGAGGACGACATCCAGCAGACCATCGATGCGGTCAAGGCACTGGGCTGCAAGGTGGGCCTGACCATCAAGCCCGGTACTGCGCCGGAGGCGCTTGCCCCGTATCTCGACCAGCTGGATCTGGTGCTGGTGATGAGCGTGGAGCCCGGCTTCGGCGGGCAGAAGTTCATGCCCTCGGCGCTGGAAAAGCTGCGCTGGCTCAAGGAAGAGCGGGCAAAGCGGAGCGCCCGCTACCTGCTGGAAGTGGATGGCGGTGTGGACGACACCACCGCCCCCCTGTGTGTGGAGGCGGGTGCCGATATTCTGGTGGCGGGCAGTGCCGTGTTCGGCGCAGCCGACCCGGCTGCGGCGGTGCGCCGTCTGGCCGCCCTGTGAGAGGTGCCTTACCATGGATGAACGTTTGATCCAGCAGCAGGAGCAGGAGCTTGCAAAGACGGGGCGGTACTATCTGCACGTCTGCTTTATGACCATCCCGCTGCTCTGCATGGCCTGCTTCCTGTACGGTCTGCGGCCCCTGCTGCTCTGCGGCGCGGCGCTGCTCACCGGCAATCTGTGTGACCGCCTGGTCTCCCTGCTGCGCCGCCGCGTGTATCGGGCCGGGGATTTCTCCAACGAGAGCTTTGCCCTCATCATCGCCCTGCTCATGCCCGCCACGGTGGACTGGTATGTGGTCATTATGGCGGTGCTGGCCGGTGTCCTCATCGGCAAGGAGGTGTTCGGCGGCTACGGCAGCTATCCCTTCAACCCCGCTGCTGTGGGTTACGCCGTGGCGGCGGTGTCCTGGCCGGAGCAGGTGTTCCGCTACCCCCAGCCCTATACCAACATCCCCCTGTGGGATGCCACAGACGTGCCGGTGTCCAGCACCATCTCGGATACCCTGCGCAGCGGCGGCAGCCTGAACATCAGCGCAATTTCGCTGGTGCTGGGCGAGTACGCCGCCCCCATGGGCACGGGTGCCGCCCTCATCCTTCTGGCCTGCGGGCTTTTCCTCTGGCTGCAAAAGGATGTCCGTCTGGGCGCTTCTGTCAGCTTTGTGGTCACCTGTGCCCTCATCGCCTTCCTCTTCCCCCGTCAGGTGGGGGTGAACGGCGTGGACATCGCCCTGCGCCTGCAGTGCGTGCGGGACGAGCTGCTGACCGGTGCCATGCTGTTCAGCGCGGCGTTCCTGCTCAACGAGCCCTACACCTGCGCCCACCACCGTCTGGGCCGCATCCTGTACGGTGTGCTGGTGGGTGCGATCACCATGGGCTTCCGGTATTACGGCGTGTACGAGACGGGTGTCTGCTTTGCCCTGCTCACGGTCAACAGCATTTCCGGCTGGATGGACCGCACCGAGAGCCGCCTCCATGAGCTGATAAAGAGCGGCAGATACTTCAAAGAGAAGAAGACCGGAAAGGGGGATGCGGAATGAAACGTCATGCTGCAGAACTCCTCACCCGGGACCCGGAACGATTCTTCCACCATGACCGCGTCTTCCTGAATAACCCCGTGGTCATGCAGGGCATGGGTCTGGCTCCGCTGGTGGTGCTTGCCACCACAGGCAAAAATGCTTTGATGCTGGCCGTGGCTGTGGCCCTGCTGCTCACGCCTTCCCGGATGCTGGCCTGCCTGGTCAGCCGCCTGTTCCCCCTGCGGGACGAGCAGCCCGCCCCGGAAGAGCTGGAGAAAAAGCTGCTGCCCCGGGCGCTGGTGTACAGCGGCAGTGCGGCGGTGGTCTACCTTGCCGCTTATCCCATCCTGAACGCTGTGTTCGGCACCGACCTGCTGATGCTGGGCATCTACCTGCCCATGCTGGTGGTGGAGCCCTTGCTGACCTACCGCTTTGGCCGTGTGCAGGAAACCATGCGCAAGGCTGTCTCCAAGGGTCTGCGCATCACGGTGGGCTACGCGCTCATCCTGTTCATCGTGGGCTGCCTGGGGGAGTGGCTGGCGCTGGGCAGTGTGTTTGGGGTCCAGCTCAGCCGCTCTGTCCTGCCCATGGCATCCATGCCGGCAGGCGGTTTCATCGTGCTGGGCGTGGTGTGTGCCGTCTGGCGCGCGCTGGCCCGCAAACACAAGGAATACCTGAAAACTGAGGCGCGCGGCACTCTGGCTGCGCACCCCCGGAAGGAGGTGCAGGATCAGTGAGTGCTGTGATGAATACCATCGGTGTGGCCTTTGCCTACGCCGTGCTGGCCCTGTTTGCCCAGAACGCCATCTTTACCCGTGGTCTGGGCGTGTCGCGCCTGATCCAGCTGGTGGGTGACGAGCGCACCAGCAGCTGGTGGTTTGCCCTGCTGCTCTGTGTTACCCAGACGCTGGTGGCCCCGCTGGCGTATTTTGCGGGCAGCCAGATCGTGGATCTGCCCTACCGTGCCCAGCTCCGCCCGCTGCTCTACCTGGCCTGTGTGGCGATGGTCTGCATCTTTGAGCACGCCATCCTGCGGGCGGTCAAGGGCCCCCGCAGCGGCCTGCTCATCCGCATCCTGCCCATTGCCGCCGTGAACAGCGGCGTGCTGGGCACCGTGCTGGTGGAGCGCACCCAGAGCTTTACGCTGGCGCAGTCCATCGGCTTTGGCCTGGGCAGCGGCCTGGGCTACCTGCTGGCTGTGATGCTGGTGACCGAGGCGGGCAACCGCCTGCGCAGCAAGGCCATCCCTGAAGCATTCCGCGGCCTGCCCATCACCCTGATCTATATCGGTGTGCTGGCGCTGGCCATCTACGGCTTTACCGGCCATTCCGTGATCCTGTAAGTTGACCCCAAGGAGGGTGGTTGATTATGGCAAGATATCCCAAACGCCAGAAGGTCAAGCGCTACCGGCGCAGCTTTTACACCCGCGAGATGCGGCTGAAAAAGGGCATCGGCATTGCGGTGCTGGTGGTGGCCGTGCTGGCAGCGGCCTGGGTGGCCGCGCCCCATGTGTTGGACTGGGCCACCCACACCTGGTATACCGTGGTGCGGGATCGTGACCTTTCCGCATCCAGTGTTGTCAGCGAGAGTGCATCCTCCGGGACGCAGAGCACCGCTGCCAGCGAACCGGCAGCTTCCTCGGTGCCGGAAAAGGAGCCGGAGCCCGAGGTCAAGGGCACTGATATTGTGACGGGCCTGTGGGCAGAGGTGGATGTGACCACCCTGACCGACGAGGCAACCATCCGCTCCGCCGCCCGGCAGCTCAAGGCACAGGGCATGACCTATGCCATCCTGACCCTGAAGGACACCGCCGGGCAGGTGTATTACGCCTCCCAGACGGCAGTGGGTGCCGCCAATGCAGCCCCCACGCAGGTCGAGCTGACGAGCGTGGCATCCATCTTCAAGGAGGAGGGGCTGGTGCCGGTGGCTGCGCTGACCGCCTTCCGTGACCCTGCCGGTGCCCGGGCCGACCACGCTCTGGCCATCCGGTATCAGGGGCAGGAGTACCTCTGGCTGGACAACAAGGCTTCCGCCGGAGGCAACCCCTGGCTGAACCCCTACGCTGCGGAGACCGTGCAGTATATCGGCGATCTGATCGCCGAGGTGCACGCCGCCGGGTTTGATCAGGTGCTGCTGGAAAATGTCCAGTTCCCCTCGTCCACCAGCGCCAAGCAGGACTATGGCACCACCAACGGTGTGGACCGTGCCGGGCAGCTGACTGCGGATATCGCCGCCTGGCAGGCCCGCTTCGGAGATACGGTGACGCTCTGGTACGGTTATTCGCTGGCCGAGGTGACCGGCTCCTCCAGCCAGCTGGGAGCCCCTGCGGCCCAGCTGGGCGTGAAGAAGCTGCTGGTGAAGGTCCCGTCCTCCTCTACGCTGGATGCAGCGGCCCGGGAGGAGCTGACCCTCTCCCTGACCGAGGCAGGTGTGGAGCATGTGGTCATCCGGGACGATGCCGCCAGCTATTTTGAGTGATCCCTGCGTTTTTGTGAGAGGGAGGGAAGTATTATGAACAAAACACCCTGTTTTTCCCCGGCGCACATCCTGCTGCCGTCGGAACAGATCCCGGTGGGGCAGTGGGGCTGTGTGGCCTGCGATCAGTTCACCAGTGACCGCTCCTATTGGGAAAAGGCTGCGCAGGCCGCCGCAGGCGGCCCCAGTACACTGGACCTGATCCTGCCAGAGGTCTATCTGGAAGAGGATGACGTGGATGCAAGGATCAGCGCCATCCATGCGGCCATGGACGATTATACCCGGAACGTGCTGACCCGCGCGGTGGACGGCTTCATTTATGTGGAGCGCACCGAGCAGAGCGGCCGGGTGCGGCAGGGCCTTGTGGGCAAGATCGACCTGGAGGCATACAGCTATGCCGAGGGTGCGGTGCCTGCCATCCGCCCCAGTGAGCACACCGTGGAAAGCCGCATCCCGCCCCGCATGGCGGTGCGCCGGGGGGCAAGGCTGGAAACGCCCCATATTATGATGCTGGCCGATGACCCCGGCTGCACCCTCATCGAGCCCATCGGCGAGAAAAAGGAGCAGCTGCGCAAGGTCTACGAGGGCGACCTGATGCTGAACGGCGGCCACATTGCCGGCTGGGCAGTGGAAGATCCCGCCCTGCTGGCCCAGATCGACAGCGCCCTGAATGCTTTGGGCAGCCAGGAAGCCTTTGATGCCCGGTATCCCCAGGCAAAGGGCGGCGCGCCCCTGACGCTGGCCGTGGGCGACGGCAACCATTCGCTGGCTTCCGCCAAGGCCTGCTGGGAGGAACTGAAAAAGACCCTGACCCCGGAGCAGCAGCTGACCCACCCGGCCCGCTGGTGCCTGGCTGAGGTCTGCAATGTCCACTCTCCGGCCATTGAGATCGAGCCCATCCACCGTGTCCTTTTCAATGTGGACTGCGGTGCCGTGCTGCTGGCCCTCATTGCGTGGAGCGATTCCCACGCGGCAGGCATCTGCTTCGGCGATGCAAAACAGCAGTCCTTTACGCTGGCAGGCCCCCATGTGGCCAATGTGCTCAGCTTTGAACATCCCGTTGCCCCGCTGACCGTGGGCACCATTGACGCATTCATTGAGTATTTCATGGCCCGCCACATCGAGGCCCGGGTGGATTATGTCCACGATGAGCCCGCTGTCCGCGCCCTGTGCAGGCAGGGGGGTGTGGCTTTCCTGATGCCGCCCTTTGAGAAGAGCGACCTGTTCAAGGGCATCGTTATGGGCGGTGTGCTGCCCCGCAAGACCTTCAGCATGGGGCACGCAGAGGAAAAGCGCTATTATATGGAATGCAGAAACATTTTAGGTGAAGAATGACATTTAACGAACTGAATCTTTCCGCGCCTGTGCTGCGTGCTGTGGCACAGGCGGGCTATGAATCCCCCTCGCCCATTCAGGCAGCGGCCATTCCGCCGGTGCTGGCCGGGAGGGACTTGATGGGCTGCGCCCAGACGGGTACCGGCAAGACGGCTGCCTTTGCGCTGCCCATGCTCGACCGCCTGACTGCCAGCGCGCCCCGCAAAAAGGGTGCCATCCGCGCCCTGATCCTGACTCCTACCCGGGAGCTGGCTTTGCAGATTGGCGAGAGCTTTGAGGCCTACGGCAAGTATCTGACCCTGCGCAGCACCGTCATCTTTGGCGGTGTGGGTCAGGCTCCGCAGGTCGCAGCCCTGAAAAAGGGCGTGGACATCCTCATTGCCTGCCCGGGCCGCTTGAACGACCTGGTGGGGCAGGGGCTGCTGGACCTCTCCAACATTGAGATCTTTGTTCTGGACGAAGCCGACCGGATGCTGGATATGGGCTTTGTCCACGACGTGAAAAAGGTGATCGCCAAGCTGCCCAGGCAGCGCCAGAACCTGATGTTCAGCGCCACCATGCCCAAGGAGATCGAGCAGCTGGCCGCAGGCATCCTGCACGACCCGGCCTTTGTCAAGGTGGACCCGGTGTCCAGCACGGTGGACCGCATCCAGCAGAGCCTGTATTTTGTGGAGAAGGGCAACAAGAAGTTCCTGCTGCCCTGGCTCATCAAAAATCTGAGGCCTGAGGTGGTGAACGCGCTGGTGTTCAGCCGCACCAAGCACGGGGCCGATAAAATTGCAAAAGACCTGAACAAGCAGGGCATCCCCGCCGCCGCCATCCACGGCAACAAGAGCCAGACCGCCCGTGTGACGGCGCTGGAGGATTTCAAGGCGGGCAAGACCCGGGTGCTGGTGGCGACCGATATCGCCGCCCGCGGCATTGACATCAGCGAGCTGTCCCATGTGTTTAACTACGATCTGCCCGAGGTGCCCGAGACCTATGTCCACCGCATTGGCCGCACGGCCCGTGCCGGTGCCGACGGCACTGCCGTCAGCTTCTGCGCCCCGGAGGAAAAGGAATATCTGGCCGGGATCGAAAAGCTGAACCGCCGCCAGATCCCGGTTGTCTCCGGCCATCCCTGGGACGGCGTGCCTGCCCCTGTCAAGGCTGCACCCCCGGTGCGGGGCAAAAAGCCCAAAGCGGAAGCAGAGCAGCCGGAGCAGCCCGTGAAGGCAGAGAAGCCTGCCAAAGCAGAAAAGGCAGCCAAGGCCGAAAAGCCCGCTGCCCCCAAGAAGGAAAAAGCGGCTGCAAAACAGCCCAGCCCCAAGAATACCGAACCGAAAGAAGGAACATCCATGGAGGAAAACCAGAAGCGCACTTCCGGCGGTCGCAGTGAGAACCGCCGCTCCAATAACAGCCGCACCCGCCGCGCGGGCAATGCCCCGCAGCCGGCCAACCGCGGCAGCAACGCCCAGCCTAAATTCGACCCCCACTTTGTGAGCGCCCCGGAGGCTACTCCTCTGCGCCCGCTCAAAAAGGCTCCGGCTGCGCAGCCTGCTGCAAAGCAGACTGCTCCGGCCCAGAACGGCCAGCGTCAGCGCGGCGGTCAGCCTGCCCGTGCCGAGCAGCGCACCGACCGCAATGATCCGCGCACCGAGCAGCGGGCAGAGCGGAATGCGCGCAATGCCCGCCCGGCCCAGAACAGCCAGAGCCAGCAGGGCAGCCGCAATAATCGCAATGCAGTGCAGAGCAGCCGCCCGGACCGCCCCGCCAAGAGCGAGGCACCCCGCGGCCGCAGCCGGAACACCGCCCCCGCACGGGACGAGGACCCAGGCCTAATGCTGATCAGCCGCCGCCCGCCCCAGCAGAAGTTCACCAACTTTGAAGAGTATATGACCGCCCACGGCGGTGCCACCGCACCCATCGAGGATCACACCGATGAAACCTGAGCCGTTTGCCCCCTGGCAGTGCCCGCTCTGCGGCGAACCCCTGACCGGGGACACTGCCCTGAAATGCGGCAGGAACCACAGCTTTGACCGGGCGAAAGAGGGGTACTGGCACCTGCTGCCGGTGCAGAGTATGCGCACCAAGGTCCCGGGCGACAGCAAAGAGATGGTCGCCGCCCGCCGTGCCTTCCTGAACGCCGGGTATTACGGCATCTTCGGCCGGGCGCTGGGGGAGCTGTGCCTTGCGTACGGCACTTCCGCCGGGGCAGATGCACCGCTCCACCTGCTGGATGCGGGCTGCGGCGAGGGCTGGTACGACCGCTGCATTGCACAGGCCTTTGCGCAGGCGGGCCGGTCGGTGCAGCTGGCGGGCTTTTGTAATGCCAAGCCCGCCCACCGGGTTC
>OGTB01001873.1_pt1 | contig 13069 bp, 7 predicted proteins | sample 1553611 | NCBI WGS metagenome assembly OGTB01 (sample SAMEA2580032, study PRJEB22360) | human gut metagenome | biome: human gut; feature: human-associated habitat; material: faeces | place: Denmark | collected 2008/2010 | reverse complement strand
TGTTGACTCGTCGTCCTTATTTCAATACTTATTATCCGGATGGCTCTTTGGTCGGGGTGTTTAATGGTCAGAAGAATCCTATTGCACAGGTCAATTATACCACTGACTTTACGGATTCTTATAAGGCTAACTTCTTCCAGTTCTTTGAAATCAAATTCAACAAGTACCTGAAGTTCAGAGCCAATATAAATGCCAACTTCTATTTGGACAAGCGCAAAAAACTCGAACCTAGTCTTATTACTGATGAATGGCAGAAACAGAATAAAGGGTATTCTTATAATTACCTCAACTGGAACTGGATGAATGAAGATTTCATCACTTATGCACGCAAGATAAAAGGACATAATTTCAGCGCGATGGTGGGTGTCAGTGCTCAACAATGGCGTTATGAAAATGAAACTTTTGTGGGATTGAATTCCTCTACCGACTTTATTTATACAATGAACGCGTTTGCTGCCAATCTGGATTTATCCTCTACGGGATCTACATTGAGTAATCACTCCATGGCTTCCGTTTTTGCACGTGTGACGTATGATTATCTGGGGAGATACCTGTTTACAGCGAATATGCGTCGTGACGGTTCTTCTCGTTTTGCGAAAGAAAACAAATGGGGTAATTTCCCGTCAGTGTCAGTGGGATGGCGTTTCTCAGATGAAAAATTCATGAAGTTCTCGAAGAAATTCCTGGAAGATGGTAAGATTCGTGTAAGTTATGGTATCACCGGTAATGAAGCGATCGGAAATTATGATTATATTTATTCTTATTCTCCGAATTCTATCTATGACGGAGTGGGCGGCGTTATTCCGACCCGTATCGGTAAAGACAATCTGAAATGGGAGGAAACTAAACAATTCAACCTTGGTCTGGACTTGAATTTCTGGAATAGCCGTTTGACAGTCACTGCCGATTATTACGATAAATATACAGACGGTTTGCTGGCAAACTACCAATTGCCTAAAGAATCCGGTTTTGCATATATGAAAACCAATGTCGGTGAAATGAGTAACCGAGGCTTTGAAATAGCTGTTACCGGTGATATTATCCGCACGAAGGACTGGAAGTGGAATGCTTCTTTCAATATCTCCAGAAACATCAACCGTATTGAGAAGCTGTCTGAAGGTAAGGCATATATGGAAGGTGATATCTGGTGGATGCAGGAAGGCGGCCGTGTAGGTGACTTCTACGGATTTAAAAGCGCCGGTGTCTTTGCATACGACGAATCGAATGCTTTCACTGATAAATGGGAACAACTGACTCCGGTGTTTGAGAATGGTGTATTCCAGTACAAATATTTGTTGGATGGAAAGGAATATGCAGGTAATATCCGTCAGAAAACGTTGCCGAACGGCAAACCGTTCCGTGGGGGAGATTACAACTGGGAGGAACCGGAAGGAACCCGTGACGGTGTGATTGATGATAATGACCGTATGGTGATCGGTAATGCCATGCCTGATGTAACCGGTGGTTTGAATACAACGGTGACTTGGAAGAATTTGAGTTTATACTTAGGATTCTATTATTCATTGGGAGGACAGATTTATAATGCAGCCGAACATAATCGTAATATGTTCAAATACACCGGAACTACTCCTTCACCGGAAGTCATCCATAATATGTGGTTGCATCCGGGTGACCAGGCAATCTATCCGCGTCCGTATAATGATGATTATAACAATGCACGTATGGGTAACTCGTTCTATCTGGAAGATGCTTCCTTTATTCGTCTGCAGAACGTACGTATAGCCTATGATCTTCCTGAAAACTGGATAAAGAAGCTGATGTTGAAGAATATAAATATCTACGCTTTTGTAAACAACGCATTGACATGGACCAACTATTCGGGATTCGATCCTGAATTCTCTACAAGTAATCCTCTGCAGGTAGGTAAAGACTCTTACCGCTATCCGAGAAAGAGAGAATATGGTATTGGTTTTTCTGCAAACTTTTAATTGAAGATATCGTATGAAGAATATAAAATATTTTGTTGGAGCTGTATGCCTGGCTCTATCATTGAATAGCTGTTCAGACTTTCTGAATGAGGAACCGGTGAGTGAGATCCCGGCAGGTGACATGTGGCAGACCGCCCGCGACGCTAAGGCAGGTATAAATGAAATCTACGGACTGTTGCGTTCCACTTTACGCGAGAATTATTTTTACTGGGGTGAGTTCCGTTCGGATAACGTAGCTCCCGGAGCACCAGTGATGGCCGATCAGGCACGTGTGATCAACAACCTGATGTCTACGGACGAGAAATGTGCGAAATGGACGACCTTGTATCAGATGATTAACCAGACCAATCTGGCCATCAAATATGTTCCTAATATCAGTATGCCTGATGTGGCAGACCGTAATGATTACCTCGGACAAGCGTATGCGTTGCGTGCTCTGGCTTATTTCTATGCTATCCGTGTCTGGGGAGACGTACCTTTGTTTATAGAACCTACTGAAAAGTATTCGGAGGCTATCTATAAGGAACGTACAGATAAGAATTATATTCTGGAACATGTTATTCTTCCTGACCTGAAAAAGGCGGAAAGCCTGATTAACCGTAATAAGAATTACGAACGCAAGCGTATTTCTATCTGTGGCGTATGGGCTATCATGGCGGACGCTTATATGTGGGCTGAAGAATATAATCTGGCTGACCAAACCATTGATAAAATGGCAACTATTGCCTCCAAAAAGGGTGGACGCTTTGTAGACTTCGAACCTAACATTGCTACTTGGCATACCATGTTTACAGAAGAACTGAACAATAAGCCTTCGGATGATACGCCCGAAAATGATGAATATAACTCCAGAGAGTTAATATTCCTTGTTCATTTCAACATGGATGAAGTCGGCACGAATGGTTACAGTTATATGTATCAATGGTTTTCCGGTTCAGGGAATCGTGCGGCAGTCATGTCTGATAAGTTTATGAGTATCTTTGATGAAAAGGATATGAAAGGTGATTTGCGCAAAGATTATACGGTGAAGAATTACCAGAATGGAAATGAATTGCGTAAATATATGGCAGGTGACATCAGTAACTCTTTGAATAAGACATGCGAAGTAGCCTATCCAATCTATCGTTACACAGATATGATGTTGTTGCAAGCTGAAGCTCGTGCTCATCAGGGAAAATGGGGGGAAGCTTTGGATTTAGTAAAAACTGTACGTGACCGTGCCGGATTGAACACGTTGACTGAAAATGATTTTGCTTCTGAAGACGAAGTCGTTAATTATATATTGCGTGAACGGCAAGTGGAATTAGCCGGCGAAGGACGCCGCTGGTTTGACTTGTTGCGTACCGGAAAGTGGAAGGAAGTGATGAAACCTATCAACGGAATGGAGCAGGACGGCAATGAACTTTTCCCGATCCACTATTCACATATCTTGGAAAATCCGAAGATTGTGCAGAATACGTATTATGGTAATACTAACAACTAAAAAGGTAGAAGCAATGAAAAAGACAATATTATATAAGACTCTTTTCTTTTGTTGGACAATTTTGGCATTGACCGGTTGTGACCTGGACTTGCAAAAGAACTATGATTATGAGCCTTCGGTGGATGATCCGTATGTAAAAGTGACAGCGTGGGAATATTTTCAGGATCACAAAGATATGTTCTCGGAGTTGATAGCAGCTATTGAGTATACAGGTCTGAAGGACTATTATACCCAGACTGACAATAAATATACTTTTCTGGCTTTGAATAATGCAGGTATGCAGTTGTATCGTGAAAATGAATTTGCAGGTGCAGCATCCATTACCGATTGTGATAAAGAGAAAGTAGCGAACATGTTGCTTTATCACATTGTAGACGGTGAATATAGTTCTTATGGACAGTTGCAGGTGGAACCGATGTTCGTATTGACGATGCTGAAAGGAGAGAATGGACTGATGACAATGTCTGTATGGAAAAACCCATGGCAGGCTGCAGTAGGTAAGATTCTGGTGAATCAGACCGGAAGCAACGGGAAATCTCCACAGCGTCAGGCTAAGACTAGCAACATTCTGCCGACGAACGGTGTGATTCATATATTTGAGAACTATTGCAAATATTCCAAATAACCACAGTTAATTAAAAAGAGAACTAATTATGATTCGTAAAATATATACCTTATTAATATTAGGACTTTGCTTGGGCTTTGCTGCCTGTGGCGACGATAATGATGGACTGGATCCTAATGCAGCGGCTCCTGTGATTAATTTTCCTATGGAGCAGCTGGACGTTGATTTGAATAAAGTAGACAATCTGCCGGTAGTGGCTGTTATTAAATCACAGGCAGGGCTTCAGAGCGTGACAATGAAATTGCAGACGGCAGAGGGAGTGACAGAATATAAAACAGTAACTGACTTTTTCAATCCCAATTCGTATAGCCTCTCTGAAAACTTGGAATATAATGCTAACTACGAAGCCTTTATAATTGAAGCTACGGATAAACTGAATCATGTTACGAGTGGGACTTTACCAATTGCTGTTACCGATGTAATGGCACGTCCTGTCATAACATTCGACCCGGAAGAGATTATATATGATGAAATGGATGAGAATCCGGTAATGCCTCGTACTACTTTTAAAATTGTTTCGGAAGCAGGTTTGAAGAAAGTGGAAAGATTCTTGGTCTCTACGGACGGACAAACACCGAAAGGCAGTGATATACTGAATGGCGACAAAACGTATGAGTATGATGAATTGATAGAATATAAAGAAGGTGATAAGGGCTTTAAAGTGAAAGCAGAAGATATATATGGTAATATCACAATTTCTACTTTGCAGGTGTCATATAAGACTGTTCCGGTTCCTGTATTGACTTTGGGTAAAGAGCTTATTACTACTGATGAAGGAGTAGATACGGAAGTTCCGATGCACATCGAATCCGTTCGCGGTGTAAAACAGGTAGCTATCTTCCGGGTGGAGAATGGAGTAAGTACAGAGATTTTCCGTGAGCAGATAGTGGGCGATAACAAGAATTTTGATTATAAGCCTAAGGTGCAACTGACAGAAGAAACATCTCAACTCAAGGTGGTTGTTTCTGATGGTCGGGAAGGCAAGGAAGTTATAGGGATCGTAAAGACCTATGTGAATATGGAAGTTGTCCAACTTAAGGTTGGCAGTCATGTATTGGCCAATGCCGAACCGTTCGCTCTGATTTCGTTGAATGATATGAAAACGTATTCGGTAGATGAAGCTATCTCCAGTGTGGAAAGTGCTAAGAATGTTGATATAAAGTTCTTTATAAATTCTGCTAATAGTGTTCTTTCTTTCCGTTTCTATTCGATGGAGAATGTAGATAGCAAGAATAGTCTGTATAAAGGATCGGGCGGAAAGTCCTTGAGCAATCTGCCGGCTAAGAATATGACAAAATTTGTGTTATTCCCGGCAGGCTTTGATTACGATGCGGCTTCTCGTTCTTCTATTAAGAATGAATATTTGGCCGGAAGTGCCGATCAGAAAGTGTATATGACAATTGATAACTTTGTCGGCAGTGTGATTGGATTTAAGACTAGTGGTAATTCAAGTGCCGGTGGAGAAAGATACGGTGTCATGAAGGTACTTGATGTCTCCGGAAAGATGGATAATAATACGACCAAACAGATAGCAACGGTTGAAATCAAATTCCCTAAGAAGAAGTAAGCAGGGTAGTATTACCTAGCGTCTGAAGTCTTAATAGAAAACTTCTTTTCTATTAAGACTAAACTTCCCTTTCATTGGGAATAAAGTTGTTCTCTGTCCGATACAAACTATAAACGAAGCTTCCGTTTTTATAAATGCAAGTTGCGTTTATAAAAACAAAGCTTTCAATTATGAAAACAAAGCTTGCGTTTATAGTTTATAATAGGGATAAAAGAAGTTTGCAACAAGGGGGAAGGAAGTTCTCTCCTAGTGGAGGATAACTTTTCTATTAATAGCCAACGCGAGAGTTATTAACAGCTATCCCGGTGAACTTAGATAGAATATACGAAAGATGCGATTGATAACGAGCACATTGGTTAAGTAATAATGTGCGGTAGCTGAAAGTAATATGAGAAAACATATAATATATAGGTATTTCCTCTTTTTATCTTTGGTCGGACTGATGCAGTTGACGTTTAGCTGTTCCTCCTCTTCCAACGAAATAGAACCTTTGAAACCGGAAGGAGAAGATACTCCTTTGGAAAAAGATGAATATACTTTTATGAATGTAGAATACCGGAAGTGGCAGAACGGAACTTTCCAGGCATGGACAACGGCAGATTCAAGGGAAACACGTACCATTGATAATATGAATTGGTATACTCCCTCTTCGGATTATAGCCGGACTGCATGGGGAGGACGAATCGGTTTACAACCTTCATCTGTGGTTGGAAAAGAAGGCTTTTTCCGAGTGGCTAATTGTGGAGGCCGTTCTTATTTGCTCGATCCGGATAATGGAGCTGTTATCATTCATGGAATTCAGCATGTTCGTCCGGGAGAATCTACTGCTCATAAGAAGGCTTTCGGTACTCGATACGGTAGTGAGGCGCGATGGAGTGAAGAGACTGGCAAACTGTTAGCAGACAATCATATAAACTATATTTCGTATGGCTCGAACCGTATTGAAGTATTTCCTGCTGCAGTACGTGGTAACTTGTTGACCCCTAAGACGCAAAAGATTGCTTATGCAGAGAATCTGTATCTGCTTCGTACCTTTATGTGGGATATGAGTAAGAATTTGGGCTACGCGTTTGATGATGACAAATATAATCGCTTAGTTCTTCTTTTTGAACCCACATTTGCTACGTACATAGATCGTCTCGTACAAGAGAAGTCAGCTTTATTTGCCAGTGACCGGCATTTTATAGGTTTCTATCTTGACAATGAATTGCCGTTTGCCAGTTATCAGAATGCTGACCCTTTGCGAGGAATTGATCTGAAACATTTCTTGTCTTTGCCCGAACGCTATAAAGCTGCTCGTGAGTATGCAGAAAAGTTTATGCGGGATAACGGTATAGCTTCTACCGGAGTGATAACCAAGAAAAATCAGGAAGATTTCCGGGGGATGGTTGCTGATTATTATTATCAGTTGACCACCGCTACCGTCAGACGATATGATAAAGAGCATTTGATATTGGGAACACGTCTGCATGATTGGAGTAAATATAATCAGAAAGTGGTGGAAGCGTGTGCTCGTTATTGCGATCTTGTTTCCGTCAACTATTATGCACGTTGGCAACCGGAGGCAGATTTCTTGGCAAACCTGAAAGTCTGGTGTGGAGCGAAACCTTTTTTAGTTTCAGAATTCTATATAAAAGCGGAAGATGCCAGTTATCAGGGAACTGGATATGCTAATACTGAAGGAGGTGGCTGGTTGGTGCATACACAAAAAAATAGAGGTGAGTTTTATCAGAACTTCTGTCTTCGTTTGCTTGAAACTCGAAACTGTGTAGGCTGGGTACATTTTGAGTATAATGATGGTTACGATTCTAACGGAAAAGCTTCTAATAAAGGAGTGGTTTCCATCGAATACGAACCTTATGAATCTTTTCTGTCGCACATGCGGCAGTTGAATCTTTCAGTTCATTCATTGATCGATTATTACGATACAAAATCGGTTCAATAGATTGACGGAAACTTTAAATAGACAAATTGAATATTTAGAATTAAAATAGTTATGACCATGAAGAAGTTTAGTTTATTCGCAATCCTTTTAGGATTTAATATAGCTTTGGGAGCATGTTCCGATGATGATGCCGCTCCTGTAGTAAAAGATCAAATCTTTCAACTTCCGGAAAAGGCTTATGTACTGGCGGAACAATCCAGACGGGCTATTGTCATCAGAGATGCGGAGACGCACCGCAATATTTGGAGTTGGGATCCTTATACAGCCTGTGTTCCTGCTGCACAGCAGGGTTGGTTTGTTAATCCGAGTGAAGTAAAACCGGTTTTCAATAGACGCTATATCTTGATGACTGCCTCCGGCGGAGCTGTGGCTTTAATCCGTTTGTCGGATCATAAATTAATGTTCTATGCAAATTGCGGACAGAATCCTCACTCTGCGGAGGTATTACCCGATGGAAATATTGTGACGGCAGAATCTAAGAACGGCGAAATCAATACCTTTGTGGTTGACACGGTTAAGGTATTGGGAGCAAAAGCTAATACGGTGAAGTTGGGTAATGCGCATAATGTAGTTTGGGATAAGAAAAGGTCCTATCTTTATGCTACAGCTACCAAAAAAGAGGGAGTGACTGCATTATTCCGTTTTAAGTACGATGGCAACCGGAGTAATCCCAAGTTAATAAATCAGACTACCCTTTATACATTCAGCAATGAATCGGGTGGGCATGATTTGTTCCCGGTATATGGTGAAGAAGATAAATTATGGCTTACTGCTGCTTCGGCTGTCTATAAGTTTGATTTGACTGGAGTTACCGACGCTACGACTAATGACTCTACCGAACCTACTTGCGAGAAAGTTTACAGCATAGCCGATATAAAAAGTATCTGCAACGGACCGGATGGAATCCTGATGTTGAAACCGACTGAAGAGTGGTGGGCAGAAGGACTTGTAAATGAGAAGGGAGAAGAACTTTTCAAAATGGACGGAGCCAAGATTTATAAAGGCCGTTGGATGATAGACAATCTTTTCAGTTATCCGGAAAAGCATGATTTCGTGTTGAGTGAGGACTGATTAAGTATGGTGGAAGATTGATTAAGTACATAAGTTGAATAATTAAGTTTGGAACAATGAGGAAACTTCTTCTTTTTTTATTGGTATCTATCGCATTACCGGCCTTGGCGCAGAATGGAAAGAAAGTGTATGCCGACTTTCACGGAGTGCGCTATACCCGGCAGCATGACGGAAAGCTGGGGCGTTGGGAGATGTATGCCAATACGGAAAAATCAAGTACCGGAAGAAAGTCGCTGTGTTATAATGCCGACCTGATAGACAGCGAAGGACGGCATGAGATAGCGGCAGTGGCTTATCCCCAAGTCGGAATGCAGTCCAATCTCGATCCCGATTATATCGAATATCAGATATTGTCGGCAAAAGCTGCCAAGATAGACGGATTCTTTATCGAATGGGGATTCAAGCCTCACGAAAATGACATCTTGCTGCGTGAAATGCAGAAAGTGGCGGCGAAGTACGACTTTGAGATTGGTGTAAACTGGTGCGATGGTTGGTTGTATTATGACTGGATTACTAAACTTTATCCGGGAATCAATACCCGTGAGGCAAAGACCGAATATATGGCTAAATGTTACCAATATTTAGTAGATAGTGTCTTTACCGGTCCGACTGCTCCTATGGTGAAGGGAATGCCTGTTTTTTATCATTTCGGTCCCGGAGCAAAAGTCGATGAATACAAGAAAGTATTATCACAGGTGAAGTTTCCGCAAGGAATGAAGCAGCCCGTTGCCTTACGTCGTTGGGCGGATTGGGGAAAACTGGAAAACGATAAATACATTCCTGTCACCCGCAGTGATGATATGGATGCCTGGAAAAAAGTGGGAGAGATACCGACCGCATGGCTTCCCGCTCGTGTCCGTACAAGAGATCAGGCACATGCTGAATGGGATAATTATGCCACGCAGGATGATGTTATTGAGTTTATGAAACCTTTCCGTGACTCGATTTGGCATAGTAACAATCCTGCTTATACCATTAAGTCGGGATTTGCCATGCCGGGAATGGATAACCGGGGATGTGCAGGCTGGGGACGCGGACACTTCTATTATATCCCTCGCAATAATGGAGAAACTTACCAAAGTATGTGGAAGTTCTGTATGGCGGAGAAAGACAGCCTGGACATGATGTTTATCGCTTCGTGGAGCGACTATACCGAAGGGCATGAAATAGAACCTACCATCGAAAACGGTGACCGCGAACTGCGTACCACTTTAAAGTATGCGGCAGAATTCAAAGGCGAACAGGCGGACGAGCGTGGCTTAACCTTACCTTTAATGCTTTTCCGTTTGCGAAAAGAAGCCCGTTTCCTGGAAAAGACGAAGATGGACGTATCTGCTTGCCAACGTTCGCTCGATAAGGCAGCGTTGTTGATTAGCCAGGGACGTTATCCGGTGGCGATAGGTTTGTTGTCACAAATAGAAAATGATGTCAAGACAGCCAAATCCGCTTTGGCGGTTGAGATGATGCGTTTGCGTGAATCGGACATGAAGATTCAGGGAAAGCGAAAATCAGGTGGTTACAATGCCGAAGAAACGCTTTCTATCTCTTTGCCCAAAGAATTGGTTTCCAAACTGCAAATGAATAACTATGTAGGGTATCTCTATTTTGAATACCTGGACAAAGGAAATGAATCTCTTTTTATACGTTCGTCCACACAGCGTGAACCGAAAGAACCCTTTAAAATAGTATCCCGGATACGTACCGACAATACAGGCGAATGGAAAAGTGCAAAAGTGGAACTGTATAAAGATAATATCGTAAATGGATTCAATATGCCTACTTTCTATTTAAAAGGAAATGTCGTTGTCCGTAATTTGTCATTGGGCTATACCATCTACACAGTCAAATAAATGCATGGATGAAGAGTTTAAATAATTGGTTATTAGTTTTATCTGTACTATCCTGCTTCGGATGTTCCTCTCCGGTCCATGAAGATGACAGGGGATGTGCTTTCGTATCTGACAGTATTCAATATCGGGTCGAGTTTATGTCGGCGGGGTGCGTGCGGATTCTGTCTTTTCCCGAAGGTGATACGCTGGTAACAAAAAGATTGGTTGTCGATTCGGAAAAACCGGCTTTCAAAGATTATAAATGGAAAGATACAGGGCAGCAACTGATCTTTTCTACTCGTGAGCTTTCCGTTGTTTTTGATAAAGAAGATGCGGCTTTCACTTTTCAGGAAGTATCGACAGGAAAGTTATTACTGAAAGAGAAAGAAGCTAAAAAGGCACGGCACTTCAAACGTTCGGTTACCGGAGGTGAGCAATGCCTCGAAGTAACCCAACGCTTTGTTCCTACTGACGATGAGGCTATTTACGGTCTGGGGCAGTATCAGAACGGAATCATGAACTATCGTGGAAAATCCGTACTTCTGTTACAGGCTAATATGGATATTGTCAATCCGTTCCTTATCTCGACTAACGGATATGGTATCTTGTGGGATAATTATTCTTCAACAAAGTTTGAAGATACGAAAGAAGGATACTCATTTACTTCCGAGGTAGGCGATGCTTCCGACTATTATTTTGTATATGGCAAGAATATGGACGAAGTCGTTGCCGGTTATCGGGAATTGACGGGAGACGTGCCGATGTTCGGGAAGTGGGTATATGGTTTCTGGCAGTCTAAAGAACGCTATAAATCGTTCGATGAGTTGAAAGCCGTTGTAAAGGAGTATCGTAAACGGGGGATTCCGTTGGATAACATTGTGCAGGACTGGGAATATTGGGGAGATAAACCCCATTGGAACAGTCTGACTTTCCATCCGGCGAACTTCGATCATCCCCGGCAAGTCATTGAAGAACTGCATCAGCAGGATCATGTTCACTTTATGCTTTCCGTATGGCCCGGATTCGGACCGGAAACAGCTGTCTATCAGTCACTCGATTCTATCGGTGCCTTATTTAGCGAACCTACATGGGCAGGTTATAAAGTCTTTGATGCTTACAATCCTGCCGCACGGGATATCTTTTGGCAATATCTCAAGAAAGGACTCTATGATATGGGTGTGGATGCCTGGTGGATGGATGCGACAGAGCCTTCTTTCCGTGACGGATTCACACAGTTGAAGCAGGAAGAGAGGACGAAAGCAGCCGGAAATACTTATCTGGGCAGTTTCCACCGTTATCTGAATACCTATTCTTTGGAGATGCTGAAGGACTTCTATCAACGTCTTCGAGCCGAAAGCGATCAGAAGCGCATATTTATCTTAACCCGTTCCGCCTTTGCCTCACAACAGCATTATGGTACGGCGGTATGGTCGGGTGATGTCTCGGCTTCATGGGGAAATATGCATAAACAACTGGTTGCCGGTTTGAACTTATCCATGTCCGGTATTCCGTATTGGACTTCTGATACAGGAGGATTCTTTGTCACAGAACGTGATGCAAAATATCCCAATGGGTTGAAAAGTAATGATTATAAAGAGTTGTACTCCCGTTGGTTCCAGTTCAGTGCATTTACTCCTGTCTTCCGTGCTCACGGCACGAATGTGCCGCGTGAAGTTTGGCAATTCGGTGAAAAGGGAACATCTTACTATGATAATCAGGTGAAATATATCCATCTGCGTTACCGTCTGTTGCCTTACGTTTACTCGATGTCCTACCAAGTCACAGCCAACAACTATACCCTGTTGAGAGGCTTGGCAATGGACTTCACCACAGATACCCGGACTTTTGATATTGATAACGCCTATATGTTCGGCACCTCTTTATTGGTACGCCCGGTATTTCATCCGCAATCGGAAGAAAAGAACATCAGTGTCTATCTGCCGGAACACAACGGCGGATATTGGTACGATTTTTGGACCGGAAAGGCCTTTGAAGGAGGAAGAGAACAAATGCAGGCAAACACCCTCGACATCCTTCCCCTGTATGTAAAAGCCGGTTCTATCTTGCCTTTGGCAGAAGTGAAACAATATGCGATGGAATACCCCGACCGTGAATTGGAACTGCGTATTTACGGAGGAGCGGACGCTTCTTTCTTATGGTATGAGGATGAAGGCGACTCCTACCGCTATGAAGACGGCGTATGTTCCAAAGTACCGATGCAATGGAAAGAGTCGGAACGGACATTGACGATCGGTCTGCGTGAAGGAAGTTATCCCGGTATGCCGGAACAAGTAAAAATGCGTGTGAAGTTATATCTGCCTGATGGTGCTGCTCTTGAGAGTAAAGAGTGTGTCTACACAGGCAGAGAGGTAAAAATAAAGTTTTAATTAGATGCATACATAGATTATGAAGAAGTTATTCTATATCTTTATTCTATTGTTTATTGTGGGATGGGCGCAGGCACAGCAACGCGTGGTATATACCATCAACGACGGATGGAAATTTACAAAAGGATCTCCATTTGAAGCACAACTGACTGGTTGTGACGATTCTTCATGGGAGACGGTCAATATACCTCATACCTGGAATGATAAAGATGC
>OGTB01001872.1_pt1 | contig 13086 bp, 11 predicted proteins | sample 1553611 | NCBI WGS metagenome assembly OGTB01 (sample SAMEA2580032, study PRJEB22360) | human gut metagenome | biome: human gut; feature: human-associated habitat; material: faeces | place: Denmark | collected 2008/2010 | reverse complement strand
TCCATTGTGTAAACATGGAGCTGTAGACTTCGAGCCGATTGGATAATAATAAATAAAAATCCCTGACAGAAATTAAAAACTGATGATCAGTTAAAATTTCTGTCAGGGATTTTTGTTATACATCACATGTTACACTTGATAAATAGAAACAAATATATACGTGTTTCAATACATAGCTATGTTATTCTTAATGAAGTTCCCAAATTCTATCGTTGCAAACAAGTCTCAGTAGATTTGGATTTGTAACTGTAAAGGTGCTGAACAGTTACGAGTATTTTATTATAAATTAACAGATATTGCAAATAAATTTTTAGAAAAGTAAAAAGATTCAGCTTGATAAAACAAAACAAACGTGTTACTTTATAACTAAATAAACAAATATTTACGTTGAAAAATATTGGGAGGGTATTGTGGAGCAAAAACTAAATGTATATGAAATGAGAGTGAAGCTTTATCTGCTGCAGGATATTCCATTTAAGGAATTACAGAATGCAGTAGCAAATTTTGTGGATTCAGCACTGTGTCAGAATGAGAGTTTAATTTCTTTTCATGAGACAAATTGTTACAAATTCTACAGTGTAGGGACTCTGTGGCCGTTGGAACGCGGCATGACATATAAAAAAGACCAGATTTATACCTTAACTGTACGAACTGTAGAACCGATTCTTGCGAGATACTTTTCAGAGGTATTAAAAAATCACTATACACAGAAAATGAAAGGCTTAACTGTTGAGAATCGTATTATTCCGCACAAAATGATAAGCGAAATATATACGCTGAGTCCGGTTATTATGAAGTCAGACGAAGGATACTGGAGAAGTTATATGAGTCTTGATGAATATGAAGAAAGATTGTTTTCTAATTTAGTGAAGAAGTATAATTCATTTACAGGAGAGCAGATCGAAGAAGATTTTCCCTTATATACAAATATTACATTTTTAAACAGACATCCAATTAGTTGCAAGTATAAACGTATTAGTTTGTTAGGTGATAAATTAAGTCTTCAGATTGCAGATGATGAGAAGAGTCAGAAACTTGCATATTTCATATTAGGTGTAGGACTTTGTGAATTAAACAGCAGAGGAGCTGGGTTTTGCAATTTCAGGTGGTTCTGATCAGTGCTTGTTGGAACTGACCTGTGGGATAGCCATATGATTTATGGTAATAATAAACTGCTATATAAAAAGTAAAGAGGGTGAGTATGTGCTGAAGGATTGTCTTGAAGTATTCAAAAGACAAATGCAACAGGTAAAAGAAAAAGGCAGGGCAGAAGATGCTTTGATTCTGGATTCCTATATTCCGGCAGATGGGTGTTATATCAGTGTGAATTCTGATGGAATTATCGCATGCCAGATGGATTTGAAATTTAACAAGAAGGCAAAACAAATGGAGGGGATTTCGCAGAGATATTATGGGAAAATGTGTTTTTTTGATTATCACAGCAGGTTAGTAAGCATGGATAAACCTGTAGATCCAAAGAAAGTTATTCATTCAAATAATTACCTTTCATTTTGGGTGAAGCAGGAAAGTCTGGGTAACGGGAAATTAAATCAGGAGGCAATTGACCGATATTTTGATGTATTAAAAAATCCAGAAAAGAAATATGCCAAGTCAAAAGACAGACAAATGTATGACTATATTGCTGCTCAGATTGACGAAATTAATGTAGAAAAACTGGAATGGTGTCGGGATTGGGTAAAGAAGCATATTTTTAGTTTGGAAGATATGGGAATTTCCCTGTCAGGAAAAAATTATCTGAAAATCTTCTTTGAAGATACAGAAGAACGATATATACAGGAAGAACAGAGATATCTGATTACGAAAATCTTTAATAAGAATGATTATAATCAGGAAATAGATGGGAAAATATGGGGACTTCCTAACGACAATCTGGGAATGAACCAGAAGAAACCATATATGGCACATAAAACAAGAAAGACAGAGCTGCCATATATGATTACTGCAGAAGATGCAGTTTTGCAGAGGAAATTTTTTGATTACCTGTACAATCAGGCGTCTGCAGGAAAAGTAAATATCTATATTGATCCGGAAAAAGGAGAAATCAGTGCTTTTTCAAAAGAAGAAAAGATGCAGAAAGATTTCACAGGCTATTATCTGTATGTGCAGAAAGGAAAAGAAGTGCAGATCATGCATCAGGATGTTATTGTAGATTACCGTTATCATCTGCGAAAGCGTTTTCAATATATAAATGTATTCGACAGAAAAACAGAGGAAGAACTCTACAGGGATTACGGAACTGTCGGACAGATGGAGAGTTTACTTAATGAAATCCTGTTTTCAAAATGGCTGGTTACGAATTATTTCACACCTGTTGATGAATTGCAGATTTCCGGTGAGACAGCACGAAATCTGATATGGTCAAGAGACGCAATTTTTGCATGGTTATATAAGAATGAAACACAGAATATTTCAGGAATTTTATCTAAAGTCAGTGTGAACATGATAAAAGATTCTATAAAAAACGGATATATTTCCAAGGCTGTGAAACAGTTTAATCTGAAGTGTTCACTGGAAGAATATTTTTCAGGAGGAGAGCCAATGAGTACGGATTATGAGTCAATACGAAAAGAATTAAGAAGAAAGATACAGAGTAAAGAGACAGAGCAGATTACAAGTGATGAAGAATATTATTATGCAGTTGGACAGCTTGTGAATTACTTTATTTCTCTCAGTAAGGCAAAGGATAAGAAACATTCTCTGGCGAATCCTTTCTTTAACATAAAGAATAATCAGGCTTTAAAAGATAAACTGCGCCAGTATTTTATAAAATATAATTACCAGCTGAATTGTTCAGGAACATGGTTTAATAATCTTTATGCAATGATCTGCAATTATACAAAAGCAGAAAAAACAGATCAGAATTCTATGATTGCGGGATATATTAATAATAACATTTTATATCAGAAAAAGAATATGGAGGAACAGGTAAATGAATAAACGAGTATATGGAATATTAGGCATCTCTTCTATTATGGCAAACTGGAATGCAGATTTTTCCGGATATCCCAAAACAACATCTGATGGCCTGGTATTTGGAAGTGATAAGGCCTTGAAGTATCCGATGAAAAAAATGTGGGATAATGAAGGAAAAAAAGTTCTGTATATTAAATCAATGAAATTTGGCGGAAAAGATGCTTCATTGGTATCTTTGGTGCCACGTTCATTGGGAGAGCGTTATGAATATATCTTTGGAGAAAAGGTGGAAAAGAATCCACAGAAAACTTTAAAAAATCTGTTCTCAGCAGTAGATGTAAAAAACTTTGGTGCAACTTTTGCAGAAGCAAAAAATAACATATCTATTACGGGTGCTGTTCAATTTGGTCAGGGATTCAATAAATATGCAGATACCTGTTCGGAAGAGCAGAATATATTGTCACCGTTCAGGGATTCAAGTAAAGATGATAAGAAGGATGAAGAAGCAAAAAACTCAACGCTTGGAACTAAAATCACCAGCAATGAAGCGCATTATTTTTATCCATTTGTGATTAATCCTCTGGCATATAAAGAGTTTAAGGAGCTGGGAGTTACAGATGGGTACACAGAGGAAGATTACCAGAATTTTAAAAGAACAGCATTAGTATCTGCCACAGCATTTGCCACAAATGCAAAAGAAGGATGTGAAAATGAGTTTGCACTTTTTGTTGAAACAGAATCAGACTTATATCTTCCGAATCTGACAGAATATATTTCTTTTGATAAAGGAGAGGAAAAAAACATAATTAATCTGGAACAGTGTGCTGAGCTTTTACAGGTGCTTAAAACAAGGATTAAAAATGTAGAAATTTATTATAATCCGTATACAACAAAACTTGAAGGAGAAATTGAAGGGGCGAAGATATTTAATATTATTACACAAGAAGAGGTGTGATTTATGCGGGCTTTGAAATTTACTCTCAGTGGAAAAAATGCCTTTTTTAAAAAGCCGGAAGTGAATGCTTACTTTTATTTTACATATGGACAAATCCATAGAGTTGCGCTTTTAGGCATACTTGGAGCTATTGTAGGGTACAAAGGTTATGGCTGTACAGGAACGTATCCGGAGTTTTATGAAAAATTAAAAGATTTGAAAGTTTCTGTTGTACCGCGAAACTCTCAGGGATATATACAGAAGAAAGTACAGATGTTTAATAACACAGTAGGATATGCATCCCAGGAACTGGGAGGAAATCTGATCGTAAGAGAGCAGTGGCTGGAGAATCCGGTATGGGATATCTATATTCTTTTAGATTCCCGGGAAGCGGATAAGATTGCAGAGATGATTCTGGATAAGAAATGCGTATATATCCCATATATGGGAAAAAATGACCATCTGGCGGATATCTGTGCTGCAAAAGTTGTGGAACTGGATGTGGTAACATGCGAAAATGTAGTTTTATCTTGCCTTTATGAGAAAAAAGATGGAAAACTGGGAATTGCTGATGAAGAAGAGGAAGAGTATGAAGATGAAGAGGAAGTTCCGGAGTTTAAATATGAAGAAAAGCTTCCCGTCGGAATAGACAGCCATTTGAATTTGTATCAGTATGAAACGTTTTGTTTTACAAATATGAAAGTGACTTTGAAAGGAAAAAAAATTTTTAAAACAGAAGATCGTATGCTTGTATTTTATTAGACAGAATCCCGCAGCCTTTTTGCGGGATTCTGTCGTAAAGGGGGATTTCTTTGAATATTGAATTTATTGATTTAACAGAAGTACAGAAAGATGTTGTGCATTGTTATGCACATAGAACTGGCAATGAAAAGAAGAGCATGGAGCAAAGACAGAAAGAAACACTAATAGAGCATACAGAATTATGCCAGCAATATTATGAGAAAATAGTAGAGCACAAACAGATACAGGTAGTCTTTGAGCAGTTTGAAAAATTGTATTTTTCCGATATGAGTCGGGAAGGAATCCATTTTTTTGAAACAATGAGAGACAATGTTATCACTTTTCATGATATCGGAAAAATTAATCCAAGATTCCAGGAAAAAAATATGGGAAATTATGAATTGAAAGGAAAGGCAAGGCCGGATAACAGTGTAGGAAGTAAACATTCTATTTTGTCTTCAGTTTTGTATCTGGATTATTTCCTTGATCGAGTTTCTCAAATAGAAAATCTGGAAGAAAGAAAAAGTTTAAGAGATCTTGCATATATTCACTCATTTTTAATAGCAAAACATCATGGGGCACTTACTGATTTTCAGACATATCTGGACAGCTTTGCAAGTCTGAATGATACAGAGGGTACAGTATTAGGGTGGCATGCACAGCAATGGCTGAAAAAGTGGAAAGAAGAAAATGAAAATCAGAAAGTAAGAAAGAAGGTGTATTTGAAAAAAGATAAACAGGAGGATATGTTTGAAAGAATATCAGGAGACGATGCTTCCCGTCAGGTATATTTATTTGGATATACCAGACTGCTGTTTTCACTTTTGGTAGCTGTTGACTATTATGCCACATCAGACTATATGAACGGGATAAAATTGAAAGCTTTTGGACAACTGGATGATATTTCAAATATTATACAGGCATATGAAAAAACGGGAACACAACAAAGTATTCGGGAGTATGAAAAAACAAAATATCCACAGAGAAGAGAAAGGCTGGTGAAAAAGAAAAAAGCGGATGTAATCAATGATTTAAGAACAGAAATGTTTCTGGATGCGGAAAATACATTAAAAGAACATATCAATGACCACATATTTTATCTGGAAGAACCTACAGGCGCAGGGAAAAGCAATACTGCATTGAACCTCAGCTTTCAGATTATAAAGAAAGTAAAGAATATCAATAAAATTTTCTACATTTATCCGTTTAACACGCTTGTAGATCAGAATATTGAAAATCTGGGGAAAATATTTGGAAATCAGAAAGATATTATGAACCAGATTGCTGTGGTAAATTCACTGGTACCTATGAAAGAAGAGAAAGACGAGTATGAGGATAAGACAAAAAAATTCTATCAGAAAGTTCTTCTTGACAGACAGTTTTTGAACTATCCAATTGTTTTATCTACACATGTGACTTGGTTTAAAACTTTATTTGGGCATGAGAAAGAGGATGTATTTGCTTTTCATCAGTTATGCAATTCAGTAATTGTGCTGGATGAGATACAAAGTTACAAAAATGCTCTCTGGAGTGAAATCATAACTTTTTTGAAAGGGTATGCGAAATTGCTTAATATGAAAATCATTATCATGTCAGCAACTTTGCCAAATCTGGAAGCACTGACAGATGATAAGGAAGATGCTGTCAATCTGATTCCACAAAAAGAAAGTTACTTTAAACATCCTGTTTTTGCGGAAAGAGTCATACCTGATTATAGTTTACTGAAACAGAAGATGACATTGGAAATTTTGTGTGAACATGTGCAAAAACAGGTACTGCGAAAGAAAAAAATATTGATAGAATTTATCAGCAAAAAGAGTGCAGAAAAATTTTACGGTATGTTAACGGATACAGAAATAGACTGTGAAACGTTGTTTATGAGTGGAGACAGCAGCATCTGGGAAAGACAGAAAATAATTGAAAAACTTTCGAAGCTGAAATCTGTTATTCTGGTGGCAACTCAGGTGATAGAAGCGGGTGTCGATATTGATATGGATATAGGATATAAAGACTGTTCAAAGCTGGACAGTGAAGAGCAGTTTATGGGGCGTATTAATCGTTCCTGTAAAGGGGAAGGAATTGTTTATTTCTTTAATCTTGATTCTGCAAGAATGGTGTATAAAGATGGAGATATTCGTGTTGACACAGAATTTACTGTCATGAAAACAGATATGCAGGAAATTTTGAGAACCAAAAATTTTTCCGATTATTATGGAGAAATTCTGGAGATAGAGAGAAATAACAAAAAAAGCGAAAACGAAAATAATATAGTGCATTTTTTCAAAAAAGAAGTTGGTCAGCTTGCTTATCCAAAAGTTTCAGACAAAATGCATCTGATAGATGAACAGCGAGAAATGATGAATGTATTTCTTTCCAGGACACTTACATTATCTGCTACTGAAAAAATATGCGGAGACGAGATTTGGCAGGAGTATGAATCGTTGTTACATGATCAGGGCATGGATTACAGCGAACAGCGTGTCAGACTTCATGAGATAAAATGTAAAATGAAAATGTTTGTGTATCAGATAGAAAAAGGAAATACATTCGCATGGGATGAATATGAAGCAATTGGTGATATATATTTCATAAAAGACGGTGATTCCTATTTTGAAAATGGAGTTTTAAACAGAGAAAAATTTGGAACAGGCGGAGAGATGTTTTTCTGACAGATGTGGGAGGATTGCAGCAATTTACCAGACACATTTGGACCAGAGAATAAGCTTTTTACATGAACCATCGGAAGGCAGATTCTCATTAAGTCTGGATTTGAGCGAAGTGTTTAAACCAGTTATTGTTTTCAGAACAATTTTTGACTTGGTCAATAATAGAAGACTGCAGGTTGAAAAGCATTTTGAAAAAAAGGTAAACTATTGTATTTTGAATGAAGAGGGACGGAAAATATTTATAGAAGCATTTGAAAATCGTCTGGAAAGTGTATTTCTTCATCCCAAATTGAAAAGAAAAGTTTCTTATCGCACTGCATTGAAACTGGATTGCTATAAGCTGATAAAAAATATTCTTGAAGGAAAAGAGTTTGTTCCATTTTCTCTTAAAGAAGGAATGTAAAAAGGATAGAGAGAAAAGAGTAACGGTATTAATGATTTCTGTGTTAAAAAATGGGGATTTCATGTATGAAAAAACAGTTGAATTATAATTATGCATTCTTATTTTATGATGTAGGAGAAAAAAGGGTACAGAAAGTATTTAAAATCTGTAAAAAATATTTATCTCATTTCCAAAAATCAGTTTTCAGAGGGGACATGACGCCATCAAAATTCATACAATTGAGAAATGAACTGAATCGAGTGATAGATAAGGAAGAAGATTTTGTGTGTATTATAAAATTGATGAATGATAATGTGTTTGGAGAAGAAGTACTTGGAAATGGAAAAAAAGATAATGGAGAAGATTTGATTTTGTAGTAAAAGAATTCTCCTGTCAGTGTGAAAACATGACAGGGGACTTCCTTAAGTAAGTTAAATGAAAAGTTATAAAAATTACCAGGCGGATTTTCATAAAAAAATGAAAAATATTGAAAATACGGGGGTATACCAGGTTTTGATTGAGTAAATAAAAAATGAGATGTCGGTTGGTAAAAATCTTGCAATCCTTTGTATTTTGCTGTATTATAAAAACTGTTAGAAGAAGAAAAGCCTATAAAACGAGGGATAAAGAGTAACATGAGATGTATTGAAACTTCCGCAGCTGGTAATATGTCTTTTCTTTTAGCTGATAAAGAGTAACATGAGATGTATTGAAACACTGGTTCCCAATTGGTTGCAGCACATCTACTTGGATAAAGAGTAACATGAGATGTATTGAAACACTAACCAATTTCTTGCACGTTCTAACTCTTTTCTGATAAAGAGTAACATGAGATGTATTGAAACATTTCAGGAGTGCGTCCTGGCTCTTGGTATTTATTTGATAAAGAGTAACATGAGATGTATTGAAACATGTCTTTTGTCCTGTCAATCGGTATGCCATACAGATAAAGAGTAACATGAGATGTATTGAAACATGAAAAGAAAGCCCTGGTGAGAAGCCTGGCTGCCGGATAAAGAGTAACATGAGATGTATTGAAACTTCCATGTTGTCAGTTTTGCAGACTCCGTATTTGCTGATAAAGAGTAACATGAGATGTATTGAAACAAGTATTCTAAAGCCTTGCTGTAATTTTCTTCTGGATAAAGAGTAACATGAGATGTATTGAAACAACATTGGAGGAGTTGTCGGAATATGACCCATTGAGATAAAGAGTAACATGAGATGTATTGAAACGCAGAGTATATGACAGATTCCGAACATAACAGCACTGATAAAGAGTAACATGAGATGTATTGAAACCCTGGGACGATCCAAAAGGAGATGAAAAGCTCCAAGATAAAGAGTAACATGAGATGTATTGAAACAAAGCTATGCTTGATTTAGGCCCTGCATGGTTAGATAGATAAAGAGTAACATGAGATGTATTGAAACTTAATGTTCGGTCCCAGATAAACCACGTCTTCTGGATAAAGAGTAACATGAGATGTATTGAAACTCTATATAGAGTGCAGCTTACGCCGCCAGTCTTGTTGATAAAGAGTAACATGAGATGTATTGAAACCCCATACAGATATAGTACAGGCAAGGTGTTTCTCTGTCGATAAAGAGTAACATGAGATGTATTGAAACCATAATTTCAAAATTCTTTCAGATAGTTTATAAGGAGATAAAGAGTAACATGAGATGTATTGAAACGTTCATCCATATCATCATAGACTTCCTGAAGCTGCTGATAAAGAGTAACATGAGATGTATTGAAACTACCATCCTCTCGTCACATACGTCAGGAGCCTCTGAGATAAAGAGTAACATGAGATGTATTGAAACTAGCTGCTCTACGATTTGCGGAGGATGCAGTACTGATAAAGAGTAATATGAGATGTATTGAAACTCCGGAAAGCCATTCCCTCTTTTTAATTCCTCCACGGATAAAGAGTAACATGAGATGTATTGAAACTTAAATCTGTTTGGGTTTATGTCTTTACTCCTAAGAGATAAAGAGTAACATGAGATGTATTGAAACACCATTTTCTTTGCTATTTCAAACGACATCTTCTTTGATAAAGAGTAACATGAGATGTATTGAAACGCAGGACATCTTTGGTAAATCCCCTTTCGTAGTCCAGATAAAGAGTAACATGAGATGTATTGAAACGATTGTATACCAGCTGGACCGTCTTTCCAGGGATGGATAAAGAGTAACATGAGATGTATTGAAACAATATAAAATGTTGTATATAATGGAATTGCTCTGACAATAACAAATATCCAATCCACAACTCATTTATATCTGTTAACATATAGCAACATAAGTATGGAAAATAGAGATTAACATAAAATACAATGTATAATATGTATATAGAACCGAGACAAAAGGGAGGATCATGTATTGAATTCAGTCAAAAAAAACTTCCAATAGGAATAGAAAATTTTGCAAAGCTTCAGGCGGAAGATTTCTACTATGTAGACAAAACGATGCTTATCAAAGAACTTCTGGATAATTGGGCGGAGGTGAATCTGTTTACACGTCCGAGAAGATTTGGTAAAACACTGAATATGAGTATGCTGAAAGCATTCTTTGAATTAAACGGTGATAAGAACTGCTTTAAAGGAACAAGAATTTCCAGAGAAGTTTATCTTTGCGAACAATACATGGGAAAGTTCCCTGTGATTTTTATTTCCCTGAAGAGTATCAGTGCGCAAACTTATGAAAAAGCCTGTGATATGGCAATACAGATTGTAAATGGTGAGGCGCGTAGATTCCAGTATTTATTGGACAGTGAACGTTTGACGGAATATGATAAGGATGCGTTCAAATCATTGCTTCTGCCGGATATGAAGGAATCTGTTCTGTGCAGCAGTCTGAGGATTCTGTCAGAACTTCTGGAGAAACATCATGGTCAGAAAGTTATCTTATTGATTGATGAATATTTTGGATTTACGGACAGTGATGTAAAGAATATATTGGAATATTATGAACTTTCTGAGCATTATGATGAAATAAAAATGTGGTATGACGGATATCGGTTTGGAAATGTAGAGGTTTACTGTCCCTGGGATGTGATAAATTATTGTGATGAATTGCGTATAAACAATATGGCGCAGCCACAGAATTACTGGTCTAATACTAGCAGTAATGAGGCGGTGAAACGCTTTATTCAGGAGACTGATAAGGGAACGGTCAGAAAGGAAATTGAGAAACTGATAGCAGGAGAAACAATTGTAAAGGAGATTCATCAGGAACTGACATATCAGGATATGTATGCTTCGATTGAAAACCTATGGAGTGTTCTTTTTACTACGGGATATTTCACACAGACTGGAAGAAAAGATGCAAATACGTTCATGCTTACCATTCCTAATATGGAAATACGTAATATTTTTCTGACACAGATTATGGAATATTTTAAGAAAATTGTTTCTGAGAATGGAGAAGCACTTGAAGTACGGTATTGCATTTTACAAAAAGAAATGCAAAGTAATGGCAGTCAAATAAATGAAAAACAAATACAAAAAAGCAGCAGAACCATTGAGGGATAGTGATTCAATGGTTCTGCTTTTTACTGTCTGTATTGATGAAGTTGCTTAATGTAACTGGAACACAACAGTTTCGTAAGGTTTGAGTACAAGTGTTCCAATTCCGTATTCAACCTCATTTTCTCCGTAATTGGAAATGATTACGGGAGTGTTGCACGGTAATTCAATATCTTCAGTGCCATAATGGAATTTCTGCATGGATGCAGAGAAATTATGCACTGCCAGCCATGTTTCATCCTGATAACTTCTGGTATAGGCAATTAACGGACCATCTTCCGGGCAGCAGAGTTTGAAATCTCCATGAGCCATTACCGGATGTTTCTTACGCAGTGCGATGAGATTCTGGTAGAATCTGAAAACAGAACAGTCATCATTCATCTGGCTTTCTGCGTTAATGAGTTTGTAGTTTGGATTGACACCCAGCCACGGAGTATGCTCAGAAAATCCGCCGTTTGGACTGTCGTTCCACTGCATAGGCGTTCTTGCATTATCACGGCTGATACTTCTGGATTCTGCCAGTGCTTCTTCAGGAGAAGTTCCCTGTTCAATCATGGTTTTATAGTAATTGCAGGTATCAATGTCATCGTAATCATCGATAGATGGGAAGGCAACATTGGTCATTCCCAATTCTTCACCCTGGAAAACAAAGGGGGTACCGGGAAGCGTGTGCAGATAACATGCCAGCATTTTGGCAGATTCTGACCAGAATTCTCTGTCATTTCCGTAGAGGGAAACCTGACGCGGTTTGTCGTGATTACTTAAAAATCTTGCCCACCATCCGTCTTTTTTCAGGATTTCATAATCTTTCTTAAGATCACGTTTCATTTTCTCTGGTGACCATGTCTGGATTTCAACAATCGGAGGGACAAATGGAATAGCCATGTTAAATTCTTTGCTTGCTGCGCTGGAATAGTTGATGGCATCCTGTTCATTGTTGATATTAACTTCTCCTACACTCATCAGATTGTCGGGAGTCATTGTTTCTGCAACCATTTCACGGATGTAGCGGTGGGTTCCCTCCAGATTTACACACGCTACAGTACCAATGGGTTCATTCATATCTGCACGTCCGTCCAGTCCTTTGTCAAGATAACTGATGGCATCAATGCGATATCCGTCAACACCTTTCTCATTCCAGAAACGGATAATATCAAAAATTTTCTCTTTAGTTTCCGGATTATCCCAGTTCAGATCCGGCTGTTCTTTAGCAAAGAAATGGAGATAGTATTGTCCACGTTCAGGAATATATTCCCAGGCACTTCCGCCAAATACGGACATCCAGCAGTTGGGTGCGCCTCCGTCCGGTGCAGGATCATGCCAGATATAGTAATCACTGTAAGGATTATTGCGGGATTTCTTTGATTCCCGGAACCATTTATGTTTATCTGAAGAATGGTTCAGGACCAGATCCATGATAATGGCGATACCTCGTTCATGCGCACCGTCGCGGAAAGCATCCCAGTCTTCCATAGTTCCGAATTCTTCCATGATCGCGAAGTAATCAGAAATATCGTAACCGTTATCCACATTCGGAGAAGCATAGACAGGAGACATCCATACTGCATTGATGCCAAGCTCCTTCAGATAATCCAGCTTCTCAATCATTCCCTTCAGATCACCGATTCCATCATTGTTGCCATCTTTAAAACTTCTTGGGTAAATCTGGTAGATCACCAGATCTTTATACCAGTCTTTTTTGTGTTTCATATGTACATCCTTTCGTCTTTTTGCATAAATAAACTCTGAAATTATTATATTGTATTGTGCAAAAAAACGCAATGAAGAAAACGAGATTATTTTTGATAATAGTAACACACGTGTTACTGTTCACATTCCACTATCCCGCGAGGTGTTTTGGCATGAATATGCCAAAATCCCGAGACATACAA
>OGTB01001861.1_pt1 | contig 13112 bp, 13 predicted proteins | sample 1553611 | NCBI WGS metagenome assembly OGTB01 (sample SAMEA2580032, study PRJEB22360) | human gut metagenome | biome: human gut; feature: human-associated habitat; material: faeces | place: Denmark | collected 2008/2010 | reverse complement strand
CAACCGTAATCCAACCGGATGTTCATCCGCTTTTTAAATTCGAAACGGTAACCGACGCCGAAACTGCAAAGCGTATGATTCCAGGCAAAAGAATCGACGCCCCAAACGTTACCCGCACCGATCCACGCGGCCACCCCGTGGCGACGGTAAACCCGCTGGCGCAATTCGACCTGCGTCATCACGCAGTTCCGGTCGCGGTAGCGCCCTTCGTAATAACCGCGCATGCGCTCCATGCCGCCCAGCGACGAATACATGTGCCAGGACGGCACTCCCATCGTAAAATTCCCGTAAAGGTCGTAAGCCAACACGCACCCTTTCCACGTTTTCTGATACCAGTCGAAGGTAACCTGTATCTTCCCGAACGTATGCAGCGAATTGCCGAGCCATCTCGGGAAATATTTGATATCCAGATTAAAGAAAATACCTTTGTACGGACTGGTCAGCACATCGCGCGAATCGTATTGCAAGAAGGCCCCCAAACCGACATTCATCGCATTGGGATTTTCGCCGGTCGATCCGACATAGTTGTCGAACGGATCGGCTTTCGCGGGATCGTAATAACCGTTGCGCCACGCATCGTACAACCGTTTCCCGTCTCCGTAGGAATAACCGTTGAAAACCGCTTTTTCCTGCGCGTCGAGACGGTCGTAAGCCTCCTGCGCCCCGCCGATCGTACCGCCCGACTCCTGGAGCACCTTATCCACCACCGATTCGTAATAGAGGAACGACCGTTCGGTAGCGGAGGACTTTTTCGATTTGGCTCCCGTATAGTCCAGACTGAAAGTTATCCCGGCGTAAGCCTTCGGCGCGATCCGAACGCCGCCGCTCGCACGGACTTTATACATCGTCGTGGTCAGCTCCTGCACGTATCCCGCTTTTCCGGCGTCGTAACCCACGCCGTAAAAAGCGCCGGGAAAATAGACCATCGCCCCGGAATAAGAGACACGATAACGATTCTGCTTGAAAATATTGGTGCCGCTGACACGCAGCAAGGCGAACTTCTGGGTCGTTACGTTTCCGTAAACGGCAAAATTGGAAGGCATCGTCGTCGAATCCGTTCGATCCAGCCGATACAGGCCGGCTATCAGGAATCCGATACCGAAACCCACGTCCGACGAATAATTCGGACCGGGCGCTATGCTCCAGTCGAGCTTCTTTTCGAAGGTGCGGTCCACGTTCGACCGGCCGTAATAATCGATGATGCGGGCGATGAAATTCTTTTTGTGACGGGAGACGGTATCCTGAAACGCATCGATATCGGACGCCGACTCTTGCAGGAACGATCCGGTTAGTTGCTTGACGGACGGGGAAGACGCCGAAGTTTTCTGCGGATCGGCCATACCGGCGACTCCTCCTTTTTCATCCCTTCGCAATTTCAGAGAATCGTTCGTTGCGGTTTGCCGAGAAGAAAGTTCCTGCGCCTGCAAGGCAGCGGCGGTTCCCAGCAATACAAAAACGATCAGAACTTTTCGGAAAATCTGCATACAAACGGGTTAGTGATTTAGGACAAAGGTACGGAAAAAAACGAGATAGTAGGCTGAAAGAGGCAAGAAGGTTGTAAACAAAGGGTTTAGAGAAAACACAGACTGCGAGGACAAAGAAGCCAAGCGAAACCTTTGAAAAGCCAAGTGAGACCGGAGTTGCATTACTATCCCGCTACTTCGGTTCGGATAAAGGATTTTCGACGTTAGGTATGAACCATGAAACCTTGTTAGCGATATTCCGTCAGCACAACGAGGATTACCAGAAGCAGGCGGGCAAGCTCAAAAGTCTGCACAGTTATTGGAAATACTGCACCGTGTATAAACACCTCGCGGAGTTCCATCGAAGAACGCTATAAAGTCAGCGCCATTGCCTTGGAAGAGCTTGCTCCCGCATTCATCACCGACTTCGAGTTGTTCCTCAAAGTGGAAAAGAACCACTGCAATAACACGATCTGGTCGTATACAGAGGAATAAAAATTTAAGTAAAAAACAGCCGTATAAAACGGCTGTTCTTATTTGTATCTTGAACAAATATCTTGTTGTTTAGCGGACAGATATATTTTTCCTATACTCTGACGGTGTTATCTTCATCCTCTTTTGCACATACCGACTGAAATAAGAAACAGAGGAGAAATTCATCCGCTCGGCAATCGTAGTTAAAGACAATTCTTTTTGTCGCAACAAGCGGGTAATCTCCTGAAGGGTAAAGCGGTCGATCCAATAAGTCGCAGGTTTGCCGCTTACCTTTTTGCATATCTCCGATAGGTAATGAGGAGTAATGCAAAGCCGGGAAGCATAAAAATCGAGATATCGGTTTCGGATATATTCGCCGTTATATAACAGTTCTATGAATTTCCGAAGCAACGAGGTTATGTGTTCCGATACCTGCACGTTATTCTGACTGCGTGCATGAATATCATAAAGGTCGAGGATGTGCGCCGTAAGCAGGCTTCCCATCAATTCTTCCCAAAACAGATGCTCTTTATCTTTCAGACGTTGCCGGATACAGCGCATTGCCTGTTCGCATACTTGAAAATCATGGGAGGAAAGTTTCATGACCGGATTCTGCAAGAGTGATAGATACCCAATAATGCCGTAATTGCTGCGAATAGCAATCGAGGAGACGAACGCATCCGAAAGGTTCATCAGGATACCTTGAAAGTCTTCGGAGTCCGAAAATTCCGATACGAGTGTGGCGTTGGGTAGAATTACATAATCCCCGGCCGCGATGTTATAACGGGTATCCTGAAACGTGAAACCCATATTTCCTCCGCTGCAAAGAATATGGATTACTCTTCCTGCATACCGTAAGGCATTAAATTCCTGCAATGTATCAGCAAAAATAATCCCGTCGAAGTCTGTATGTGTCATTGTTTCCTTTCATTTCCTGCAAAAATAACAAAAAAACCACGAATAGTGAAAATTCCTCCCCGAATAATGCAACAACAAAATGATAGGTACCCTGTAACTTTGCATCAGAATTAAAAAACATAAAGGATATGAAAAATGTAAGATTAAGCAATGGGGTAATGATGCCTGCCATCGGGTTCGGTGTCTTTCAGATTCCTGAAAACGAAACGGAACATGTGGTACTCGATGCTATTGAGGTCGGTTATCGGAAATTCGATACGGCCGCGGCTTATTTCAACGAGGAGCAGTTGGGAAATGCTATCCGGAAAAGCGGCATTAAACGGGAGGAGTTCTTCATAACCACCAAATTGTGGGTGCAGGACTATGAATATGACGATGCCCTGCGGGCTTTCGACCTCTCGATGAGAAAGCTCGGATTGGATTACCTCGACCTCTACCTGATGCACAAACCATACGGGAATTACTATGCCGCATGGCGGGCTATGGAGCAACTCTATAAAGAGGGGCGTATCCGGGCTATCGGGGTTACGAGTTTCTCCAACGAACGCCTGCAAGACCTTTTTCTGCATAACGAAATAAAACCTGTCGTAAACCAGCTGGAAACACATCCGTTTTTCCAGCAGCAGGCTGCCAATGCTTTCTTACAGCAGGAAGGCATCCAGCATGAGGCATGGGCGCCTTTTGCCGAAGGGCAGAATGACATATTCAATCATCCTACATTGAAAGCGATAGCAGAGCGACACGATAAAGGCGTCGGAGCTGTGATTCTTCGCTGGCTAAACCAGCGTAACATCGTGGTTATCCCGAAATCCGTACACAAGGAACGGATGATCGAGAACTTCAATATCCTCGATTTCACACTTTCAAAAGAGGAAATGGATACTATCGCCCTGTTGGAAACGGGGAAAAGTCCCATCTACGATGACATGGACTTGCCCACGGTAAAAGGTATCGGGTTACATCGCATACACGAATAATTTATAAAAAAGAAATATGTTACGTCATGTATTCATCATCAACGTCAAGGAAGGAATTTCCGATGACATGGTAGAACAGAAGATGGCCGAAATGCGTGCCATGAAAGAGAAAGAAACGGTTATTGAAGACATCACGGTAGGTCGTACACGCGGACTGTTCGGGCGTCCCGATGCCGTGATGATGGTCGTCGATCTTAAAGACAAGGCTGCTTTCGACGTGTTGATCCGGAGCCGGACACACACCGACATCGCGGAAAAAGCGGAAGAGGCTTTCGATATGCAGAGTGCCGATATTGCTCAAATAGAATATTAACCCTTAAAACAGAATTATATGCAGACTGTAAAATTGAACAACGGCATCGAAATGCCGATATTGGGATATGGTGTATTTCAGGTATCGCCCGAAGAGTGCGAGCGTTGCGTACTCGATGCCATCGGTGCGGGTTATCGATTGATAGATACGGCGCAGGCTTATTATAACGAAGAGGGCGTGGGTAATGCCGTTGCCAAATGCGGCGTGTCCCGTGATGAACTTTTTCTCACGACGAAAGTCTGGATTACCAATGCCGGAGAGGAAAAGGCAACCCGCAGCATCGACGCATCGCTCCGTAAGTTGCGCACCGATTACATTGACCTGCTGCTTATCCACCAGCCGTTCAGCGACTATCCGGGAACATGGCGGGCTATGGAGAAAGCGGTAAAGGCCGGAAAAGTCCGTGCCATCGGACTCTCGAACTTCTATCCCGACCGCTTCGTGGATATGGCCGAATGTGCCGAAATAAAACCTGCCGTAAACCAACTAAAAACCAATGTATTCAGTCAGCAATGGGATGCTGAAGCTGAAATGAAGCCCTATGATACACGTATCATGGCTTGGGCGCCGCTGGCACAAGGCGATCCCGACCTTATGACCAATCCCGTACTGACAGCCTTGACCGAGCGATACGATAAAACGGTACAGCAAATCGCCCTGCGTTACTTGGTGCAACGCGGCATTATTGCCATTCCGAAAAGCACGCACATCGAGCGAATGAAACAAAATCTGGATGTATTCGATTTCACCCTCACACCGGAAGATATGGAAAGCATCCGTCCGCTCGACAAACCTGCCGACTTCCGCTGGTCGCACCGTAATCCCGAACTCGTAAAGTTCCTTCTGAATTACGACAAGCAATTTAACCCTAATAACAAATAATAACCCATGTATAAGTCATTGAACAACAAAGTCGCTCTTGTAACCGGAGCCGGAACGGGCATCGGAAGAGCCATCGTCCGACGTTTGGCCGATGAAGGCACTAACGTATTGATCGTAGGTCGCACGGAAATGACACTTGTCGAAACGGCTGCTTACAGTGATAAAATCTCCTATCTTGCCATCGACCTCGAATCGGAAGACGGGATACGCACCATCATCCATACGGTCGGAAAACGGTACGGTCGTCTCGATATTCTTGTCAATAATGCGGGATGGGCGCCCGTCACCCCGTTTGCCGAGATGAAAATCGAGGAATACGACAAGGTATTTGCCATCAACGTGCGTGCCGTTGTCATGCTGACACAGGCCTGCCTGCCGATGATAAAGGCAGCAAAAGGCAATATCCTGAATGTCACAACAACCATGACAACCAATCCTATCGCGACGATGGCGAACTACGCCGCCTCGAAAGCTGCCGTCTATACCATGACACGCGCATGGGCGAAAGAGTTGGCGAAAGATGGCGTGCGTGTCAATTCACTCGGTGTGGGGCCCATCGAAACCCCTATCTACGGCAAGACCGAGCTTTCGGACGAAGCCGCGAAAGCCCACAAGGATATGGTGACGAAAAGCATACCTCTCGGCCGAATGGGACAGCCCGAAGAGGTTGCCGCCGTCGTCGCTTTTCTGACAAGCGACGAAGCCAGCTTCGTAACCGGAGCCGACTATAAAGTGGACGGTGGTGTAGGTGCATAAAACAAACAACAATAAAAAGAATGAATATGAAAAATGTATTGATTATCAGCGGCCATACAAACCTTACCGCATCTGTAGCCAATAAAACGATTCTCGAAACCCTGAACGAACGGCTGCCGGAAGCCGAAATCGTAAAACTCGACGAACTCTATCCCGACTTCAAAATCGACGTGGAAGCCGAACAACAAAGATTACTTCGCGCGGACATCATTGTATTGCAGTTTCCTCTTTTCTGGTACTCCGCACCCTCCATATTGGAACGCTGGATGGAAGAGACTTTTCGTCATGGTTTTTCGCACGGAAGTACAGGAGATAAACTCAAGGGCAAGAAACTCGTTCTCTCGTTCACGACGGGAGCTCCTGAGGCGATGTATAGCCACGAGGGGGCGATGGGCTACACGCTCGACGAATTTCTGGCTTGCTACAAAGCCACTTGTCGGCTGACGCAAATGGAGTATAGCGGCCGTATTTATACCTGCGGCGTAAGTTACGGCAACCGTACCACACCGGAGCTTATCGAGCAACAAAAAAATGTATCAGTGGCGCATGCTGAACGTCTTATCGAATTACTCGAAACGCTCTAATGCTTGAAGACAGACTACATAATTTCGATAAAAATAAAGGGAACAAGATACCAATGTCATTGCCGGTATTTTGTTCCCTTTTTGAATAGATTGGTGGAATTATATTCGTTTAATCACTTTAGCCGGATTACCCCCCACGACCGTATTATCCTCAACATCTTTGGTAACAACGGCACCAGCAGCTACTACCGCATTTTCCCCGACCGTAATGCCGGGGAGAATGGTAACTCAGGCACCAATCCAGCAATTATGTTTCAGCCTGACGGGTTTGCAGGTCAAAATCTGATGGTCATATAAATCATGGTTGTTCGAGATAAGTTGTACATTAGCGGCTACCATCACATCATCTTCGATGGTAATACCTCCGGCAGCCATGAAGAGCGAGTTATTCATCACTACCACATTCCGACCTATTTTCACTCTATTACCCCGCACCACTATCAGAGGAGACATGACACGACTTCCTTCACCTATGTTTCCCATAAAGAGCTCCGACACAGGCATGGTGTGGTTAATCTTAAAGCAAAGTTGCGCACAACGAATCCCTTCGGCGGGGTCGGCCTCTTCAGGCTTGCGCATGTCGATTCTAAATTCTTCCATATCCGTATTTACGCTGTTATTGCCTGCCCTTTATAATCGTTCGGGGTTTGTCCCACCACTTTCTTGAACAACCGTGTGAAATGTTGCGGGTATTGAAAGCCCAATTCATAGGCAATCTGGCTGATGGATTTCTCCGGGTTTAAGATACGTTCCTTGGCTATATCCATAACCTTGAGCTGTATGTATTCTTGGGCTGATTTTCCGGTCTCCTTTTTTATCAGGTCTCCGAAATAATTGGGCGACAAGCATAGCTCACTCGCACAATACCTGACTGTCGGCAAACCCTCCTGCTGTGCCTTGTCTGAGAGGAAATAATTGTCGAGCAAGGCTTCAAAGCGGGTCAGCACATCGTGATTGACCGGCTCCCGTGTGATAAACTGCCGTTCGTAAAAACGCAGGCAGTAATCCAACAGCAGTTCAATGTTGGTAGCAAGCAGCCGTTTGCTAAGACGGTCGATAGCGTGTTCCAACTCGTTCTGAATCTTCTCTAAACAGTCAATAAACAATTTCCGCTCCCGTTCCGACAGATGCAGGGCTTCATTCACTTCGTATGAGAAATAAGAATACTCCCGGATGTTACGACCGAGCGATGTTCCCCGTATCAGTTCAGGATCGAAACAGAGTGCCCATCCTTGCGGCTGGAAAGTCTCTCCCGTATCTTCCACCCCGATTACCTGTCCGGGAGCAAGACACACGACAGAGCCTTTCTGGTAATCGTAACGCTGGCGTCCGTAAACCAACTCGCAATTTTTCTCGTCTTTCAGGAATACGACATAAAAGCTGAAAGTGTGTCTCATGTGCTTCATCGGCTTCGCTTTCGACAAGTCGATTACACTCACCAACGGATGCAAGGTCTCTACACCCAGCATATCATTGTATTCTGTAACGGTTGTAATATTCAATAGTTCTTTATTCATTGCCTTATTATTTTTCTGACGGCAAATATAAGAATTACATTGTTTGGCAATATCATAAGAAGGTTAGAATCCGTAATTTCGGTAAAAGAATCCGTAATCCGTATAAGACGCTGGATTTCCAGTGTAATGCTCTGAAATTATGTGTAATAACAATCTGTAATTTCGGTAAGCCAATCTGTAATCCGTTTAAGTTCCATCCCAAAGAACCCGGTTAATTTTGCAGCAGAATAATAAAACGAATCAGTTATGAAAAAATTCCTTATTGTAGTTTTCAGCCTGTTGTCCGGTTTCGTCTTTGCTTCCTGCGGAGGGAATGATCCGGTTACAGATGCTACCGACTTTCCGGAAACCGAAACTCCCGACACGCCGGGTGATGACCCGGATAACTCCGGTACCCAGACGGATAAAATCCTGATCGTCTATTTCTCACGAACGGGATATAATTATCCCGACCAGTGGCTCGACATCGGACATACTGCCCGTGTCGCAGGTTATATTGCAGACTTGACGGGCGGAGACCGTTTTGAAATTCTTCCGGTTGTTCCCTATCCGGACAATTATCAGGAAACAGTCGCCATAGCACGGGAAGAGTACGATAATGATGCCCGCCCTGCTATTCAGAACAAGATAGAGAATCTCGATGATTACGATACCGTTTTTATCGGAAATCCTATCTGGCATGGAGCGGCACCGATGATTATACGGACGTTTTACGAATCTTATGACCTGACCGGAAAAGTGCTGGTCCCTTTTTCCACCCATGCGGGCAGCGGCTTGGGCGACAGCGAACGGTTGGCGCGGAACTATTATCCGGATAATACCGTATTAAGCGGTCTTGCCGTGCAGGGAACCGACTCTTTCAATGCGCACGACGATGTGGAAGCATGGCTCGAAAGAATCGGTATTATCGAATAGGAAAACAGAATAAAGATATAAAGTGAAAAAATAAGTATTCGCATGAAAACCAAGATGATTTTAACAACAGCTTTAACACTTATAACCATGAGTATGTTTGCACAAAACAACGACGGACGTATTCCGGCCAAAGGATTCGCCGTCTTCGAGGAGAAAGGGCATTTTCGGCCTTATAATTTCAGCCGGCACGCCGTCGGCGATAATGACATTCAGATCGATATATTGTATGCCGGTATCTGCCATAGCGACCTGCACCACGTGTTCGCCGACTGGGGTGCGGAGGAATACCCGATGGTTCCCGGTCACGAAATAGCGGGTCGTGTGGTTGCAGTAGGTAAAAATGTAACCCGCTTCAAGGTAGGTGATTATGCCGGTATCGGTTGTATGATCGGTTCATGCCGCCACTGCGATGCCTGTGAGCATGATTTGGAGCAGTATTGCGAGGAAGGGGCTATCATGACTTATCACGGTATAGACCGTTTCAACGGCAATGAACACACGCAAGGCGGATATTCCGACACCTATGTGGTAGCCGAGGATTTTGCCATACGGATACCCGAAAATGCGGACATCACCAAAGTTGCCCCGTTGCTTTGCGCCGGAATCACCTCTTACTCGCCAATCATGCAGGCCGGTGTCAAGAGCGGCGATAAGGTCGGCATTACCGGTTTCGGCGGTTTGGGACACATGGGTGTCCGGTATGCCATCTCGCTCGGAGCTGAAGTAACGGTATTCGACATCACCGAAGAAAAGCGTGAGGACGCCATGCGTATGGGAGTCTCCCGGTATGTGAATGTAAATAATCCGGAAGACTTGAAAGGACTGGACAGAACTTTCGATTTTATCCTATCGACCATTCCTGCAAAATATGATATGACCATGTATATGAAGATGCTGAAGCTCAACGGCCAGTTTGGGATTGTCGGGTTGCCTGCGTTTCGCAATATGCCGTCTTTGTCTGTTGCAGACCTTATATTTCAGGGGCCTCGTAAGGTATTCGGTTCTCAAATAGGCGGTATCAAGGAAACACAAGAGATGCTGGATTATTCCGTAGAACACAATATCTATCCGGAAGTAGAGGTAATCAAAGCCAATGGAGAAGAAATCGACAAGGCTTATCAAAACGTACTGGACGGTAAGGTCAGGTTCCGCTATGTGATAGATATGTGTACAATGAAATAAAGAAGAGTATGAAAAGTCATAAAACTATCGGTTTTCATTATGGTTATGTTATCGTGGGATGCTGTTTCCTGATCATGTTTGTCATTGTAGGACTGGTAATGAGTTGCGCGGGTATTTTCTATAAGCCGGTCAGCGAGGAACTGGGAATCGATGTCGGTAAATTCGGACTATATATGTCGCTGAACTTTCTGTTTTCCACATTGACGCTCTCTTTTGCTGGGAAACTGTTGGAAAAGTACAGTGCCCGGATAATCCTTACTCTCTGTTCGGCGATGATAGCCGCCACTTTTATGGCGATGTCACAGTTCTATGCCGTGTGGCAGTTCTATGTGGCGGGGGGCGTTTTTCGGGTAAACATTGGAGTCGCGCAGTATAACGCTGGCTTTTCTGCTCTATCTCGGATTCCCCACGCTGCTGAACCGCTGGTTCAAAACCCGTATGGGAGTCTTTATCGGTATTTGCAGTGCCGGTTCCGGTATCGGGGGCGTACTGTTCAATCCGCTGGCGGGATTTCTGATTACGGAATATGGCTGGCGCATGATATACCTGATATTCGGGGTTGTAATCATGGTTATTGTCACTCCTGTTTTGGGATTGTTCCTGCGCGACTATCCCAAAGATAAGGGCTTGAAACCTTACGGAGAGCCCATATTGTCCGATACGGTTTCCACTCTACCCTACGAAACACAATCAGCGGAAAGTGGAATTGAATATGCACACGCCATCAAGATGCCCATCTTCTACGGGCTGGTTGTATTCGCGTTTCTGATGAACGCGACGGCAACGCTTAACGTGTTCGTTCCGACGTACATGCAGGAGATCCAGTTTTCAGTGGAGCAGGCATCGTTTGTAGCCTCTGCGGTTATGGTAGGTGTTACGGTCGGAAAGATTTTGCTGGGAATGATAAACGACCGGAGTACCTTATATGGTATTCTTACAACCATCGGGTTAGGCATATCGGGCTTGATTCTGCTGTTGATGGGGCGAGCTGGGATAACACTCTCCATTATCGGCGGTTTCCTTTTCGGCTGGGCTTATGCAGGAGTATCTGTACAGACCCCAATGTTGGTACGTTCCGTATTTGGGAATAAGAATTATGCCCGGATTTATTCCAACGTGTCAATGGCTATTGCTATCGGCGGGGCTATTGCAGCCGGTGGCTGGGGACTTTTAGCCGATGCCACCTCTTACAGTTTTATCTTTATTGCAGGAATCGTATTTCTTGTGTTGTCCGGTGGTGTCGGTTTATCCGCCCTGCATATCCGTCGTAAAAATATGAGAAGACAAACCGACTGATAATCTGTAATTTCGGTAAGACTCTCTGTAATCGGGTTAAGGTCGGATAATGGACAATGCTGTAATTTTGCAACTACTAAGAATAATTAAAGTAATGGATTTTGAAAAATGAAAAAGGATGTAATGATATTGACCGGAGCCGGTCAGATTGGTATGGCAATAGCCCGTCGCATGGGCTATGGAAAGAAAATAGTCGTGGGTGATAAGAAGATGGAAAATGCGGAGGATATTGCCCGAATCATGAATAATGCCGGGTTTGATGCAATACCCGTTGAAATGGATCTTTCCTCTAGAGCATCCATATTGAGCCTGATTGCCGAGGCCCGGAAATACGGTGAGATTTCGATGCTTGTCAATGCGGCGGGCGTGTCGCCGTCGCAGGCTTCGATAGAGACCATATTGAAAGTGGACTTATACGGAACGGCCGTTTTGCTTGAAGAAGTCGGTAAAGTTATCAAAGAAGGTGGTGTCGGCGTTACGATTTCCAGCCAGTCGGGGCACCGGATGCCTGCGCTCACTGCCGACGAGGACGAGCAGCTTGCCACAACACCTACAGAGGAACTGCTCTCTCTTGACATTCTGCAACCTCAATATATCCGGGATACGTTGCACGCTTACCAGATGGCCAAACGCTGTAACGTGAAACGTGTAATGGCCGAGGCTGTGAAATGGGGTGAGCGAGGCGCCCGTATCAACTCCATCTCTCCGGGGATTGTCGTAACCCCGCTGGCTCTGGATGAGTTCAACGGACCGAGAGGTGATTTTTACAAGAATATGTTTGCCAAGTGTCCGGCAGGACGTCCCGGTACGGCGGATGAAATTGCTAACGTAGCCGAGCTGTTGATGAGCGACCGGGGAGCGTTTATTACGGGAAGCGATTTTCTGATCGATGGCGGCGCTACGGCATCCTACTTTTATGGAGCGTTGAAACCCGAAAAATGAAACGATTGAATCAATGGAGTTATGAAAAATATAATATCAATTTTAATGATGCTTTGCGCGTGTACATTTACCGTTCATGCGCAGGGTAATACGTCTCAAACAACAGATATGAAAAACAGTAAGAAAGTGCTTGTGGTTTTCTTCTCCCGGACGGGTGAGAACTATGCGGTGGGAAATATCGAAAAGGGAAATACCCATATCATTGCCGAAATGATCGCGAAAGAGACCGGAGGCAAGTTGTTCCGGATAGAAACGGTCAAGCCTTACCCGGATGAGTACAAGGCTTGCGTGGAGGTAGCGAAAACGGAGAAAGAAAACAATGTACGCCCGGAAGTAAAAGGCGATGTAAAAGTCGAGGATTACGATGTTATCTTCTTGGGGTATCCCAATTGGTGGGAAGATATGCCGATGGCGGTCTATACCTTTATCGAGAAGCATAATTGGAACGGGAAAACTGTCGTTCCGTTCTGCACGCACGAGGGCAGCGGGCTGTCGGGTACGGAACGTAAACTGAAAAATGCCTGCAAAGGAGCTACGGTAAGTGAAGGGCTTGCCATAAAAGGTACAATCGCACAAAACTCGCAGGCACAGGCAAGACAGAGTGTAAAAAAGTGGCTTGAGAGCATTTTGCAAGGCAAATGATTCTTTCTAATTTGTACAAGGAATATAAAAACGAAAACTTAAAATATCTATTCGCAATGAAACAGAGAATATTAGGAAACAGCGGTATGCAGGTCTCTGCCGTCGGTTTGGGCTGCATGGGGATTACCCATGCAAGTGGGCGACCCATGAGCAAGCAGGACGGGATTGAAATAATCCGCAAAGCATACGACATGGGTTATACCTTTTTCGACACCGCGGAATGTTATACAGCAATCTATCCCGACGGTTCC
>OGTB01001856.1_pt1 | contig 13151 bp, 7 predicted proteins | sample 1553611 | NCBI WGS metagenome assembly OGTB01 (sample SAMEA2580032, study PRJEB22360) | human gut metagenome | biome: human gut; feature: human-associated habitat; material: faeces | place: Denmark | collected 2008/2010 | reverse complement strand
GACGCTGGATCTCGGCGGTGAAAAACGCAATGTCTTCTCCGGCATTCGTTCTGCTTACCCGGATCCGCAGGCACTGATTGGTCGTCACACCATTATGGTGGCTAACCTGGCACCACGTAAAATGCGCTTCGGTATCTCCGAAGGCATGGTGATGGCTGCCGGTCCTGGCGGGAAAGATATTTTCCTGCTAAGCCCGGATGCCGGTGCTAAACCGGGTCATCAGGTGAAATAATCTCCTTTCAAGGCGCTGTATCGACAGCGCCTTTTCTTTATAAATTCCTAAAGTTGTTTTCTTGCGATTTTGTCTCTCTCTAACCCGCATAAATACTGGTAGCATCAGCATTCAACTGGATAAAATTACAGGGATGCAGAATGAAACACTTTATCTATCAGGACGAAAAATCACATAAATTCTGGGCGGTGGAGCAGCAGGGAAACGAGTTGCATATCAGTTGGGGAAAAGTTGGCACCAAAGGGCAAAACCAGGTAAAAAGTTTTGCGGATGCTGCGGCAGCGGCAAAAGCGGAGCTTAAGCTGATCGCAGAGAAAACGAAAAAAGGCTATGTGGAAAATACTTCAGCAAACGTGCATATCCCCCCCATCACCAAAGCCACTCCTGAAGTTGAAACCTCCCCTGAGAGTAAAAACAAACGCCCATGGGTGGCTGATGATGCAGTCATTCCGGTAACTGGCGATATTAATCGATTTGCTTTTCCTCATCGCTCTCGCCCCAGAGAGATCAATTATCTGTACAAAGATGGCCAAATATGGAAGCGCATCGCGAATAACACCAGGGCATATGACCCCGACAATAATTACCGCTCTTATCCTGAAAACTGGCAGCTGGCGTTTGCCGAGTTACAAAGGCGAATTCTGAATAATCAACAAACAGGAAGTATACAATCTGATGCGGCATTGCTCTGGAGTTTATGGAACTCTTACTCTACAGATGAACTGGTCGATGACTTAGTCATTCGCTGTGGTCTGGAAACTACCGTTGAAATCGCCCTTCTCGCTCTTCAACTCAAATATAAACCAGTAAAAGCCGACGTCACCACCATTATTCCCCCTGATCTCAAAGCAGAATCACTACCGAACTGGCATCAACGTCTATGTCATCATCTTTCACTCGCTTCAGAAGATGAGTGGCAACGCTGTGTAGATAAAGTTCTCGCTGCTATTCCCTCGCTATCCCCAGCACGGCAACCTTTTGCGGCGTTACTGCTCCCTGAACGCCCGGATATTGCCAATGCTATGGCGCTACGTTATGCAGATCAAAACGTTCCGGCGATGACCTGGTTAAGACTGGTGGTAACCGATGACGCCGCTCTGACTACAGCAGAAAAATACGACTTCCCACCGTTGTATCATGATTTTCGCGCTTATCTGGCAATGTTGCTGGCAAATAATGGGGTGCGCGGTGTAAGCCGGATACTTCTTGAGTTTACGGAAGAGCATTCTGACAATCCCACTTATCTCTTCGAGCGCATCAGCGAGACTGAAGATCTTGTCAAATGGCTATGGAAAACGAATCACCCGGATGCGATTCAAATTCTGATCCTCGGTGTAATTGGCAAGAAAAAGCACCTGGAATACTTAAGCAAAGCCTGTCAAAAACATCCCGCTGCGGCTCTTGCCGCTTATGCAACTTTACTGGCAATACATGAAGACAAAGAGTGGCGTAAAGCGCTTGTCAAACTGATTACCGCCACGCCAGATTTAGTCACTGACGTCATTCCCTGGGTTAATGCTAAAGCGGCAGGCATCTTATCTGAATGTCGTACTCAGTTAGTCGCTGAAGAATGTGAATACGCCACTGCGGATATGTTGCCGGAGCTGTTTGTCGCTCCACCGTGGGTAATAAATAAGAAAACGAATGTAATACCCGTATTTGATTTACCGGTGCTTCCCATCCCTGCAGTCACTGACATCACGCCAGGAATTACAGAGTTAATCAGTCATACTGACATATCCAGATTCAGTGAAATCGCGCAATATCAGTCATCACAGCAAACCTTATTTACCGACCTGCCACTAATTGAAAAAGAAAGCTGGGAGACATCTTTCATTCCTTTTACACCAGAACAACAAATCCTTTGGCAATTAGGTTTTAATGAATGGCTGCATTGCGAAGATGACTTACATGAAAAAAAATATATACCGCAAAGCGCTGTTGATGCCTTGTTGCGCTTTGATTTTCCAGCACTAAAAGCTGAGTTTGCGAAATATCACAACAATGCCAACAAAAGCTGGAATCTATCTGCGCTTTGTTACTTACCGGGACAACAGGCGATTTCATTTCTCAACCAAATAATCATTGAGGAGCGATATTCAGGTGAGAAAGAGATTCTGGCAGTTTTTGGTAGTACGGCCATTCCTGCGTTTATGACCTGCTTGCAACGAGATCATCAACGACTGTGGATATTCACCCTCTTTATTAGGGCCAGTGAACTAGCCTTACCAATGGCGCAGCGGTTACAGAAAAAAATGGCTTACAAGGATGCCGTTAATTGGCTGGCAAATAACCCGCGCCATGCCGCCGCCGGGCTACTGCCTTTGGCGCTGGGCAAACCGTGCCAAAATCGGGAATATGCCCGCCAGGCATTCCGCCTGCTAGTGAAATTAAACCAGCGAGAAACGATTGAAGAAATCGGCCGGAGATACAACCAACCTGATGTTTTAGCTGCGCTGGCAACATTGTTCGATAGCGATCTGCTGGAAGAATATCCCGCTAAAATCGCCCCACTGCCCGGCTTTTATCAGTTCACCTTATGGCGCAGACCACGGCTTAAAAGTAACAACCTGCCTCTGCCAGATGACGCTATGCGCCACCTGGGCACAATGTTGAGCTTTCCACGCGACATTACCTCCTACGCTGGGCTGGCGACCATCAAAGAGACCTTCACCCACGAATCACTGGCTGACTTTGGCTGGGATCTCTACACGGCATGGACAAAAGCTGGCGCACCCGCAAAAGAAAACTGGGCATTTACTTCGCTTGGGATTTTAGGCAATGACGACACCGCACGTAAATTAACCCCGCTTATCCGTGCCTGGCCGGGTGAATCCCAGCATAAACGCGCGGTTTACGGGCTGGATGTATTAGCTGATATTGGCAGCGATGTTGCGCTAATGCTGCTTAATGGCATCGCGCGAAAAATTAAATTCAAAGCATTACAGGAACATGCCCGCGAGAAAATCAACATAGTTGCTGAAAACCGTGGGCTGACTATGGCTGAACTGGAAGACCGCCTGGCTCCAGATTTAGGGCTTGATAACAGTGGCTCGCTGATACTGGATTTCGGCCCACGTCAATTCACCGTTGGTTTTGACGAAACCTTAAAACCTGTAGTGCACGATGCAAACGGCAAAGTCCTGAAAGATTTACCCAAACCAAATCAGAGCGATGATCAAACACTGGCAACTGACTCCGTTAACCTCTTCAAACAATTGAAGAAAGATGTGCACGCCATTGCCAGCCAGCAGATTGATCGTCTGGAGCAGGATATGTGCCAGCGCAGACGCTGGACGGCAGAGCAGTTCCGCCTGTTTCTGGTGGAGCATCCGCTGGTACGTCACTTAACCCGACGGGTGTTATGGGGGGTATATACTGAGGAAAACACGCTGATCGCCTGCTTCCGGGTCGCAGAAGACAGCACTTACAGCGATGCGCAGGATGAGTTATTCACGCTGCCAGCAGGAAACATCGGTATACCGCATGTGCTGGAAATCCCCCCTGAATCCGCCGCTGCATTCAGGCAAATTTACGTTGATTACGAACTGCTTCCCCCTTTCCAACAGCTCGAACGTGGTAGTTACCACCTTGCTGATAACGAACGTAATGTCCATGAATTGTCACGCTGGGACGGACGGCTCTGCCAGAGCTGGTCGCATTGTCGGGCTGGAACGTAGAGGCTGGCAACGTCTGGAAGAAAGCGGCAGCGTCTATGCGATGCGCAAATCTACCCCTTATGGCGCTCTCGAACTTGAAACAGAACATTTTTCATTAATTTATGGCGAAACGGGGTATAGCGACCTGCTGCCTGTCGAAAGCGTAAAAATCACCGCCCCTTATGATCGCTATGGTAAGCAATCCTCACCCACTTTCTCCGTGCTCGACGACATCACCGCCAGCGAACTCATTAACGACATTGAATCACTGTTTGATTAAAAGGATTTAGCAATGAAAACCTATATTTATCAGGACGAAAAATCACATAAATTCTGGGCGGTGGAGCAGCAGGGAAACGAACTGCATATCAACTGGGGTAAAGTCCGCACCAACGGGCAAAGTCAGGTAAAAAGCTTTGCTGATGCTGCGGCGGCGGAAAAAGCGGAACTGAAGCTGATTGCGGAGAAGGTGAAGAAGGGGTATGTGGGGCAAGCGAAGGATAATTCTTTGCAACCTTCCCAAACGGTAACGGGCTCTCTCAAGGTAGCGGACTTATCCACCATTATTCAGGAACAACCCTCTTTCGTAGCAGAAACCCGTGCGGCTGACAAAAATACAGATGCTGTTTTACCGTGGCTGGCGAAAGATATTGCTGTCGTTTTTCCGCCCGAAGTTGTACACACCACGTTAAGCCATCGCCGCTTTCCCGGAGTTCCTGTTCAGCAAGCAGACAAATTGACCCAATTACGTCGCTTAGCCTGTAGTGTGTCGCAACGGGATAATAAAACGGCCACATTTGACTTCAGCGCCTGTTCTTTAGAATGGCAAAACACCGTCGCCCAGGCGATCAGTCAGATCGACGGCCTGAAAACAACACTGTTACCATCACCAGTAATGGCTGTACTCACGGCACTTGAAATGAAATGCACAAGATATAAAGTGCGTGAGGATGTTATGGATCAGATCGTCCAGGAAGGCGGTCTGGAATATGCTACTGATGTAATAATACACCTTCAACAGATTGATATTGAATGGGATTATGCGAATAATGTCATTATTATTCTGCCATCTGGCATTGCACCTAACTACTTGGAGCAATATTCCAGATTTGAATTACGCCTACGTAAACATTTATCACTGGCGGAAGAGTCTCTCTGGCAAAAATGTGCACAAAAACTTATTGCCGCAATTCCACATATTCCAGAATGGCGTCAACCATTAATTGCTTTGTTATTACCCGAAAAACCAGAAATTGCACATGAAATTGCCCAGCGTCTACTGGGGCAAAAAAAATTACCCTCGCTTGAGTGGTTAAAAATTGTGGCGACTGATGAGCACATTCTTGCCTCATTAGAAAATTATCACGAGCCATATGCCATTTTTGATGATTACTATTGTGGTGCGATATGGTCAGCCACCGTATTACAGGAGCAAGGTGTTGCAGCCCTGCCCCGATTTGCTCCCTATGCCGCAAGTGACTACTGCGCCGATGTGTTGCGTCATATCAATCATCCGTTCGCATTGACACTGCTTATACGTGTAGCCGGGCAAACTAAACGCTGTCACGATCGGATGACGAAAGCCATTGCTGCGTTCCCACATGCAGCAATGGCGGCACTGGCGGAACTTCTTGCGCAAAAAGAAGAGAATAGTTGGCGCATTATGCTAATGACGATGCTTATCTCGCAACCGGCACTATCAGAACAGGTCACTCCCTGGCTCTCAACACCCGCAGTTGCCGTACTGAAATCATGCCAGCAACAACTGACACAGCCCTCAAACCATGCCAGCGCCGATATGCTGCCTGCCGTATTAGTCTCACCGCCCTGGCTTTCGAAAAAGAAAAAATCTGTAATGCCGGTATTGGATTTAACGCCATTACCGCTGGAGTCATGCTGCACATTGACCGAGACGGCAGAAAAAGAGATTCATGCAAGGCATCGCTGGCACGCACATCAAATAGACATCGGCCAAAAAGAGGATATTCAGAACTACCTGACACGTCTGGGTTTCAATCGCTGGAATAATGGCCAGTATATGAAAGCGTCTGATGCTGTTGTAGAACTCTGGCAGAGGGGAGATTATTCTGCGCTAATCAGCGAATTTAAAACCTTCTGGCACTCCTATCAACGGGAATGGCAGCTTTACATGTTAGCCGCCCTGCCTATCGAAAAAACAGCGCAGGCGTGGAATGTCCTCAGTAAAGAGCCACACGTCGGTGTCGAGTTTGTCATGACGCACCTGCAACTCGCTGGGTTACAGGGTTTTATTCACTCCTTTTCACGCTATCCACAAGAAGCTCTGCCTGTAGCACAATATTTTGCGGCTATCGAATTAGCGCCACTGATCGCCCGCGCCTTCAACAAACTCAAAACCCTACGACAAGACGCCCGCACCTGGCTGCTGAAATACCCGGAACACGCCATTACCGGCCTACTGCCTGCGGCGCTCGGCAAAGCCGGTGAAGCCCAGGATAACGCCCGCGCTGCCTTGCGTATGCTTATCGAAAACGATCATCAGCCATTACTGCAAGAAATCGCCCGGCGTTATAACCAGCCGGAAGTAACAGATGCGGTGAACGCTATGCTTGCGCTCGATCCCTTAGATAATCACCCAACAAAAATCCCCACTCTTCCGGCCTTTTATCAGCCATCGATCTGGAACCGCCCGGTATTAAAAGCAAATGCCCAATCACTGCCAGATAGCGCCCTCCTACGCCTCGGTGAAATGCTCCGCTTCCCTCAGGAAGAGGCACTGTATCCGGGATTATTGCAGGTGAAAGCCGCCTGTACCGCCGACTCACTGGCTGAATTTACCTGGGATCTGTTTACCGCCTGGCTGGCCGCTGGCGCACCATCGAAAGAGAGCTGGGCGTTCACTGCGTTAGGTGTTCTCGGTAACGACGACACCGCCCGCAAACTGACGCCTTTGATTCGCGCCTGGCCTGGTGAATCCCAACATAAACGCGCCACCGTCGGGCTGGATATTCTCGCTGCTATCGGTAGTGATATCGCCCTGATGCAGCTTAACGGGATCGCCCAGAAACTGAAATTCAAAGCATTACAGGAGAGGGCAAAAGAAAAAATTGCCGACATTGCCGAGAGTCGCGAACTGACGGTAGCGGAGCTTGAAGATCGGTTAGCACCGGATCTCGGTCTGGATGATAACGGTTCGCTGCTGCTGGATTTTGGCCCACGGCAGTTCACCGTCAGCTTTGATGAAACCTTAAAACCGTTTGTGCGCGATGTTTCCGGCAGCCGCCTGAAAGACTTACCTAAACCCAATAAAAGCGATGATGAATCACAGGCAAACGATGCTGTTAACCGCTACAAATTGCTGAAAAAAGATGCGCGTACCGTCGCCGCCCAGCAGGTAGCAAGGCTGGAATCCGCCATGTGCCTGCGCCGCCGCTGGTCGCCGGAAAACTTTCAGCTCTTCCTGGTTGAGCATCCGCTGGTTCGTCACTTAACCCGCCGTCTGATTTGGGGCGTTTATAGCACCGAAAACGAGCTACTGGCTTGCTTTCGCGTGGCGGAAGATAACAGCTACAGCACCGCAGACGATGATCTTTTCACCCTGCCGGAAGGCGATATCTCTGTTGGCATTCCTCACGTTCTGGAAATATCACCCACGGATGCTGCCGCCTTTAGTCAACTTTTTGCCGACTACGAACTGCTACCGCCGTTCCGCCAGCTCGACCGTAACAGTTACGCCCTGACAGAAACCGAGCGCAATGCCAGCGAATTGACCCGCTGGGCAGGCAGAAAATGCCCGAGCGGTCGGGTAATGGGGCTGGCGAATAAAGGCTGGGGGGGGGGGGGACCGAGGGCTTCAAGGCTGGATGCGTGGTGAACCGCAGGACGGTGGCTGGATCGGCTGGATGATCAAACCGCTGGGCCGCTGGTCGTTAATCATGGAAATCGATGAAGGTTTTGCGGTCGGCATATCGCCAGCCGAACTCAGTGCCGAGCAACTCTTAAGTAAGCTGTGGCTATGGGAAGGCAAAGCGGAAAGCTATGGCTGGGGGAGTAATTCAACACAGGAAGCGCAGTTCTCCGTGCTCGACGACATCACCGCCAGCGAGCTAATTAACGATATTGAAGCCCTGTTTGAATAAGGAAAGAGCATGGACAAGGAATTACCGTGGCTGGCTGATAACGCCCAACTGGAACTGAAATATAAAAAGGGTAAAACCCCACTCAGCCATCGCAATTGGCCGGGCGAACCAGTGCCTGTTATCACTGAAAGCCTCATCCAGACACTGGGTGATGAATTGCTACAAAAAGCTGAGAAGAAAAAAAACATTGTCTGGCGTTATGAAAATTTTTCACTGGAGTGGCAGTCGGCCATTACGCAGGCCATCAACTTGATCGGAGAACACAAACCCTCAGTTCCGGCCCGGACAATGGCGGCGCTAGCCTGTATCGCGCAAAATGATAGCCAACAGTTGCTCGACGAAATCGTCCAACAAGAGGGACTGGAATATGCGACTGAGGTGGTGATTGCACGCCAGTTTATTGCACGGTGTTATGAAAGTGATCCTCTGCTAGTGACATTGCAGTATCAGAACGAGGATTATGGCTATGGTTATCGCTCAGAAACCTATAACGAATTCGATCTCCGACTGCGTAAGCATCTCTCTCTGGCAGAGGAAAGCAGCTGGCAGCGTTGCGCCGACAAACTCATTGCCGCACTGCCAGGAATAACCAAAGTTCGCCGCCCTTTTATTGCGCTGATCCTCCCGGAAAAACCAGAAATCGCCAATGAGTTGGTAGGCCTTGAATGCCCGCGGACTCATTTTCATTCTAAGGAGTGGTTAAAAGTTGTTGCTAATGACCCCAGAGCGGTGAAAAAACTCGAACGCTACTGGAGCCAGGATATATTTAGCGATCGGGAAGCCAGCTACATGTCGCATGAAAACCACTTCGGCTACGCGGCCTGCGCTGCCCTTTTGCGCGAACAAGGACTGGCAGCCGTTCCACGCCTGATAATGTATGCCCATAAAGAAGATTGCGGCAGTCTGCTGGTACAAATTAACCATCCGCAGGTCATCCGCACCCTGCTGTTAGTTGCTGATAAAAACAAACCCAGCCTGCAACGTGTAGCTAAATACAGTAAAAATTTCCCCCATGCGACGCTTGCCGCACTGGCAGAACTGCTGGCGCTAAAAGAACCACCTGCGCGTCCTGGTTATCCAATCATCGAAGACAAAAAGCTGCCTGCACAGCAAAAAGCACGTGATGAATACTGGCGTACGCTGTTACAAACGCTGATGGCATCGCAGCCACAACTGGCAGAAGAGGTGATGCCGTGGTTAAGTACTCAAGCCCGGTCAGTGCTGAATAGTTATTTATCGGCACCGCCTAAAACGGTTATTGATAGCACCGATAACAGCCAAATGCCTGAAATCCTCGTTTCACCACCGTGGCGTAGTAAGAAAAAAATGACAGTTCCACGTCTTGATTTGGCACCGTTCGAATTAACGCCGCAAGTTTACTGGCAACCAGGCGAACGAGAGAGGCTTGCCGCCACTGAGTCTGCCCGTTATTTCAGCACGGAATCTCTTGCGGAACGCATGGAACATAAAAGTGGACGAGTTGTACTACAGGAGCTGGGTTTTGGAGATGATGTATGGCTGTTTTTGAATTATATACTCCCCGGAAAACTGGATGCTGCACGCAATTCACTCATTGTTCAGTGGCATTACTACCCAGGGCGGGTTGAAGAGATCATGAATGGCTGGAGCTCCCCGGAAGCTCAATTAGCAGAACAGGCGCTTCGCAGCGGTCACGTAGAAGTGTTAATTAACATATGGGAAAATGACAGCTACTCACGCTATCGTCGGGAAAAGAGTATCTGGAACCTGTATTTATTGGCGCAGTTGCCGCGTGAGATGGCTTTGACTTTCTGGCTACGTATCAATGAGAAAAAGCATCTGTCTGCGGGTGAGGACTATTTTCTCAGTATCTTCGGATTGGATGCTCTACCAGGTCTGCTGTTGGCTTTTTCACATCGTCCAAAAGAAACATTTCCGTTAATTTTAAATTTCGGCGCAACCGAACTGGCCCTGCCCGTTGCCCGCGTCTGGCGACGTTTCGCGGCGCAGCGTGATCTGGCTCGCCAGTGGATTTTACATTGGCCGGAACATACAGCAACTGCACTTATCCCTCTTGTCTTCACCAAATCCAGCGATAATAGCGAAGCTGCATTACTTGCCCTGCGTTTACTTTACGAACAGGGACATGGCGAGTTACTGCAAACCGTGGCAAACCGCTGGCAGCGTACAGATGTATGGCCTGCCCTGGAGCAATTACTTAAACAGAGTCCAATAGAGATTTACCCGACACGCATTCCAAAAGCCCCTGATTTCTGGCAGCCGGCAATGTGGTCCAGGCCGCGCCTTATCACGAATAATCAGCCTGTTACCGATGACGCACTGGAAATTATCGGCGAAATGCTGCGCTTTACCCAGGGCGGACGTTTTTATAGCGGACTGGAACAACTGAAAACTTTCTGCCAGCCGCAAACGCTGGCAGCTTTTGCCTGGGATCTTTTCACCGCGTGGCAACAAGCTGGTGCTCCCGCAAAAGACAACTGGGCATTTCTGGCGTTAAGTCTCTTTGACGACGAAAGCACGGCACGGGATCTGACGACACAGATCCTTGCCTGGCCACAGGAAGGCAAATCTGCCCGTGCCGTCAGCGGCCTGAACATACTTACTCAGATGAATAATGATATGGCACTGATACAGCTGCATCATATATCGCAACGGGCGAAATCCCGCCCCTTACGTGATAACGCGGCGGAATTTCTTCAGGTGGTCGCAGAAAATCGAGGGCTAAGCCAGGAACAGTTAGCGGACAGATTAGTCCCAACACTGGGTCTTGATGATCCGCAGGCGTTGATTTTTGATTTTGGTCCACGGCAATTTACCGTTCGCTTCGATGAAAACCTTAACCCGGTTATCTTTGATCAGCAAAACGTTCGCCAGAAAAGCGTTCCCCGGTTGCGCGCCGATGACGATCAACTGAAAGCACCCGAGGCACTGGCCCGACTAAAAGGGCTAAAAAAAGATGCCACTCAGGTGAGCAAAAACCTGCTCCCGCGTCTTGAAACTGCCCTGCGCACCACCCGACGCTGGTCGCTGGCAGATTTTCATTCTCTGTTTGTTAATCATCCCTTTACCCGTCTGGTTACTCAGCGATTAATATGGGGTGTTTATCCGGCAAATGAACCGCGTCGTTTACTCAACGCCTTTCGTGTGGCCGCTGAGGGGGGGAGTTCTGCAATGAGCAAGATGAGCCAATTGACCTGCCTGCCGATGCTCTGATTGGCATTGCCCACCCGTTAGAAATGGCAGCAGAAATGCGCAGTGAGTTTGCACAGCTTTTTGCCGATTACGAAATTATGCCGCCTTTTCGCCAATTGGCACGGCGCACAGTACTGCTCACGCCTGACGAGTCAGCCAGTAATAGTTTGAATCGCTGGGAAGGTAAATCTGCTACCGTTGGGCAACTTATGGGAATGCGATACAAAGGCTGGGAGTCAGGCTATGAGAATGCATTTGTCTATGACCTGGGCGAGTACCGGCTGGTCCTTAAGTTTTCATCCGGTTTTAACCACTACAATGTTGATAGCAAAGCGCTAATGAGCTTCCGTTCTCTTCATGTATACCGTGACAATAAATCTGTCACTTTTGCCGAACTTGATGTGTTTGATTTGAGTGAAGCGTTAAGCGCACCCGACGTCATTTTCCATTAAAACACAGCGGGCAGTGATGCGACTGCCCGTTATTAACACGACCTGCCACCGGGAAAAGCGATGATCGTGCAAAAAGAGCTGGTCACTATTTACGATTATGAGGCCCCTGTACCTGAAGAGCCGTTTTCCTTCAGGCTTGAGATCCATAAACGCTCTGAATTATTTACAGGCTCCGTCTACCGGCTGGAGCGATTCCGGCTACGTCCAACATTTCATCAACGTGATCGAGAAGATGTCGACCCGCTAATAAATGATGCGTTGATTTATATAAGAGATGAGTTTATTGATGAGCAAAAATTACGAGGTAAATCACCTGAAACTGTAATAGCAATTTTTAATCGCGAACTACAAAATATATTCAACCAACAAATAGAAAAATAGCTTTATTAAAGGGGGAAACGGTATTCCCCCTTAGATGCGTTTCAATTTGCCCATTGCTTCAACAAATCAATCAACCGTAACAGAGCCACTAATAGCTCCAGTACAGCAATGAGCACGGTTAACTTTTGTGTCAGCGTGTCCATCCGCTCTCCTTATTAAGGAGCGCAACACCAGCACCTTACCCTTACACTGCCTGTCGATACTGGTTTACGTATGTTGGACCACGATGTTGCACTCCGGATCAGGGCACCACCTGCAGCACCACCCGTCCGGTAGCCAGGACTTAAAATTGGTCCGATCCGGCGCAACGTCCCAACCGTCTGGATTATAAATCTCATTATCTTAATTGCAACGGGGTCCACCGATGGTTATAATTCGTTCGTTGGAACACGATGTTGCACAGGCTGCGGTGTTGGGCCTGAAAATAGTAAATAAAAGAACCTGCCTCACCAGCAGGTTTTTTTATTTACTGTGATCTGCTTTCCAGATATTTTTCGCTCAAACAACTAATGCGCCAAACATTTATTGCGCGTAAAATATCGTTTATTTCATTAATACATTTCAGGGATGAATATATGTCACCGCAGAATAATCATCTGCAGCGTCCGCCTGCTGCTGTGTTATACGCCGATGAACTGGCAAAATTAAAACAAAATGATAACGCACCTTGCCCACCCGGTTGGCAGTTAAGTTTGCCTGCGGCCCGTGCTTTTATCCTTGGCGATAGCGCGCAAAATATTAGCCGTAAAGTGGTGATTAGTCCCTCCGCTGTCGAACGTATGTTAGTCACTCTTGCCACCGGGCGCGGTTTGATGTTGGTGGGGGAACCTGGCACCGCAAAATCTCTCCTGTCTGAATTACTGGCAACCGCTATTAGCGGCGATGCCGGGTTAACCATCCAGGGCGGCGCATCTACTACTGAAGATCAAATCAAGTACGGCTGGAACTACGCCCTGCTTATCAACCATGGTCCGTCTACGGAAGCACTGGTCCCTGCCCCGCTTTACCAGGGAATGCGCGACGGCAAAATCGTCCGTTTTGAAGAGATAACGCGTACACCGCTGGAAGTACAAGACTGTCTGTTAGGTATGCTTTCTGACAGGGTGATGACGGTGCC
>OGTB01001851.1_pt1 | contig 13206 bp, 10 predicted proteins | sample 1553611 | NCBI WGS metagenome assembly OGTB01 (sample SAMEA2580032, study PRJEB22360) | human gut metagenome | biome: human gut; feature: human-associated habitat; material: faeces | place: Denmark | collected 2008/2010 | reverse complement strand
CACCTGCTCACCGCAGCGGCCCAGCACCACAAAACTCTCCCCCTGAGCAGCCTTTGCCTGGAGCATTTGGAAGGTGCGCTCTGCCACATTGACCTCCAGGGAGTTGGAATACTTTCCGATGCGGCGGGAGGTGAAGAAGTTGACAGGGCGCTCGTCCATCTGGCTGATGATCTCCGGGCTGTAGCCCTGATCCACCACCTCCGCCTCAATGGACTTCTTATCATAGAGTCTAACGCCCAGGGCCCGGGAAATCATCTGGGCAATATAGTGGCCGCCGCTGCCGTGCTCGCGGCCGATGGCAAGAAAACCGCTTTCCCGATCCAGGCCGACACCCTTCCCGATTCCCTGGCCGGTCGTGACATTCTCGGCCGAGGCCGTACCGGCTCCGGCAAGACCCTGGCGTTCTCGATTCCGCTGGTCGCACGCCTAGGTGAGGTCGACGCCGACGAGTACGAGAACATGAGCCAGTTCCGCCATGAGGTGGAACAGGTGCGCAAGGGGCATGCCGAGGAACGGCGCGCCGACGATTTCCTGCCGCACCCGCGCGGTCTGGTGCTCGCTCCGACCCGTGAGCTGGCCAACCAGATCAACGACGTGCTGATGCCGCTCGCGCAGATGTACGGCATGACCACCACCACCGTGTATGGCGGTGTGCGCTACGCCCGCCAGATCCGCGATCTAAGGGCCGGCGCCGATATCGTCGTCGCATGCCCGGGCCGTCTTGAGGACCTGCTCGAACAGCATGCGCTGACCTTGGAGAAGGTCGAAGTGGCCGTGATCGACGAAGCCGACGAAATGGCCGACATGGGCTTCCTGCCGCCGGTCAAGCGCCTGCTCGGCCAAGTGTCGTTCGACGCGCAGATCATGCTGTTCTCCGCCACCCTCGACCATGGCGTCGACGAGGTGGTGAACACGTTCCTCACCGATCCTAAGATCCACAGCGTCGACTCCGCCACCGCGGCCGTCGACGAAATGACCCACCACGTGTTCGAAACCACGCAGGGCGACCGTCATGAGCTGGTCCGCACCCTCGCTTCCGGCAAGGGACGCCGCATCCTGTTCACCCGCACCAAGTTCCAGGCCAAGAAGCTCGCCAAGAACCTGACGCAGAACGGCATTCCGGCCGCCGAGCTGCACGGCAACCTGAACCAGAACCAGCGCGATCGCAACCTCGCTGCGTTCGATTCCGGCGATGTGCGTGTCATGGTGGCCACCGACGTGGCCGCCCGTGGCATAGACGTCGGCGGCGTGGAGCTCGTGGTGCAGGTCGAGCCGCCGGCCGACCCGAAGTCCTTTGTGCACCGCTCCGGTCGTACCGCCCGCGCCGGCAAGGCGGGCGACGTGGTCACCCTCGTGCTGCCCGAGCAGCGCCGCGAGACGCGCCGCTTGCTGAACCAGGCCGGCATCAAGACCAAGATGATCGAAGTGACCCACGATTCGCCCGAAGTGCTTGAGCTTGTGGGCGACCGCGCCGAGCGCGTGGATGGTTGGAGCCTCGACAAGTCGCAGCCCGTGGGCAACCCGCGCAAGGGCAAGAACAGGGGCGCCAAGAACGCGGCGGGCGACGAGTCCGGCCGCGGCGGCAAGCGCAAGCACAATCGCAATCGTGACGAGCAGAACGTTGCCGAGACCGAGTTCCAGCACGAGAACGCAGGCGGCGAGTTTGTTGCCGAAGGCGAGCCGCAGCGCAAGCACGGCGACAAGGCCAGCAAGAAGGCCGTGAAGAAGAACCGCAACCGTGCGGAACGCCGTGCAGGCATGAGCAACCCCGAGGCCGAGCGCCGCGACTATCTGTTCGAGCATGGCGATGACCGCCGCGAGGAGCGCCGCAAGGGCGACCGTCGCGACGGATACGGCAAGAACCGGTACGACGAGCGTCAGGACAATGGCCGCGACCAGCACGGCAAGAACCGTCGCAATGATCGGTACGGCAAGGGCGACAAGTTCGATAAGCGCGACAGGGCCGGATACGGTCGCAACGATGATTTCGGCAGCCGCAGGCACAATGCGGGCCGTGATTTCGAACGGTCCGATTCCCGCGATTTCGAGCGTCCGCGCAAGCCTCGCCGCAATGAACGCAGCCACGAGGATTACGGCTTCTCCTATGACGAGCGCTCCCATGACGGCCGCAGACAGTCCATGCGCAACACCCGTCAGGGCGAAGGCGGCAAGCGCATCCATCGCAAGAACGAGAACCGCATCGTACGCGACGAGCGTTCAGAAGGTGCCAAGCGTCACGAACGCCGCATGATCGCCAAATACGGCAACACGGAAGGCCCGAACCGCCGTCATTCCAAGAAGAATCGCCACAATGCGCCATTCCGTATGAAGTCTGGACGCCGTTAGTCCGACAGCGCGTATGAATCAGGCCCGACGACCTTTGATGGTCGTCGGGCCTGATTGTGTTATAGGCCGGTGTTTGCGATGCGGATGCCTGTTCGCCTGCCTAGCGGCCATGACGATTGCACTTATCGCCGCAGTCGTTGTGATCGTGGCCATGCCGAAACGGCGGTAATGGCCTGTACGCACCCTAGAATAACGGATATGACGCAATCGCAGCCCCGATCCAAACGCACGCCCACCCTTGAAATCCACGGGAGAATCCTTGACGCGGCAAGGCGGATCGTGGAACGGGACGGTGTGGATGGTCTGACCATCCGTGCGCTGTCCGCACAGGCCGATGTGTCGCCCACCAGCATCTACCAGCACATCGGCGGCAAGCAGGCGGTGTGCGATGCGCTCATCGACACATACTTCACCGATCTGCGCGAACAGCTCATCGCCATTGACGAATCCGACCCCGTGCTGCGCCTGCGCAGGGCGGGCATAATCTACCGTGAACACGCGCTGGACGCCCCCGGCATTTACGCGCTGGTCTGGATGGGGCAGGCGTCGGACTCGGCCCAGCACTGCCTGGACGCCATCACGCAGATCATTCGATACGGCCAGGCAGCATCTGTATTCCGCGGCGATGACCCCCATCTAATCGCATCCTCCATCTGGGTGTCCATACACGGGTTCATCCAATTCGAACTGCGTTCCGCACAACCCCGCACACGCGGCCGCGAGCGGGTCGACCGGTCGTACGGTTACCTGCTCGACCTGCTGATCCGAGGCATTCAGAGGTGAATGAGTTAGCTCCCTCTGATGAGGGAGCTCAGTATTGATACGCTGTACTGCCATCGGCGTTGCGGATGGTGAAAGTGGGGGATTGCTCGATGTTGAGGTCCACGGTCAGGGAATGCTGGGCGTCGGCGCTCGTCGAACGATAGACGAAGTGCTTGTTTTCCAGCTTCACGGCCTCGGTACGCGCATCCAGCAGCCATGGGTTGCGACGGCGCAGCGCGATCAGCGCCTGATGCAGCCGGTATGTCGGCTCTCCCAGCGTGGACAGTTCGGCAGGGGAGTCGGGGAACTTCGGACGTACGTCGTCATCGCCGCCGAAACGCTCCTGCTTGACGCCCACATAGCCCTGTTCGTCGCCGTAATAGATGCTTGGTACGCCGCCGACCGTCATGAGCACCGCCAATGCCAACGCCGCCTTGGCCGGGCCAATCTGCGATGCGATACGCGTCACGTCATGGTTGCCGATGAACGTCTGCGGCACGAAGGAATCCAGGAACGCGTTGTGCCGCTTCAAGTTCCAATCCAGCTCGAAGAAGTTCTCCGTCTCCAGCGCATGCTGGATCGACTTCCATAGCTCGTATTGCGTAATCGAATCCATCGTGGATTCCTCGATGATGCGCGGGTAATCGCCATGGATTACCTCGCCGAAAATCCACGAATACGGGTGTGCGGCTTTGACCTGCGGCAACACGCGCGCCCAGAACGGGCTCGGCACGGCATACGCGGCGTCGAGGCGCCAGCCGGCGACTCCGCGATCCAGCCAATGGCTCATCACATGGACCACATAGTCAACGGTCTCGTCAGCCGAATGGTCCAGCGCCACCAGATCCCCGTGCCCCTCGAACACATCCAAAGCGGGTTCGCCATTATCACCGACATGCGCGCGGACCAGACCATGCCACGGGTTGTCGGCCGGATTCAAGCGTCCGGCGGTCTCGTCAAGCGCCGCCTGAACGGCCGGATGATTGCGGCTCACGTGATTGAACACGCCATCCAGCATCACCTGCAATCCCATGTCCCGGCAGGCCGCGACAAGCTGATCGAACGCGGCATCCCCGCCCAATCGCACATCGATATGCATATGGTCGAGCGTGTCGTATCCATGCGTCGCCGACTCGAACACCGGACCCAGCAGCAGGCCGGACGCGCCTAGATCGCGCACGTACTCCAGCCAGGGAATTATCGCGTCAAGGCCGCGGCCATGGAACTGGCGCGGGCCGGCGGGCCTGATATCGGCACCGCAGAAGCCCAGCGGATACACGTGCCAGAACACCCCGTACTTCACCCAATCGGGCATTGTGCGGCTCGAATCCGTGCTTACAACCACTGTGCACCTCCTGATTGATACCGTGTCCATTTTCGCACATCGCGGTGCGAATCCCGGGTAATCGGCATGAAACGCAGTCCGTGAACATGTGGCCAAGCTCACATATTGGGACATTTTCCTGAGGCGCTACATGCCGTGGCTACGCTTCCAACCAGTGCCATAAGCAGACGAGAGATACCCCAAAAGGGTCGCAATGAAGAGAACCTTTCCCGCAAAGGTTATTGAAGAGGAACAGAGGGTTATTATGACCACCGCCGCAGCCCAGGCCCCGGCACCTGGCAAGTTGGAATTCAAGGACGATTACACGCCGGACGAAGCCGAACGTGTGATTCGCAATTCGAAGGGACTGCCCGTAGGCGTGCGTCCCAAAATGGTATGGACATGGAAGAAGGCCCTGCTGTGGGCTGCCATCGCCATCGTATGTGCCTGCGGATGGGCGATTCTGGCCGTCTCGCGCGGTGAGCGGATCTCCGCCATCTGGTTCCTGGTCGTGGCGCTGAGCTCCTACGCCATCGCCTACCGCTTCTATGCCTATTACATCCAGATCAAGATCATGCGCACCGACGACGCGAACGCCACCCCGGCCGAGCGCGTGCATGACGGCGCGAACTTCGAACGCACCGACCGCCGCGTGCTCTTCGGCCAGCACTTTGCCGGCATCTCCGGCGCCGGACCGCTCGTCGGCCCGATCCTGGCCGCGCAGATGGGCTACCTGCCCTCCACTCTGTGGATCATCCTCGGCGTGATTTTCGCCGGCGCCGTGCAGGACATGCTGGTGCTGTGGATCTCCGCCAAGCGCCGCGGTCGCTCTCTGGGCCAGATGGCCACTGATGAAATGGGTAAGTTCGGCGGTATGATCCTATCCATCTTCCTCGTGGTGATGACCGCCATCGCCATGGCATTCCTGGCGCTCGTGGCCATCAAGGCCATGGCCGCCTCGCCGTGGGCCGTGTTCTCCATCGGTATGACCATCCCGATCGCCCTGATCATGGGCTGCTACCAGCGTTTCCTGCGCCCCGGCCGTGTCATTGAGACCACGCTGCTCGGTTTCGTGCTGCTCGTGCTCGACATCGTCGCCGGCGGATGGATCGCCTCTATCCCGGCCGTGGCCGCCGTGTTCACACTGGACGCCAAGCAGCTCGTCATCGCCCTGGTGATCTACTCGTTCGCCGCCGCCGCGCTGCCGCACTGGCTGCTCGTCACCCCGCGCGACTACCTGTCCACGCTGATGAAGATCGGCACGCTCGTGCTGCTCGTCATCGGCATCATCATCGCCAACCCGTCCGTCAAGGTGCCGGGTCTGACCGAACTGGCCTCCACCTCCACCGGCCCGACCTTCTCCGGCAACCTATTCCCGTTCCTGTTCATCACCATCGCCTGCGGCGCCCTCTCCGGCTTCCACGGCGCGGTGAGCTCCGGCCTGACCCCGAAGGCCGTGGAGAAGGAGAACCAGATTCGCATGATCGGCTACGGTTCGATGCTCGTCGAATCGTTCACCGCCGTCATCGCGCTGATCGCCGCGATCACCATCTCGCAGGGCGTGTACTTCTCCACCAACATGTCCGCCGCACAGATCACCGCCGCATCCGGCGTGAGCATCTCCGCCACCTCCACGCCGGGCGAACAGGCCGATGCCGCCGTCAAGGCCGTGGAGTCGATGAAGGTCTCCGACATCGAAGGCAACCAGATGCAGGTCACCTGGGATTCCGTGGACGAGAACGGCGCGGCCAAGACCTACGAAGGCGCCGCGGCGCTTGAGCAGGCCGCCGCCGACATCGGCGAGACCTCCATCGTCTCCCGCACCGGTGGCGCCACCACGTTCGCCATGGGCATGGCCAACTTCCTCAAGTCCTACCTGGGCGGCCACGACTCGATGGCCTTCTGGTACCACTTCGCCATCATGTTCGAAGCCCTGTTCATCCTGACCACCGTGGACAACGGCACCCGCGTGGCCCGCTACCAGATCGGCGAAATGCTCGGCAACGTGCGCAAGCTCAAGAAGTTCGCCGACCCGACCTGGAAGCCCGGCAACATCATCACCACGCTGATCGCCACCGCGCTGTGGGGCGGACTGCTGTGGATGGGCGTGTCCGACGCGAACGGCGGCATCAACGCGATGGTGCCTATCTTCGGCATCTCCAACCAGCTGCTCGCCGCCGCCTGCTTCGTGCTGATCACCGTGTGTGTGGCCAAGATGGGCTACTGGAAGCACCTGTGGATACCGGTGGTACCGCTCGTGTGGGACATCGCCGTGACCTTCACCGCCGACTTCCAGAAGATCTTCGGGCCGCTGAGCTACTTCACCACCGCCTCCAAGTATCAGGCGCAGATCGACTCCGGCGAGCTGACCGGCGAGGCGCTGACCAACGCCAAGGCCGCGCTGTCCAACGCGTATCTGGACGGCGTGCTCTCCGTGTTCTTCCTGGTCATGATGGGCGTCTTCGTGGTAGTCGGCATCGTGGTCGTGGCGCGCACGTTCGCCGCTGGCAAGTACGGTGCCGAAACGACGTCCGAGGAGCCGTTCGTGGAATCCCAGTGGTTCGCGCCCTCCAGCCTGGTCGCCACCGCGCTTGAGAAGAAGGTGCAGCGCGAATACAGCGCCAAGCTGCATGAGCTTGTGCGGAACGGGCAGGTTGCAGCGTAGTGCGTCATTGGCTCCCCTTTTTTCAAGGGGAGCCAATAATCAGCGAAAGGAGACAAAATGCTCGGCAAACTCGTTGCCGTATGGCACGGCATCGTCTGGTATCTGCGTGAGATCAGCGGCGAGGCCCGCTACGACCATTATCTTGAGCATTTCGCGGCCGAGCATCCCGGCGAAACACCGATGAGCGAGGTCGAATTCATTCGCGCCCGCGAGGAATACGACCGTCTCCACCCCAATACCAGTTGTTGCTGCTGACAGGCCGCAATAGCATAACAACACCATAAAACCCGCGCGCCATGGGAACTACGTAGCCATTCTTCCGTTACAATCAGTGTGACGGCTTCCGCCCCCGAAGAAGAAGGTGTTAATTCCCCTTGGACGTCTCACTGGCGCATTTCCTCCAACAAGTGCTTTCCAACCCGGCTCTGACCGTCACAACGTTGCTGACGCTGGGAGTCATCTTCGTCAACGGCTGGACCGACGCACCCAACGCCATCGCCACCTGCGTGACCACACGATGCATGCGCGTACGCTCCGCCGTCATCATGGCGGCCATCTTCAACTTCCTCGGCGTCTTCATCATGACGCAGCTCAACGCCTCCGTGGCCTCCACCATCAGCAACATGGTTGATTTCGGCGGCGACACGAACGCGGCGCTCATCGCCCTATGCGCGGCGCTGTTCTCCATCGTCGTATACAGCGTGGGCGCCTCGCTGCTCGGCATACCCACCTCCGAAAGCCACAGCCTGATCGCCGGCCTGTCCGGAGCGGCCATCGCCATCCAAGGCGGCATCGGCGGCATCAACATGGGAGAATGGGTCAAGGTGCTCTACGGTCTGGTCGCAAGCCTCCTGTTCGGCTTCGCCGTCGGCTGGTTGGTATGCAAGGCCGTGACCCTGATTTGCGCTGGCATGGACCGCCGCCGCACCAACGGGTTCTTCACCTACGCGCAGATCGTGGGCGCGGCGGCCATGAGCTTCATGCACGGCGCGCAGGACGGCCAGAAGTTCATCGGCGTGCTGTTCCTCGGCATGGCGTTCTGCAATGGCCAACCCAGCGTGACCGGTGTGATGATTCCGATCTGGCTCATGATTCTGTGCAGCACCATCATGGGCGTGGGCACGTCCGTCGGCGGTGAACGCATCATCAAATCCGTGGGCCAGGACATGGTGAAACTCGAGAAATACCAAGGCTTCTCGGCCGATCTGTCAAGCGCGCTGTGCCTGCTCGTCATGACCGTGCTCGGCATCCCCGTCTCCACCACGCACACCAAGACCAGCGCCATCATGGGCGTGGGCGCGGTACGCCGCCTCTCCGCCATCAACTTCGGCGTGGTGCGCGACATGATGCTCACCTGGGTGTTCACCTTCCCTGGTTGCGGTCTCATCAGCTTCGTAATGGCCAAACTGTTCATGGTCGTGTTCTAGAAAGGAATCCACCCATCATGGCGAGACAAAAAGACACGTTCTACTTCGACGGATTCCGCCGCAGCGCGGACTACGCATGCCAGGCCGCGAAGCTGCTGTCCGAGGTCATGCACGACTTCAATCCGGGCCAGCTGCGCGAACGCATGGACAGCATGCACGCGATTGAGAAGTCAGCGGACGAGGTGCGCCACGACATGATGGACGAACTGGTGACCGCGTTCATCACGCCGTTCGACCGCGAGGACATCGACGAGCTCGGCCACGTGCTCGACGACGTGACCGACAGCATCGAAGGCGTGCTCAACCGCATGTACTACGACAACGTGACCGACATGCGCGACGACGCGGTCCAGATGTCGGATATGGTGGTGCGCGCCACGGAAAGCATCTGCGAGCTGGTCAACGAACTGCCGCGATTCCGGCATTCCAAGACGTTGCGCGAACTGGTGTTCGCCATCAACACGATCGAAACGGACGCCGACCACCTGTTCATCGAGTCGATGCGCACGCTGCACACCACCTGCACCGATCCGCTGCAGGTGTTCGCCTGGCATGACGTCTACCGTCACCTCGAACAGTGCTCCGACGACTGCGAGCGCGTGGCCAACACCATCGACAGTATCGTCATGAAAAACAGCTGAGGTTGGTTTTTCACAACCTCCCTCTGATGAGCCGAGCCGTGAAGAAAACGCCGGAGGCGTTTTTAGGCGAGGGTGAGTGACAACGAGTGAATAAGAGGTCAGCTGCAAGCTGTCCTGAATCGCGTTCGAGGTGGCATCGCGAAGCGATGTCGGAGGGAGAGGCCTACTTGACCAAAAGCCCCTCACCTATGGGCGTTGAGCCAGAGGATGGCGAGTTGGGTGCGATTGGTCAGGCCGAGCTTGTCCAGTATCGCGCTGATGCGATTGCGGACCGTGCCTTCGCTCAGGAACAGTCTGGCGGCGATGTCGCGGTTATCGAGGCCCTCGGCGACCAGCGCGGTGATCTCACGTTCGCGCTCGCCAAGCAGGCCCTCGATGGAATCGGCGGTATCTCTGGAATCGTCGGAATCGGCAGGATCCGGAGTTCGTTCGGTGAGCTTGCCGAGCACTTCCGCGCCGAGCACCACCTGACCGGCCATCACCGCCTGCAGCGCGGGCCCGACCGCCGCCACATCCTGTTTGATGAGATAGCCCTTGGCGCCAAGTCCCATCGCCTGCGCGATATACGACTGGTCCGCAAACGTGGTCAGGAACAGTATGCGCGCGGCCGGGTCCGTGGCCAGAATCTCGCGCGCGGCATCCAAACCGCTGGTGCCGGGCATCTGAATATCGATCAGCAGCACGTCCGGTCGGCTCGCCGGTGTCTCGAAATAACGGCGCACGGCGGCGTCTCCGTCATTTGCCATCCATAGCACCTCGGCCGTGCCGGTGGCCGTCAGAATCGTCTCCAACGACTGGCAGACGATCGGATCATCATCCACGATTGCGATTCTCATCAATCCCTCGATTCCATGGTCCAACGCTTCTTCGGCACGGATACGAACACACGCCAGCCGTCCTCATACGGCCCGCAGACCGCGGTGCCGCCAAGGGCGCGCACGCGCGATTCGATATCCGCCAAACCCATGCCGCGCATCAGCTCATCGGCCGAACCACGCATATCGGCAACGCCGTCGGCGGCGAGTCGCGAGCCGACGTGCGTGGCGCGCATCGCACGCGGGCGGGCAGCGGCCGTCCGGGACCCATCGGACTCGGACACGGCCGGCCCCGGATCCTGAATGACCAACTGCCAGAACGCGGGGAAGTCACGCAACGTCACGCTCGCCTCGCGCGCCGCGCTGTGATGCACCACGTTCGACAATGCCTCGCGAATCACGGTCGCGAAACAGCGCGAGACCGGCGCAGGCGCCTTGGCGATATCGTTGGCCAGCGTCACGGCGAAACCGGGGGAGATGCCGTCGAACGACGTGACGGCATCATCGATCTGCGCGGCGAAATCAGTGCCATCATCCTCAAGATCATGCACCGAACGGCGCACCATCGTCATCGCATCATCCAACGTCGCACCCAACGTGGCGAACCCTTGCGCAGCGACCGTATCGTTCGTCGCCTTGGCCACCGTTTTGCCGGCCTGCGCCTGCATGATCGCGCGGGTCAGCAGATGGCCCACATTGTCGTGGATCTCCCGGGCGATACGCGTGCGCTCGCCGAGGGTCGCCATGCGAATCGACTGGGCGCGTTCCTCATCGATGTCGGCGATGCGCGAACGAGTGGCCCGCGAGGATTCGCGCGCCCTGTCCTGCGCGTGCAGCAACGCGCGCCGCGCCTCGTCCGAGGAGGCGCGGGCCCGGCCCAGAACGAATCCAAGCAGGGCGACCAGCGTCATCACCAGCGTCTGGAGACGGTCGGTGCCACGGGCGAACCAGAGCGCGATCAGCGGCAACACCCATATCCAGCGCGCGGCGGCCGAAAGCCACGGGGCCGAACGCATTGCATCGGCAAGGGAACGGCGAGAGGCCGCGGTCCGCGAGACACTGGGGGAGCGGCCACTTGCCGCAGTCCGTGCCCCAGCCCGGGCTCCGGTCGAGGCGAGGGCCGGCAGCCGTGCAGTATCGTAGGCGATGAGCGGCATGAACGCGCACCATGAAGGCACCGCCACGGCGATGACGAGATACGCCGTACACAAGACCCAAGACCATTGCGCGGGACGCAGCCATTCCACCAATCCGGCGACGGAAACGGCCAACAGCAGGCCGGCGATGAACACGCCATCGGACCGTAGCCCGACAAGCCAGGCCAAAGCCAGGCCCAACACGAGTAGCAAGCCCATCTCGGCCAACACGCGCATGGCACCTCCCCGGCTCGACGCTCTTCCACCACCAGTCTAGCGGTGTGCGGAACACGACGAACTTGACGGGCGTGCGGAATTACCCGCATGACGGTCCAAGACAACGGGCCTACACTTCCCGAATAGATGAGGCACAAGCGTCGGATGTCGTCGACACAACCGTAAAGGGATGATACCGATGATTACGCAAAGCCACAGGGCGTCCAACTATTCGATGGACGAGATCAGCCTGATGCCGGTCGATAAGGTGTACAAGGCCATGCAGACCGACGCCGAAGGACTGTAATGACAAATGTCACGCCTGTACGGCCAAGTCGTGACGTTTGCCTGTGGCGGCGTCCGGCCCCTTCTTGGGATGATGGAATCGCCAAGGAAGGGAGTGACTATGACAACCGACAACAGAGCTTCCGAACACGACTCGACAACCAACCCGGCTCTGGCCGTGCACGTCAGCCAACTGGTCAAACGCTACGGCGACATGGTGGCGCTCGACTATTTTGACCTTGACGTGAACCAGGGCGAGATTTTCGGGCTGCTTGGACCGAACGGGTCCGGCAAAACCACCGCGATCAACTGCATCCTCGCGCTGCTCACCTACGATTCGGGCACGATTCGCGTGTTCGGCCAGCCGATGACGCCGACCTCCTACGCGCTGAAACGTCGTATCGGCATCGTGCCGCAGAACGTGGCCGTGTTCAACGAACTGACCGTCACCGAAAACATCGACTACTTCTGCTCGCTGTACGTGCCGAAGAAAACCGACCGCGCGCCGCTGGTCGAGGAGTCCATCGAATTCGTCGGACTCCAGGACTTCCGCAAGTTCCGGCCCGGCAAACTGTCCGGCGGTCTGCTGCGACGCCTGAACATCGCCTGCGGCATCGCGCACAAGCCCGAGCTCATCTTTTTTGACGAGCCCACGGTGGCGGTCGACCCGCAGAGCCGCAACGCCATCCTGGAGGGCATCTGCCGCCTGCGCGACGAGGGCGCCACGGTGGTGTATACCAGCCATTACATGGAGGAAGTCGAGCAGATCTGCAGCCGCATCATGATCATGGACGGCGGTCGCGTGCTGGCGCAGGGCACTAACGACGAGCTCAAGCGCATGATTCAGATGGGCGAGCGCGTGACCGTCGAGGTCGGTGCCGTCGAGGCCGCCACGGTCGAGCGGCTACGCGCCCTCGAGCACGTGCTTTCGGTTGAGCTGTCCGGCGGCGAGCTCGTCTGCACCTGCGAGGCGAGCCCGCACAATCTGGTTGACATCCTCGACACGCTGCGCGCTGCTGACGTGGCGCTCGGCCGCGTGTGGAGCGAACCGCCGACCCTCAACGACGTATTCCTCGAGATCACCGGCCGCGAGCTGCGCGACTAGGGGGCGGCCATGTTCAACACCATCATCACCACGGTCAAGACGCTGCTGCGCCGGCCGAGCACGTGGGTCTGGGGCGCTCTCTTTCCTATCGCGCTTTCCACGATGTTCATGTTTATGTTTGCGAACCTCAGCTCCGACGGCACGGTCGACCCGGTGCCGGTTGCCGTCGTGGCGGACGAGGCCTGGGATGCCTCGACCTTTAAGGATGTGGCAGCTTCGCTTGCCAAGGCAGGCGACGATCAGCTGCTCGATGTGAGCGAGTACGAAGACTTGGCTGCCGCGCGCAAAGCGCTCAAGGCCGGCGAGGTCGCGGGCATCTATACGGTTGATGCCGCGGGCACGCCCAGGCTCACGCTGCTATCGAGTTACGACAGCTCGCGCGCCTCGTCGGTGCTTACCGACCGCAGCATCCTTGAAACGGTGGCAAGCTCGTATACGCAAAATGCCGAGCTCATGTCCCAGATTGCCCAGGATGACCCGGCGG
>OGTB01001842.1_pt1 | contig 13243 bp, 10 predicted proteins | sample 1553611 | NCBI WGS metagenome assembly OGTB01 (sample SAMEA2580032, study PRJEB22360) | human gut metagenome | biome: human gut; feature: human-associated habitat; material: faeces | place: Denmark | collected 2008/2010 | reverse complement strand
ATCACAAGATAGATTTTGAGCCGCCACGAATCACTGGTAAACCTCCGATATTCGGGGTCGACAAATGGATTGAGGAGCAGAACCGGTCTATCGCCAGACGATTCGTGAAGATTGTCCGTCAGATTGAAGAACTGTATCGGAAAGATGCCGAACAGCAAATACAGGCGGTGCAGAATAATGCGTTGCTGGACTATCGGGAGTTTAAATGGCTACAACAGGAGTATGCACGACTGACGGATCTCAACAATAATCAGACAGAACAGATGCAGACGTTTCTTGACCAACTGGCTGAGCCTTCTGTGCGGGAACGAATCTTTTCTATCGCTGATGCTTTGATTGGCGGACAACCTGTCGCTGTTGCATCCAGCGGAGGCGGTGGCAACGCCGACTCAGACCTTCGCTGGGACGGAAGAAGGCCGGATGAGGAGGAAGAGGCGTATCGGAGGAGGTGTCTACTTTATGCTATCCGAATAGTCAACAACACGTCCAAGAAGTCTATACGCAGATAAGACGTCTATTCGAGATGAATAAAAGGGGACTGTAAACTAAAGCGTGTTTATAAAGTTATGAAATTCTTTACTAAATACCCCAAGTTTACAGTCTCATTCATTGACTATCTTGTTCTTGAAGTCCTCAAGAAACATCTCCTTATTCTCGTCAATAAGTTTCTTTATCTTAACATCTTCAGCCTGGCGAAGAAAGCGGCGAATCAGTTTATTGTACTCTTTTTCTATTTCATCACGCGAAAAATTCGGGCTGCGTAACATTGCCATAAACCGTCCGTCGGACTTTAGAAACTCATAAAATTCGTTGGTTTTAGTAAAGTAGAATTGTATCTCCTGTTCTCTTTCCTGTTCAGTTGCGTTTAGTCGGGCAAGGGTATCAAATATCGAGGCTAATCCACCTCGGTTCTCTCCCGTATTTTTCTTGCTTTTGGAGTTTTCGGGGGCGTCGTCTTGTTCCTGTAGCTCTTCAATCTCAACCTCATCACTCACGAGCAATCCGATTTCTCCGTCGAAGGTGGTGTGTATTGAGCCAATAGAGTCTTTTTGCTCAAATATAGAGCGATAAATATTGCAGTATCGCTGCCAGAAGTCAATAAATACGGCATCCTTAAGTTGAGCATCCAATTCGATTACACCTTGCAAAAGAACCAGCAGAGAGTTGTATCGGCCAATAGTCTTGCGCAGTGCTTTTGCTGGATCATCGTCGCTTGTGTAGGCTGTTTCCTCGCTATGCGTTTTAAGATCCTGTGTGTATTGTGCATACGCCTCCATGACATTCTTAATCCACGCTCGAATGTCGGCATCCATATCGAGACATAGCTGGGCATTGGGCTCTGCATTATTGACAGACGATTTATATCGCTCGAACCACTTGATATAGATTGGCTGTGCTAATAATTCACGATATAATTCCTGAATAATCGCCTTTTCACGAAGCGGATCAAAGTCCGTGATAACCATACCACAGAACTTGGCAAAAGCATCCCGAATGTTTTTTTCGTTGACGTTGCCAAATGAGAAGTCTATAATATGGCACTCTTCTTTGTACTTGGCCTTGCGATTTACGCGCGAGATTGTCTGAATGGCATTAATGTCGCGAATCTCCTTATCGAGAAACAGCGTGTGTAGCTTGGGCTCGTCAAACCCCGTTTGCAGCTTATCAACAACAATGATAAGCCCGTTTTTTGCCGTCTTGAAGTTGTCTATCACCTTATCCTCTGTCACACCGCCATTCATCGACGAACATTTCTCGTACTTTTGATTATCGGAGTAGACGATAGCGACAGGTGCATCGGAATATTTGGCAAAAGTTCCCGATGCAGTCTTCTCCGCCATCAACCGACGAATGATTTTACAGTACTGAATAGCAATCGGAATAGAGCTAACCGCAAGCATGGCTTTTCCCGTGCCACGAATTTTCCCGTAAACCAATGAAAGCAGCCGATTGACCACGAACTCGGCAATTGCTTTCATTCGGTCCGGGTTCTCGTATATTTGCTTTTTGGCGAATGATACCCGTTCCTCCTGTCCCGAATTCATGGCTGCCGTTATAGCCTGCATAACGCCATTGGGGAGTTCAAAATACATTTTTGCAGGTACGGGAATAATATGTTTCGTCGGATCAAGAATGTAACCGTCTGCTATGGCCTCCTTCATGGTGTATGAATCGAATGGCTTCCATAGCTGATTAAAGTTGGTGCTTCTATGAAATTCGCCAAAGCGAGCCAATACACGGTCGCTAGGAGTTGCCGTGAAACCGACAATCAGATTCTTCTTTGTAGAGCCTCTTGTGATAAACCCTCCGTTCTCATCGAAGATATCCTGCAGCTCATCGAACGCCGAATACATCTCCTGATGAACATCATCGGTGTTTGAGCGGTGTACCTCATCAATAAGAAAAGCCACGCGCATATTTTTGAAATCCTTGCCGGCTTTTTCGATGGCTTTCTTGAGTTCCCAGAATTTCTGAATGTTCGCAACGATGATACGGCGTTTGTCGCTCAACGCCTTCACAAAGGTGTCCTGGTCGGTCGCCTCTACGAACATGGCCTTGTCGATGTTCATGTTGAGCATCATCGAATCGAGCTGGTCGCGCAATTGCAGGCGATCGACAACGAGCAGAATCTTGTTATAAACCCATTCGCCGTTGTAACGCAGGTCTTTGAGCTGCAGAGCTGTCCAACCTATTATGTTACTCTTGCCGAATCCTGCGGCATATTGCAACAAGAGCGAATAGACATACTTGTTGTTGCAATAACTGTCTCTCTCGGCCACTACTCGGTCGATCAGATCTTGGGGTGCATTTAATGCTTGTAGTTCGGCCCGCAGTCGGTTGATAAAATACAAGGGCTCATTTTCGTGGTCCAGAAATTCCTGAACACGCTCCATGATCCGGTCGCAGCCGAATTTCTGCTTCGGACGCGGACATATCAGACGACCTGTTTTGTCCTTATACTCCTTCTTCTGTACTTTATGGCCATTCACAACAGACGTTACGGTCTTATAGGTGTAGGCCATGAAGTTGTAGTAGAGGATCTCTTTCTCGATCATCTTCTTGGAGTAGAGCGAACGCATTGCCTCTTCGAAGCGAACGCGCGGATCGGTTGCCTCCACCTGCTTTATGGGGAGGGGTTTGAATACCTTCTCCACCACCGGACGGAAAGAAGAGATCGAGATGGTATTATCTTGAAAACCTCGCTTTGCTTCATCAAAGAACTGTCCCGGATCCCGCAGTATGTATGTGTCCGTGATGTCCGTGGTTACGAGGTGAATCGATTTCTCAAACGGCCGGAGCATGCGACGACGAAGCGTTTGCGATACATCATTGCCATTGGCAATCTTGGTATATTCCCACACGGCTTCGAGGTAGTCGGTAATGATTTTGTTCCTGCCGTTCGTTTTAGCCGTCTGATTGGTGAAGTTGCTCTTCAATTCGGCGTAGCCGAGAAAAATGCCGTTGACAAAGAACGACAGGTCGGGGCGAAATGCGAATATCTTTTTGGCGTCGTGGTGGAATGAATAACTCATCTCCTCGACAGCCGCAAAGATGTTTTTGTTGAAGTCCTCATCGCCGCGCAATTCCGAACCACTGACATAAATAAGTTGCAGAGTTTCGCCTTCGAATGTAATGGTTCGGTTTTTATTCAGGAAGATTGCCACGTTGGCACTCGCCTCAATCTTCTCGCGAATCATATCCATAATGGCCCGAAGCAATTTTTGCTCGTCGCCATTGTATTCGCTCTTTTTGAGCAGGTTGTTCCATGCCTTGCGCGAATTCTCTTTCAGGAACTCATACAGATTGGCCGGAATAAACAAATCGGGCGAAACGGCATTATTCTTTATTTCACGAAAACCAAGACCATCTGCACGACGGCAGAAAAAGTCCATTACATATTCACTTTGCAACTCAAGTTCGGTCATAATCCAATGTAGTTTTAGGAGCGCGATTCTGTCTCGATGGCTCGCTGGCCGGTTACTACTTCATTTATCAGAGAGCGTTTCAGCTCCTTCAGACGCTCTACTTCGGTATTTATCTTTTCAAGGATGGCATCAATCTTTGCGCACTTCTCATCCAGATATGCGGCAATCTCTTTTTGCTCATCAATTGGAGGAAAGACAACTTTCATGTCTTTTATTGTCCTATAATTTAAAGATTGGCGCATTCCTCCACCAAGTTTGTAAAAAACCTTTTTTATATCATACGAGTGTAGCATGTAGAACGCGAATTTTGGTAATGTCTCTTTATTCCCTTGTACACAAGTATAGGCTGATGTAATGATCCCTTCTTCATTAACTAAACCTACTCTCAGGCTTTTATGATCGTTTTGTAAATCAGTAAAACGAAAAATTATATTACCCGGTTCTACGATTTGATAAGTCTCAAATGATGCTGGCAAAAGGCCATCGCAGGAGTCTATATTTTTACGAATAATTTTCCCAAAACTCAAGGAGAGAAGGTTTTGATGATTCACCCCTTTGTTTGAGATATTATGTTCCGCAAAAAAATATGCAAATCGCGATATTGTCCAATGTACAGGAATATCTCCGACCCACTCAATATTAGATGGTTTTAATGAAACATTGGGATCCAATCCACGGGTGACGGCGCGGTTGATCAGGGAGCGACGAAGTCGGCTGTAAGCATCGGCTTTGCGCTCCAACAGTTCTATTTTTCGACCAATCTTCTCACACTCCTTATCCAAATATGCCGCAATTGCCTCCTGCTCCGAATAAGGTGGTAAAAAAATCTCTTGGGCAAGGTAATGAGCTGTTTTTAGATTTTGGATACCAGTGGTTTGGTTGAAGAATAACGTATTTATTCGGTTGGAATATATTGAATGAAATAAATATAGAACAAACCGCGCAGATTGCTTTTTATTCACCGATAGAGCTTGAATAAAATTAGAACATACAGCCCTTTGCGGGGAATTAACAAGCACGACACGTCCGACAGGCATCTTTTCTCCACCACCTGATTTCTCTAACAATAAATCGCCTTCAGACAGCAATTTCTCATTAGCTTGTTCCGGCAATACATTGCGATATGTAATATTGTCGAACTTAAGACATAGATTAGAATAATCGAAATCTGCAACACGATAACATACTATATCATTGGCATCTCCCTTTTCTTCATCACCCCATATTCCACTTCGAGATGAGGTTATGATGTCTTTGAATCGACGGATCTGCCAATGAGCAGGCGCCGATTTTTTGCATATATCCGAATATACAGTAAAAATAGAGATCATAACCCTAATTCCTTTTCAAGATTTGCGATTGCCTTGTCAATATCCGAGATTTCGGCAAGGATGGAATCTACCGGTTCAACGGTCTCGGGAACATAGAATTCCTTGTTGAAATTCACCTCGACACCCACGACATTCTCACCAATCGTATAGGGCTTGTAGATATAGCGTTGGAGAAAATCCTTGATGCCTTGTTCATTGACTTCGGGATTGGGGTCGAACGGAATAATCTCCGAGTCCTTGGTCGTACAATCAACAATTTTGGCAGATATGGTATGCTCTTCCCGGCGTTTATTATAGCCGAGCTGTACGTTGATGGCACCATTGCCCAGACACTCATGTTCTCCGGCATAGGTGGTGCGCATGATTTCGTTGTTTTCTTTATCCACCCAGTAGATAAAGTCCTTGCAAACAAGAACTGTCGAGGCTTTTATTTCAAGATTTCGCAGCATGGAATCTCGGATTTGTGACTCCTCGGCATCAATATCGCGCGGCCATACCCAGCACCCATCTAAATTGCAGTACGAAATATCCTTGACATTGTATGGTTTTCCATCTGTGTGTAGAGTCTGGCTGACATGGCGTCCTTCGCTGTCGATTTCGGTAAGAACGACAGACTGCTTGTTGAAATAGAAATGCCATTTGTCGTAAACTTTGGCAATAGCGCAATCCTTGAATTCAACCAATGCACGGACAATGGCTGCACGATGCTTGGAGTTCATCTCCTTGCGTTTCGAACCCTTGTTTTTCTTCAACGGCTGCCAAAGATCGGCTGCGTTGATAAGGATTACCTTATCTTTTCGTTCTGCCGGTTTATTTTTGTTGAGAATCCACAAATAGGTGACGATGCCCGTATTGAAGAACTCGTCGGACGGCATCTGAATGATGGCCTCGACCCAATCGTTGTCGAAAAGATATCTGCGGATATTGCTCTCACCACTACCGGCGTCGCCGCTGAACAGCGACGAGCCGTTGTTTACTTCTACGACAATACCTTTATCTTCGTGCAGATGCCAAGCGTTATGCTGCAAGAAGAGCAATTGCCCGTCGCTCACCGTAGGCAGGAATGAAAACTGTCCGGTTTGGTCGTTCCGAATCTCTTTCTCATAACCTTTCCACGGAATTCCGTAGGGAGGGTTGGCTACAACGACGTCAAACTCTTTGCCCTTGAACGGCAGAGAGGTTAGGGTATTGCCATATTTGATTTCGGTATTCTCGCGGAACAACGATTCGATCTTCGCCAATGCGTATAGTGCATCGTTCCAGTCGCAACCGTGAGCAGCTATATATTTGTAGCCGGCTTTATCGCGCAAACGGTCCACAACGCCGAACAGCAGGTTGGCTCCACCGCACGTCGGGTCGTAGATATGTACAAAGTCATCGGTGGAGATATCGATCTTCGCTGCAACGATTTCGGCAATCAGCGAAATAATATCTTCCGGGGTGTACTGCTCTCCGGCCGTTTCTGCCGATATGTCGGCCCATTTGCGTTTGATATGCTCCTCGAGAGTGGTTATTTCCGAGTTGTTGTAGTGAGAAAGATCTATTTGAGACCATTGGGTGATATACTGCATCAGAATACCTTTCTTCCGCAACTCGGCAACCATGCCGTCCAGATTGAGGTATTTGCTGTCGTCCGTACCACGCTCGATGCCGAGCAATTCTTTGAGCGTCCCATCAAAGCCTGCCAGATAGCTTCGGAAATCCTGCTCAAATGTCTTGTCGTTATTGCAAATGGTGGACAGTGTTTTGCCTTCGCGAACGATGTAGTCGTTATATCCACACTCACGGTCTCGGAACGCTTCGATAAATTCTTGCAAGTTGTTCTCGCGAGTCAGGCCCTCGGAGGCTTCAATATCTGCCATTTCATTTCGCATACGCCCTTCGAGCATGATGAGAGCGAAGAATGGCATCATGTAATCAGGGAATTTGCTTTGTTTGATTCCTGATGATATAAGTAAATCGGCGCACGACCAAATGTCGGATTCGTATGATAATATATCTTTCATAATCTACTATCGTTCTTCTTTGTCTGTGATCAGGTCTTTCAAGTCGACTTGCAGGATGACAGCTATTTGCTGAAGAGTATCCAGGTTGGGCTGAATCCTATTGCAGGCATAAGCGTTAACCATGCTGAAGCTCTTGTTTAGCTGCTTTGCTAACCATGTCTGAGAGATACCTTTCTCTGCCAGAACGGCTTTTATCCTATTTAATTTCATATTATGTCTTGATTGAATAGCACAAATATAGTGAATTATATTTGATAAATCGAATTATTTTTATTACATTTACGCCCTATAAAAGATTATCATTATAAAAAAGATATCGGATAATCCACATTCACCTCAAATATGAGCAAAGTATTAAAACCCAATGATGCCATTAAGGCTGTTTACGAAGATAAATTCCAATTATTTTTACAGAATATTGGAGTTTATGAGAATGTTGTGGCTGGAACTGAAAAATGCAAATTTTGCAGTCAACCAATCACCTTAGATAACATCGCATCCGTTTTTCCGGAAAGCGGTACTGTCAAGTTTGTTTGTGACACCCCTGAATGTATTCATAAGATGAATAACTATTTTAACGAGAAACAATGATAAACATTTATATCATCATTCCTGTCAGCATTTTAGGCTTTGTTGCAGGCAGTGGATTTGTTTGGTTTATCTTTACTCATCCTGAGATCTTAGATAAGTGGATATCCTGTTTTTATCGGTTGTTCAAGGCTATATATAAAGAAGCCGACAAGCGATTTGTGAAGTATAATATCCAATCTATCCTCAACGGCTTCATCGCCAAACTCAATACCGACGTTCCTAATCTTGATGCACAAAGGATTAATATTGAATGGATTGATGAAGAAATCACACCAGAGTCCTTTTTGAAATCTGGAACTCTCGTTCTTCGGATGCACAAAAGCACTAACCAGAACCGAAATATCGTCAACGCCACATATACATTCGTTTCTCGCGAGGTATTAAAGAAAACCAAAACATATTTAGCATCTTACCAAAAAGATGCAATCGATTTATTTGTATCATATAAGGTTTTAGAAAAAGCAGGTCACGATATTATGGATGCTTTTGTCCAAACCTATCTTCGTGACGGACTTGAGAAGGATTCAATCGACAAACTTTACGCGAAATTTGAAAAAATTGATACCTGTGGACTATTTTTCCCGGTATTTATTACTGAGATGACATTTCTCGGCGAGAAAATATTTGGTAAAGGAGTTAATCGTAATAAGATCTATCAAGAGATTGATGGTCTTGTCTCGTTTCTCTTAACTCTTGCGAACCGTAAGACAGGAGAATACTCCAATTTGGAGTATGGCGGCGAGTATTCGAAATTCGCAATCAGAATTGTTGGTAAACAATATAAGATCGAAGAGGAGGGTAAGCGAATCTACATCAATAACATTCGGCAAATCACGCAGCCTATCGAAACATTATATCTCATAGGAAATTTCTACAACAAACAATTCATCGATGAAGTCTCTTCTGACTTGACTGAAGATGATGTTTGGGAAATATTTCATAAAGTTGCTGCTAAAGCGAAATTACGGACAAGGGAGGGCGAAGAGTTTGATGTCAAGAATTACATTATATCGTTGAGAAAAAAATCCGTGACGATTGTCACACGGAGATAGTTAAAAGCAAATTATGGAAACTATTCATCTATCACACCTTCGATAGTCGGTACTGTGGTAGGGTATAAATGTTTGCTTGCCGTATTTATTCACCAATGGCCTCCGTCCGTCTCAAACGGTGCGGTTTGTTTGCGCAAAATTCATTTATTATTGCATAATATATTGATAATAAATATGGATAAATTTCTTCAACGAAAAAGGAGGTCGTAGTAATATGAGATTTTTTCATTCCGAAGAAGAAGCTTACGATTTTATTTATCAAGATGCTTTAAGTTTCCATCAAACAAGTGAGAAATATGGCATAAAATGGTGATCAGATGATTTCCAAAGCCTAAGCGGCCATGAATCGAAGTCAGGGCAATTTGATTTACCTTGACTTATGAAATTTTAAATACAATCAAGTTTTGCGGTACCTATCTTTGGTCAATCTGGTACAAGAATTCATACAAAGCCCTTCGGAATTTAGGACTATATCCGACCTCTATATAAAAGTTAGATATGACCAGAAAAGAATTGGAGCGGAAACTTGAAAAGTCAGGACGTTTAAGTCGTTACTTTTTAGATGGTTCCCTTCGTTCAGATTGTGGCATTTTATTGAGAAATTATTCTGTATGGGAATATTTCCATATGGACGAAAGGGGAAATCGGACGCCTTTAAATTATTTACTTCGGCAGAAAAAGCCTATGATTATTATAAAAATGCGTTAGATTCTTGCAACGTTTTTCAGACGGCATTAAACAAACGCCCAAGTAGTTTGCGGCCGAGCGATCTTCGGAGAGCCGGATTTCCCCTGATATGGCCTGCCCGAAGTTTCCGGATCGTCGCCTGGTTGTGAAATTTCCATGTTTGCCGGGCCGAGTTGTTAAATTCGGGGCGGGGCGCATTGTTTTTTCTCTTTTTTGTTATACATTTGCCGTGTCGAACAGAAACTGTAGAACGTTTAATCCGTTACGAGGAGCGATGAATCAGCTTTCGCCTTTTTTTGGTTATTATTTTTACTTCTACTTTACCAAAAGCGGACTGGGATCGCGTTGCCTTTAGCGAACGAATCGAACGATGAAAAGATAGACGATCCCGGTCCTTGCAAGGTCCGGGTTTTTTTTTTGAGATGAAGATGACAAGCCAGAACGAATGGACGGAGCCGGAGGCTGTGGGCGGCGTGGGAGCGCGCGTCGCCATTCAGGGCTACGAAGGTAGTTTCCATCATATCGTCGCGCGTCGCTTTCTGGGCGAGCGGGCGGAAATCGTTCCCTGCGATACGTTCCGCGAAGTGGCCCGGCAGGTCGAGAGCGGCGGAGCCGAGTACGGTATCATGGCGATCGAGAACTCGATCGCGGGAAGTATTCTGCCCAATCTGGGTATTCTGCATAACAGCCGTCTTCAGGTGACCGGGGAGTATTACCTGCATATCCGGCAGAACCTGATGGCGCTGCCCGGGGTCGGGCTCGAGGGAATCGAGGAGGTGCACTCGCACCCGATGGCGCTGCTGCAGTGCGTCGATTTTCTCGATACGCATCGCTGGCGTCTGGTCGAGACCGAGGATACGGCCCTCAGCGCCCGGCGCATCGCCGAGCGGGGCATCCGCAATGCGGCCGCCATAGCCGGCGATTTGGCCGCCGAGCTTTTCGGGCTCGAAATCGTCGCGGCGGACATCCACTCGATCCGTAATAATTACACGCGTTTTTTGGTGCTTCGTCCCGACCACCAGCCGATCGACGAGCGCTCGGACAAGGCTTCGCTCTGCTTCAAGACCGACCATCGTCATGGCTCGCTGATACGCGTACTGCGCGAAATGGAGGACTCGACGATCAATATGACCAAGCTGCAGTCCTCGCCGATTCCGAGCGAGCCGTGGCACTATATGTTTCATGTCGACATGGAGTTCGCCTGCATGGACGACTATAACCGTGTGATCGAGCGGATGCGGTCGGTCACCAGCGAGTTGCACGTGTACGGCGTGTACCGCAAAGGACAATGAGAACGATTGAAAAACGACAAGAGATGAAACCGATCGAAATGAAATTGGCCCGGAGACTCGGCGGAGTGGGAGAGTACTATTTCTCGAAAAAGCTGCGCGAAATCGACCGGATGCGCGCCTCGGGCCGTCAGATCATCAATTTGGGTATCGGCAGTCCCGACAGGCCGCCCCATCCGGACGTGATCGGAACGCTGGCCGCCGAGGCCGCCAAGCCCGGCAATCACGGCTATCAGCCTTACAAGGGCGCGGCCGTGCTGCGCGAGGCGTTCGCGCTTTGGTATAAGGAGCGCTACGGCGTTGCGCTCGATCCGGAGGGCGAGATTCTTCCGCTGATCGGGTCGAAAGAGGGCGTGATGCACGTCTGTATGACCTATCTCGACGAAGGTGACCGCGTGCTGGTGCCCAATCCCGGCTATCCGACCTACCGTTCGGCGGTGACGATTGCCGGGGGCGTCTGCGTCGATTACGTGCTGCGCGAGGACGGCGGGTGGATGCCCGATTTCGACGAAATCGAGCGCGGCGGTCTGCAAGGCGTCAAGATGATGATCGTCAACTATCCGCACATGCCGACCGGAGCCGCCCCGAAGGAGGGCCTGTTCCGCCGTCTGGTCGATTTCGCCCGCCGGCACGGCATCCTGCTGCTGCACGACAATCCGTACAGCTTTCTGCGCAACGACCGTCCGGAGAGCCTGCTGGCCACGCCCGGAGCGACGGAAGTGGCGCTCGAGCTCAATTCGCTGAGCAAAAGTCACTGCATGGCGGGCTGGAGAATCGGGATGATCGGCGGAGCCCGCGAGCGCATCGACGAGATCATCCGTTTCAAGAGTAACATGGACTCGGGCATGTTCTATCCGCTGCAGGCCGCTGCCGCGAAAGCCCTGTCGCTGGGCGACGACTGGTATCGGGAGCTCAATGCGCTGTACCGCCGCCGCGAGGCCAAGGCTTACGAGATACTCGACGCGGTCGGCTGCACCTACGATCCCGTTCAGGCGGGGCTGTTCGTTTGGGGACGGCTCCCCGAGGGAGCCGGAGACTGCTATGAGTTTTCGGACAGGGTATTGAACGGCTGCGGCGTGTTCCTTACGCCCGGCGGCATTTTCGGCTCGGAGGGCGACCGTTACATCCGCATCAGCCTCTGCGCAACGGAGGAAGTGCTGCAACGCGCGGCCGACCAAATAAAAGGAATGGTATTATGAAAGCGGCCATCGTAGGCGTCGGGCTGATCGGAGGATCGTTTGCTCTGACGCTCAAGGATAACGGAATTTGCGACGAGGTGATCGGAGTCGACAATTCCGAGCGAAACCGGGCCAAGGCGCTCGAACTGGGGCTCGTCGACCGGACGGCATCGCTGGCCGAGGCTGTCGCCGGGGCCGATCTGGTGGTGCTGGCTACGCCGGTAGATTCTATTCCGCTGCTGGCCGTCAAGGTGCTCAATCAGGTCGATCGGCAGGTCGTCATCGACATGGGCTCGACCAAGCAGGAACTGTGCGAGGTGATCGCGCAGCACCCGCGCCGGGGCCGCTTCGTAGCGACGCATCCGATGTGGGGAACCGAGTACAGCGGTCCCGAGGCGGCCGAGCACGACGCTTTCAGGGGCCGCACGGTCGTCTTCTGCGACCGCGAGCTGAGCGATCCGGACGCCGTGGAGTTCGTCGAGCGGGTCTATGAGCGGATAGGCATGCCGATCAAGTACATGAGCGCCGAGGAGCAGGACACCCATACGGCTTATGTGAGCCATATATCGCACATTACGTCGTTCGCGCTCGCGCTGACCGTGCTCGAGAAGGAGCGCGAGGAGGAGCATATTTTCGATCTGGCCGGAGGCGGCTTCGAGAGCACGGTCCGTCTGGCCAAGAGCTCGCCCGAGACTTGGGTTCCGATCTTCATGCAGAACAAGTATAACGTGCTCGACGTGCTGCGGGAGCATATCCACCAGTTGCAGATTTTCCGGCGCATGCTCGAGCGTGACGATACGGAAGGGCTGCGAACGATGATGCAGCGCGCCAACCGGATCAAGAAGATATTGAAATAGCCGGCCGGGGATTCCGAGAGGGGAGGCCCGGGCGTCGGCGTCCGGGCCGGAACGGAACGAAAGCCGCCGGTCGGGATCGCTTCTCGGCGGAGCGGGGCCTTCCCGTTTCGTCCGGGCTCCGGCAAGGCAAATGAGAAACAACGCGAAAAGAACAACGATATGAAACCGTTTGACATCAAGGCGAAACGCCCTCTCATTATCTCGGGCCCGTGCAGTGCGGAAACCGAGGAACAAACTTTGGAAACCTGCCGGCGGATTGCCGACACGGGTCTCGTCGACGTGCTGAGGGCCGGCATTTGGAAGCCGCGCACGAAGCCCGGTTCGTT
>OGTB01001841.1_pt1 | contig 13249 bp, 10 predicted proteins | sample 1553611 | NCBI WGS metagenome assembly OGTB01 (sample SAMEA2580032, study PRJEB22360) | human gut metagenome | biome: human gut; feature: human-associated habitat; material: faeces | place: Denmark | collected 2008/2010 | reverse complement strand
GACTATCACTTATTTAAGTGATATTGGTTGTCTGGAGATTCAGGGGGCCAGTCTATTATCCTTTTTATTATAGCTATCTGTATGGCAATGGTGCTGTTGTTTCTGTATATCAATAAAGATAATATAAAAGTGACTCACAGTCTAAAAATAAACCAAACAACACCAGGCATACTTGTTAGCTGTGATAGCAATAATAACTTTGCCTGTCAGACCACAATGACTGAAGATGTTATTCAGCGAATTACTACATTTTTTCACACCAGCCCAGATGTCAAGAACAGAGAAATAAAACTGGAATGGTCAGGAGATAAGAGAGATTTACCAACTGCTGTACAAAAATGATATACCTGACCAGGAACTGGTCATTGTATCCGAACGGTGATGGCTGTGTCACTATAAGCTCACCAGAAATAAAAAATAAATACCCTGCTGCCATTTGCCTGGCTCTGGGATTTTTTCTAAGCATTGTGATTTCTGTAATGTTTTGCCTTGTCAAAAAAATGGTAGATGAATACCAACAAAACTCTGGGCAGTAATAAACAGCATTCTGATAGAGAGTGCCTGTATATAGCTGAAGTGACAATGACCGGGAAGGGAACCCGTTTTCAGGAATGGATGCCTGTCTTTTTCACTGTAAATATCCTGGCATTACTAATGCCAGGATATTTAAAGAAGAGGAGCATAACCATGACAGAACGGGGTTAAGTCAGGTTGTCCTTAACGCTATTCACAACCTCGTATGCCGACTTCAGGTTTATGTCCAGACTTCATATCTCTCTCAGCAATCCTCAATAATCAGATACACCGCTTTCACCGGACCATGAACCCCAACGACTTTGATAAGCTCAATATCCGCCGTTGAACTGGGGCCGCTAATGATGTTAATGCAGGAAGGCATTCGTTCACCGGCCTGCGCTTTCTGATGCAATTTTTCTGCGAGTTGCGCTACACGCGGCAGGATAGTGCTTTTACGCAGGATAAAAAGAGAAGATTCCGGGAGCAGGCTCAATGAACGCCCGCGCCCGGCGGCGGAAAAAAGAACCACGCCTCCCGATTCGGTTAAACCATATTCAGCATACACTACGCCAACTTTAGCCTGCTCTGCTTGTGATATGTTCTCAATACCTTTCGCCGGATCCCAAACAACGGCATTGCATTCCTGCTGCAAACGTTCGCTAATCCCCAATTCCTCCAGCCTCGTGTCATCGCTAATCACGACCGACTGATCTCCCAGCTCTTTACACAGTCGTATTGCAGCTTCTGCCGCCTTCGCCTCGCTGGTCAGCTCACAGCGCGTCAACATAACATCGCTGGCAAACTGAATAAACGCGTCACAGCGCTGCTGTTGGTTAAGTGCGGTAAGCCGCTCGTTAGCATAGTTGTTAAGCGGCGCATCTTCTGCTTGCGGTTCAAGTCGCAGCGGGCGACCCAGTGCCTGAGCAACGTTATTCAAAAATTCGCTCCGATTATCCATTCTTTTTCTCCTGCGCCTGATGTTTCTTAAACCAACTACGGAAACTCTCTCCGTCAGCTTCAGGAAGATCGCGTGCTTCCATCCAGTCGCTAATCGCGCCAAATTTGAGTGGTGTTTTGCCGCCATTGATAAACCAGCTTGCCGCATGAGCGCCGGCCATCATCCCGACTTTCCACAATCCTGGATGACTATTGGCATAAGCGAACATTTTTATCGCCCGTTGCTCTGCTTTTGCGGTGATCCCTTTTTCAGCCATCACCCGACGATGACGCAAAATCAGTTTTGACAGCGGAATACGCACCGGACACACGTTGTCACAAGCAGTGCATAAAGAGCAGGCGTAGGGTAAATCTTTAAAATCTTTATAGCCGCCAAGTAGCGGAGAAATCACCGCACCAATTGGCCCTGGATAAATAGAGCCATATCCATGACCGCCAATATGGCGATATGCCGGACAAGTATTCATACAAGCCCCGCAGCGAATACAGCGCAGCACATCCCGAAATTCAGAGGCCAGCACCTCAGAACGCCCGTTATCGACAATAACCAGATGAAACTCTTCAGGACCATCAACGTGCCCCGCTTCGCGCGGTCCTGTCAGCCAGGTGTTGTATCCCGTCAAACGTGCACCAACGGCACTGCGCGCCAGCATGGTGATCAATACATCTACCTCGGCAAACGTGGGGGCAATACGCTCCATTCCCATCACTGCAATATGCGTTTTAGGCAGCGTGGTACACATTCGCGCATTACCTTCATTGGTCACCAGGCATACCGAACCGGTCTCTGCCACCGCGAAATTACAGCCGGTAATACCTATTTCAGCACTGAGGAAATCTTCGCGGATTTTTTGCCGGATGAATAAGGTCATTGCTTCAGGCGTTTCCGACCCCTCATAGCCCAGACGTTCGTGTAGCACCCGACGGATCTGATGGCGATCTTTATGAATTGCCGGGACCACAACATGAGAGGGCGGATCTTGATCCAGCTGGAGAATGTATTCACCCAGATCGGTTTCAATCACCTGAATGCCAGCATCCTGCAACACATGATTGACACCAATCTCTTCGGTCACCATCGATTTAGATTTCACCACCTTCCGGGCATTTTTGCGTTGGGCAACCTGTAAAATGTAGCGAGTGGCGTCTTCTTTAGTTTTTGCAAAATAGACGTGACCGCCGTTTTGCGTCACTTTTTCTGAGAGCTGGTACAGATAAGCGTCGAGATTACTCAGAACATGATCACGTATCTGGGCGGCCCGATCGCGCCACTCCTCCCAGTGCCCCAATTCATCGACCATTTTTTGCCGATTTGCCCCGATACGCTGCTGCGCGTTTGCCACCGCTTTGCGCATGATCGGATCTTCAATTTGCTGACGGATGCGTGTCTTAAAATCTGTATTACTGGTTTTGATCGACATCTTTATATCCTCAGCGGCTCATCAGCACTTCGGCAATATGCATTACTTTGACTTTCTGCCCTTCCCGTTGTAATCGCCCACTGATGTTCAGCAGGCAACTCACGTCAGCACCAATTAAATACTCAGGGCGGACTTCCATCAGGTGCGCAACCTTTTCTTTCACCATCTCGCCGGATATTTCGGCCATTTTGACCGAGAACGTGCCGCCAAATCCGCAGCAGGTATCCTGTTCAGCAAAGGTCAACAGCTCCAGTCCACGCACATTTTTCAGCAGCATAAGTGGCTCGTCCTTCACCCCCAGCTTACGGGCCAGGCTACAAGATGGGTGATACACCGCTCTCCCTTGCAAACTGGCACCTACATCGACTACCCCTAATGTATTAACAATAAAAGAGGTGAGATCCTGCATACGCGCGGCAACCTTTTCGGCACGTGATGCCCATTCAGGCTCATCCGCCAGATACGTTGGGTAACTTTTTACGGCATAGGTACAGGAGCCAGCCGGTGAAATAATGGGATCGTCGTTATCCTCCAGTGCGGCGATCAGATTTTTCATCCCTGGAATCGCTTCTTTGATATAACCACTATTGATCGCAGGCTGACCGCAGCATCCCTGTTTCTCCGGGAAATTTACGCGACAGCCGAGTTTTTCCAGTAGCAGCACGGAGTCTCGTGCCATTCTTGATTTCAGGGCGTCACCAATACAGGTGACAAAGAAATTGACATTCACAACTAATACTCCATTACTTCATGCCCATTTATGCCCGATGGTTCCCCCCTTCCGGGGGATCAATCATCAATAAATATGGCGTTCTTTTTTAATTGGCTAGCAACATACCACCCCTCATTTGTATGACAAATGATAATCTTTCATCCAAACTTCAAATGCAATAACTAATTTTATTTCTTTCGGCATCGCTCACATTTTATAGGGAAATCGACGATCATTTTTGGCATAAGAAATCCATTTAAAAAGGCTACATCCCTTATACCTATTCAGTGCTACTTATTCAGGGGTTATTGAGATATACACTGATGGTGTACAAACAAAATCACCAACAATAATTACGTATCAAGTAATAATCGGCATTTTATTTAATTGAAGCAATTTAGTTTGCATTTTTATTTAAAAACTGAGCTAGAGTCCATCAGAAAAAAATATATAAAGCCCAAACCACCGTTGGAAATAGAAATAGTTGAAAGGCTCACAACTCCCGGAATGCGGATTATCTTTGCCCTGATTTCTGGCGGTTTTATTCAGGGTGCAAGCTGTCTGACCCTTTCCCGATATTCTCCCGGAGTACAACCAAACTCGCGGACAAACGCCTTGTGAAAAGATGATTCACTGGCATAGCCTACTGACTCAGCGATCACCACAACAGGGAGCATTTCCCGGGAAAACATCTGGGCCGCTATTTGTAGACGCAACTTTGTTAATACAGCTAGCGGCGTGGTTCCGGAAACATCACGGAAAAGCTGGGCAAAACTTGCCCGGGACATGTGGGCGATGCTGGCCAGCGATTCGACGGTCCAGGCGTGTCCTGGCATTTCCAGCATTTGCTGTATTACCGCACCAAGACGTGGATGCAGAAGCAAACTGAGAATGTTTTTCTCTGTATTAACCTGTGCAATCCACTCACGCACCGCGAGGGTAAAGAATGTAGCGCAGATCTGGCTACACAGAGCATCCACTCCCGGCATTGCCGATCTGGATTCCTGTTGTAAAAACGGGATCGCCTCCCTCAGCCAGTTATATTCCACGCTATGGTTAACTGGTGCTACAAACAGCGTTTCCGGCAAAGACGTTAAAAAATAACGCGCCGAATGTTGCAGCCGAAGAGTGCCACAGACAATACAGGTCGATTCATTATCGACATGACTCAGGCGATGAGCTGAATTTTGTGGTAGCAGGACCACATTTCCCGGGCGTAATGTAAAAATCTCTCCCGTCGGCATTTCCAGCTTCGCCGCTCCTTGCGTTAACGCATGCCAACGAATAACCGACAATTCCCCGGCACCATGTGGAAGTTGCCAGTCACTTCCTAACACGCAATTCTTATCGATCGTTCCTTGTGGAGCGTTAAGCATCAACAAACGGCTAAGAGCATCCATATCAGACTCCTGAGTAGTTTTTTGATTACAAACACCAACAATCTTAGTCAATAATTAATCTAATACCATCAAATAGTTAATCATGATTTTTGTTTTGTGATTCTGATTAAGAAAAAGAAAATACCAGACGATAAGACAAAATATCAAGCGTTGTGAAGAAATGTTATTTGCTCTTTTGCGTCTATAGTCATGATGTCAAATGAACGCGTTTCGACAGGAAATCATCATGAATAAATATCAGGCAGTTATTATTGGTTTTGGCAAGGCTGGAAAAACATTAGCCGTCACGCTGGCAAAAGCAGGTTGGCGTGTGGCTCTCATCGAACAATCAAATGCAATGTATGGCGGGACCTGTATTAATATCGGCTGTATCCCAACCAAAACATTGGTTCATGACGCACAGCAGCACACAGATTTTGTCCGTGCCATACAGCGTAAAAATGAAGTGGTTAATTTTTTACGTAATAAGAATTTTCATAATCTTGCGGATATGCCCAATATCGACGTGATCGACGGCCAGGCGGAGTTTATCAATAATCATAGCCTGCGTGTTCATCGGCCTGAGGGAAATCTGGAGATTCATGGCGAGAAAATTTTTATTAATACCGGTGCACAAACCGTGGTTCCGCCAATTCCTGGAATTACCACCACGCCAGGAGTATATGACAGCACCGGATTACTTAATCTAAAAGAATTGCCTGGGCATTTAGGTATTTTGGGCGGCGGATATATTGGCGTTGAGTTCGCCTCTATGTTCGCTAATTTTGGCAGCAAGGTAACCATTTTAGAAGCAGCTTCGCTGTTTTTGCCTCGGGAAGATCGGGATATTGCTGATAATATCGCGACGATTTTACGCGATCAGGGCGTCGATATTATCCTCAATGCCCATGTGGAGCGAATCAGTCACCATGAAAATCAAGTGCAAGTGCATAGCGAGCACACCCAACTGGCGGTGGATGCACTGTTAATAGCTTCCGGTCGTCAACCGGCTAACGCTTCGTTACATCCAGAAAATGCCGGTATCGCAGTAAATGAGCGCGGGGCAATTGTCGTTGACAAGCGATTACATACCACCGCAGACAATATTTGGGCGATGGGAGATGTTACCGGCGGGCTGCAATTTACTTATATTTCACTGGATGATTACCGCATTGTGCGTGATGAGTTGCTGGGAGAAGGCAGACGTAGTACTGATGATCGGAAAAATGTGCCTTATTCCGTATTCATGACACCGCCACTGTCCAGGGTTGGTATGACAGAAGAACAGGCCAGAGAGAGTGGTGCTGATATTCAGGTGGTGACATTGCCTGTAGCTGCAATTCCGCGTGCCAGAGTGATGAATGATACTCGTGGGGTATTAAAAGCGATTGTTGATAATAAAACCCAACGTATATTAGGGGCATCACTGCTGTGTGTTGACTCCCATGAGATGATTAATATAGTGAAAATGGTGATGGATGCCGGGCTGCCTTATAGCATATTACGCGATCAGATATTTACTCATCCGTCGATGAGCGAATCACTCAATGATCTATTTTCATTAGTCAAATAAACTCAAAATCAGACGCCAGAACAAATATTCTGGCGTCTCAGAAAAAAGAATCTTATTAATTCTCTGTTACTCTATAAATTCTTAATCACTTCATTGATGGTATTTTATATGTTTAAAAAATCCGTTTTATTTGCAACACTATTATCTGGCGTTATGGCATTTTCCACCAATGCAGATGATAAAATAATTCTGAAACATATCAGCGTCTCGTCAGTATCAGCATCACCGACAGTTCTGGAGGATACCATTGCTGATATAGCCAGAAAATATAATGCTTCATCCTGGAAAGTCACATCGATGCGAATTGATAATAATTCAACCGCAACAGCAGTATTGTATAAATAAGGATGTTCACAATGGAAAAATACCTGCACCTGTTAAGTCGGGGAGATAAAATTGGCCTGACATTGATTCGTCTGAGTATTGCGATTGTTTTTATGTGGATTGGGTTATTAAAGTTTGTCCCTTACGAGGCAGACAGCATTACACCATTCGTCGCAAACAGTCCACTAATGTCGTTCTTTTATGAACACCCGGAAGACTATAAACAGTATCTGACTCACGAAGGCGAATACAAACCAGAAGCAAGGGCATGGCAATCGGCCAATAATACCTATGGTTTTTCCAACGGTCTTGGCGTCGTGGAGGTGATTATTGCTCTGCTGGTTTTGGCTAATCCTGTCAATCGCTGGTTAGGTTTATTGGGAGGGCTGATGGCATTTACCACACCGTTGGTAACACTCTCATTTTTAATCACCACCCCGGAGGCATGGGTACCCGCATTGGGTGACGCTCATCATGGTTTCCCTTATTTATCTGGTGCTGGTCGCCTGGTATTGAAAGATACTCTGATGCTGGCAGGTGCTGTCATGATAATGGCAGATTCGGCGCGGGAAATTCTTAAACAACGCAGTAATGAATCCAGTTCAACGTTAAAAACTGAATATTGATAATCCGAACACTGTCTGTTGTTCACTTTTTCAGGCATCAGGCTTTCCTTGCTAATGGGTGAAGCCTGACGCCATATTACCGGAGATATGACAGAGCGAAGATCAATATCACTCCCCTGTTAAAAGATTCTTGTCGTCTCAGGTAAAATACATGATTAATATCAATCATGTATTTTTACAGCAAGACAACCACGAACAAATTCAGGATTAAAATGTTTTACCGACTCCCCAACATAACCCAAATCAAGCGAACTAATTTGTGCCATTTCTTTCTCTGTCAGTGAGAAATCCCAGATAGCAAAATTTTCTTCGATACGCTGTTGATGTGTCGATTTCGGAATAACGACCACTCCCCGTTGAATATTCCAACGCAGAATGACTTGAGAAATCGATTTTTGATGTGCATCTGCAATACTCTGAAGCAGATTATTTTCAAAGGGTTTATGTCGTCCACCACCTAACGGAGCCCATGCTTCAGGCTGCACGTTATAATACTTCATGGTTGCCAGCGCCTCTGGTTGGGCAAAATAGGGATGCAACTCGACCTGGTTGACCATCGGTTTAACTCTTACCGTTTCACAAAAGTTCGCCAGAACATGAGGATAGAAATTGGAAACCCCAATCGCTTTTAATTTGCCCTCTTCATAGGCATCTTCGAGTGCACGCCACGCACTGAAATAATCGCGCATAGCCTGGTGCAATAAATAGAGGTCGAAGTATTCCAGTCCCGATTTTTTTAATGACGCTTCAATACCTGCTTTTGCCGTATCCTGATTCAACATATCCTGCACCCACAATTTAGACGTTATAAATAACTCATCTCGGGTACATAAACCTTCAGATATAGCTTCACGAACGGCTTCACCGACGGCATCTTCATTACCGTATACCGCTGCAGTGTCGATGAGTCGATAACCCGTGCGGATAGCGTTCAACACTGACTGTTTGCACACGTTTTTATCGGTAACCTGAAAAACACCAAATCCCATCATCGGCATTTTCAGATTGTTACTTAATACGGAAAATTCCACTGTCAGTCCCTCCATTAGGCATGAACAATGAGTCTACGTTAAAACGTAACCTCAAATTAGTATGTGGATTTTGATATCACTTATGCAAAAAATTCATTAATAATGTAGGACTGAAACCTCTCTATTTTTGGGGCAATGAAGCAGACGCTATCAGTGCTTTTGCCTTCGCCCTTGCTGTTTTTGATACACTTAGGGCCCAGGGCATAACGAAAATGTGCGATATGAGAAAGAATTAACGGAGAATGTGATGATCAGGCAGAAGATTCTACAGCAGCTCCTGGAGTGGATTGAGTGCAATCTCGAGCACCCTATTTCAATCGAAGATATCGCACAGAAATCTGGCTACAGCAGACGCAACATCCAGCTTCTGTTCCGAAATTTCATGCATGTGCCTTTGGGAGAATACATTCGCAAACGAAGGCTTTGTCGCGCCGCCATTCTTGTCCGGCTCACCGCGAAATCTATGCTTGATATTGCACTTTCTTTGCATTTTGATTCACAGCAGTCATTCAGCCGCGAATTTAAAAAATTATTCGGCTGCTCTCCCCGTGAATACCGCCACCGTGATTATTGGGATCTCGAAAATATCTTCCCTTCTTTTTTAATACGTCAACAGCAAAAGACGGAGTGTAGATTAGTCAACTTTCCTGAGACACCTATTTTTGGCAATTCATTTAAATATGATATTGAAGTGTCGAATAAATCACCGAATGAAGAAGTCGAACTGCGACGTCATCATTTAGCCAGATGTATGAAGAATTTTAAGACGGATATCTATTTCGTCTCCACGTTTAAACCGTCAACAAAATCGGTCGATTTGCTCACAGTTGAAACTTTTGCCGGTACGGTATGTAAACAAACCGATTCAGAGATGCCGAAAGAGTGGATAATTAACCGAGGACTGTATGCCTCTTTCCGCTATGAAGGTGAGTGGGAGCACTACTCTGAATGGGTGCGAAACCTCTATCTGATGGAATTACCTGCCAGGGGGTTAGCCAGAGTGAACGGCAGTGATATTGAGCGGTTTTATTACAATGAAAACTTCGTCGAAATCGATAGCAATAACATTGTTTGCGAAATTTTTATCCCCGTTCGTCCGGTTTAGCTGTAGCGATGTTTACATGAATTTATAACGAGACTACTGTCAGGCAATTCAATAAATAATGGCGTTGAAGATGTCAACGCCATTATTGTTTATTAGAATGTTACTTTCATATTCTCAATATTATTTCATCGCCTCCTCGCCCTTTGCCGTATCGGCATCCACCGCGGTAATGGTCACCGTCACTGGCTTCATTTCGTACCCGCCATACGTCAGGGCGTTAAATGTAAACGTATAGACACCTGGCTTGTTGGTACTAAATGTACGCGTGATTTTTCCGCTCACGAAATGGTCATTTTTCGACGGCAGGAATTGATAATCCTTCTCCGTCACTCCTTCCGGCGTCTGAATGTCGACCCACACATTCCCCCCAACAGGGTTATTTGCCGAGAACAGGGTAACCGTCATTGTTGCGGTCTGTACCCCATCCGCCACCAGAGAAGTCACATCAGATGATGCGGCGAGCACCGCGTTTTTATCATCCGCGACGAATTTAGATTCAGCAGTTTTCGTCGATTCCTGACCGTTGGTCTGACTCACTTGCGCCTTGAGTGTATATGTCGCCGCAACAGTAGTGGTAGCGGTGAAAATAGCCTGCCCTTGCTCATTGGTTGTCGCAGTGCCATTCGGTTCCAGGTTTAACGAAACCGGGCTGGCAGTCAGCGTCACTTCGCTATCTTTCACCAAATTGTTATTGGCATCAGTCACCGTAACTTTATACGTTTGTTTGGCTTTGCCGTCCGCCAGCGCATAGTTGCCAATCACCTCAATACCGGAGACGGTTGCGGTCGCCTTATCGGCCACAAACGTTATAGTCTGCGCATCTGAAGGCTGGTCATTTCCTGCCGACGCCGTGATCTCATAGGTTCCGGCAGTCACGGAAACCACCTGCAACTCTGCTTTCCCCTCATCGTTGGCTTTCACCCAGACATTATCGCCAGTAAGCGGCTTGACACCCCGGGGCAGATTAAAGGTCACCAGAGTGCCTGGAACAGGGTTACCGTTTTTATCCTCAACGGTCGCCGTCAGCGTAAAGGCATCTTTGCCGTTTGCCACTTTTTGAACGGCGGTGTCAACCTGCAGGTTTGCCTGACCGGTGCTGGCATCCGCGTTGAATTTCACCGTGACCGTCTTCTGAGAGTTTTTCACCGTGGCCGCGATTTCAAGTTCCCCTGCAACGGTTGATATCAACTCAATATCCGCTTTACCTGCCGCATTGGTTGTTACTGTATTCCCCGTCTTGCTAGTCACACCCTGCGGTAAAGTCAGCGTAACTTCTTGCCCCTGCAACGGGTTACCATAGCTGTCCACGACGGTCAGGGTTATCTGGTTAGCAGACTGTCCATTAGCCAGTTGGTTATTAACCTTCACTGTCATATCACGAATCTCAGCCTGAGAAGCGTCCCCTGCAACGTTCAGCACCAGTGGCTGAGCAACAGCATTTTGGCCGTTCACGCGCGGCATGACTGATAGCTGGCCTGCAGCCGATCCCAGCGTTAAGGTCGCCACGTAGACCCCATTACTTTGCTCTGTCCAGCTTCCTGCTGAAGGTCGCTCTGATCCCGTGCTGGCGGCACCGCTAAACACTGGTGCATCTGGCTTCAGCCCGGTGACCGGATTCCCGTACGCATCCTTCACGGTGAAGGTGAGTTCTATCGTCGTTTTAACCGTTGGAGTTTTATTGTCCGCAACAAGCGTAGAATTCGCTGATGACATCTCTCCGGCAATAACAGTCAGCTGCGCGGCTTCGGTGGCTGCTGGCTGGCCGTTGAAGAGCGGCATGACACGAAGCTCGCCCGTCTTTCCGCCTGTAGTTAACGTAGCAACATAGGAACCGTCACCTTTTTCGGTCCAACTGGAAACGGTCGCCCCTTCAGAGGCGGTCCCCGTCAAACTTGCCGACAACGAAAGACCACTGATAGCGTTGCCATGTGCATCTTTCGCCACCAACGTCACGGTTGTGCTTTCGCCGGCTTTTACGTGATCTTCCGCGACAGAGACTTTCGACTGGTTTGAAGATAACGCATCAGCCACCACGGTTACTTTTGCCGCATTTGCTGCCGCATCCTGTCCATTTAGCTTCGGCATAACTTCTAATTCACCCGCCGTAGAGCCGAGAGTAATCTGCGCAGTCCACGTCCCATCACCATTATTTGTCCAGCCAGATGCCGTAGAACCAACAGCAGCGGCACCCGCTAATGACGGCGCTTCCGGCGTGAGGCTGGTCACAGGGTTGTCATTGGCATCTTTTGTCGACCAGATTGCCGTAAGCGTACCGCCGACCACCGGTTTATCAGGATTCAGGGTGATGGACGAATGTGCTGCATCAAGCGGCCCGGCAACAAACTTCAGCGTTTGTTGTAATGTGCCCAGCTGATACTGCTCGCTGAAGGCGCGCACAACAACGTTTCCGGCACGGGTCGAAGAAACCGTGGCGCTGTAAACCCCTGGTTTTATTTCCGAAATGGCACCAACGGTAACACCATTAGTGTCTTGCGGAACAAATCGCAAGCGGGCGGGAGTTCACCGCAGTCAGTGTCAGCGTGTAGGCTTGCTGACCATCAGCAACCACGTCACCTGACGGCTCGTTAGCGCTCAGGGTGGAGTTTGCCACATCCATCATCGTGGCCCGCAGTTCTGCAGTGACGGTTTTGCTCATGCCATCAACGCTAACAGTAATCGTTGCCTCACCTGACTGCGTTCCGGTCGTAAAGACAGACTGATACACCCCTGCTTCAGTTTCGGTGAACTCACCCAGTGTTGGCTTTGCCTGTGATTTAGTGGCCTTCAGGGAACGAGTCACAATATTTCCAGCCGGTTTGAAAGTTAGTTCAGTCTTGATCTGATCTTTCATGCCCGTGACTGGCTGGCCCTCGGCGTCGCGCAGAGACAGCACCAGCGGTTTTTGCTCATTACCGTTAGCAAGCATTTGAATACGGCTCTGACCGTCAAGCGTTAACGCCGTGCGATCGGCGCTCATACCAGCTCCGGTAATAACCACTTCTGTCTGCACGCGTTTTGAGGTATTGCCTTTGTTATCGTAGGCAACCGCAGAAATCGCATAATAATTGTCTTTGCCTGGACGATAAGCCGGGAGCGTTACTTGCCACTGACTACCCTGACCGGTAATTTTGCCACCTTCAGCCAGTAATGACGGCGCTTCCCACTGCACATTTTTCAGTCCGTGAGTTGCTTTGCTCACCACAAGTCCCAGGGAAAGTGTCTGACCGCCCTTGCCTTCAATACGCTCAGGCAGAGCAATACGAATCACTTCAGATTTGCGGTACTCAAGAACGATGTTGTTATTACGCTCAACCAGGTCATAGCGGCTGCCTGCCAGCATTCGACGCTCGCGAATGCTGTCTGTATCGAGTTGTTTTTCCAGAGGTTCGCCAATTCGGTAGTTAACTTCCAGGCCAAAGCGAGTGTCATTCTCACCACTCTTGCCCTGCTTATGCCCGGCGCTCAGTGTCAGAAGAGGCACTGGTGTATAGGTTACCTCGGCAGAAATAGCATGCGGGTCTTTCTGGCGTTTATCTTTACCAAACAGCCCGACTTCATCGCCATAATACTGTTCATACATCAGGCTTGCGCCAAGCTGCGGCCAG
>OGTB01001839.1_pt1 | contig 13257 bp, 9 predicted proteins | sample 1553611 | NCBI WGS metagenome assembly OGTB01 (sample SAMEA2580032, study PRJEB22360) | human gut metagenome | biome: human gut; feature: human-associated habitat; material: faeces | place: Denmark | collected 2008/2010 | reverse complement strand
CGGCGTCCATGGCGGGCATGACCTGTAAAATACGGATGGGCGGCATCAGCGTTCAGCCTCCAATGCGGTCATCTTTTGCAGCTTCTCGGCAGTTTTGGCCAAAATTTCGTCTTTGTCCGTTGCATCCTCTTTGTCGTCGCAGGAGAGCGCCCGCAGGTCACAGGTGCGGGCGCCGTCGAAGCGGTATTTATCAGCTTTCATGGGCAATGCCTCCCTGAAATTATACTTATTTATAAGTATACCCGTTTTTGTGCATTTGTGCAACAGCAGGGCAAGAAAAAAGCTCCCCTTGCAAAAGGGGAGCAAAATTCCTGGCCCCCTCCCTCGCAGAGGGAGGCAAGAGTTATTTCTTCGGCTTCTTTTCCGCTTCAGCGCATTTGCTGTGGCAGCCGGCACAGTTGCCGCCGCAGCCGCCCTGCCAGCCGCCGTTCTGGCAGATGAACAGGATTGCCAGCGCCAGCAGCACAAAAATAATCACAACAATGATAACACTTGCCATATCGTATACTACCTCATACGTATCTGTAGGGGTGCTTTCCGGCGCGGTTCACACCAGGCCGAACACCGTTCCTACACAGTGTACCACAAATGCCACGATCCATGCAATACCGCATTGCATCAAAACGACGCCTGCTGCGGCGCGGGCACTGCCCAGCTCACGCTTGACGGCAGCAATCGCAGCCACGCAGGGCGTGTACAGCAGGGTAAACACCAGAAACACGATGCCCGTGAACGGGGTAAACAGCGTGGTCAGTGCGGCGGTGTCCCCGCCCAGAAGGACCGTCAGCGTAGAGACAACGCTCTCCTTGGCCGTAAAGCCGGTGATCAGCGCGGTGGAAACGCGCCAGTCGCCAAAGCCCAGCGGCCTGAACAGGGGAGCAATAAAACTGCCGATGGCCGCCAGCAGGCTCTTGTCCGCCGAAGCGGCCACGTTCAGGCGCATGTCAAAGGTCTGCAGGAACCAGATCAGCACCGTTGCCACAAAGATAATGGTGAAGGCCTTCTGCAAAAAGTCGCGGGCTTTCTCCCAAATCAGCTGGCAGACACTGCGCGCCGAGGGAAAACGGTAGTTGGGCAGCTCCATGACAAAGGGGACAGGCTCGCCCTTGTACTTGGTGAATTTCAGCAGGACCGCGTACAGGATGCCGCACAGAATGCCCGTGATGTACAACCCGATCATCACGACGGCACGCCACTGCCGGGGGAAGAACGCCGTCGTGAACAGGGCGTAGATCGGCAGCTTGGCCGAGCAGCTCATGAACGGGGTGAGCAGGATCGTCATTTTGCGGTCACGGTCACTGGACAACGTGCGGGTGGCCATGATGGCGGGCACCGAGCAGCCAAAGCCGATGAGCATGGGCACAAAGCTGCGGCCCGAAAGTCCGATGCGGCGCAGCATCTGATCCATGACGAAGGCCACACGCGCCATATAGCCGGTGTCCTCCAGAATCGACAGGAAGAAGAACAGCGTGACGATAGTCGGCAGGAAGCTCAGCACGCTGCCCACACCCGCAAAGATGCCGTCAATAACAAGGCTGTGCACAACAGGGTTGATGCCGTAGACCGTCAGTGCGTGGTCGGTCAGGTTGGTGAGCGCGTCAATGCCCAGTGTCAGCAGGTCGGACAGGCCCGCGCCGATGACACCGAACGTCAGCCAGAATACCAGCGCCATAATGCCGATAAAGCAGGGCAGGGCGGTGTATTTGCCGGTCAGGATGCGGTCAATGGCCACACTGCGCTTGTGCTCGCGGCTTTCGCCGGGCCGCACAACGGTTTTGTCGCAGAGACGTTCAATAAAATTGAACCGCATATCCGCCAGCGCTGCCTCGCGGTCCAGACCCGTCTCACTTTCCAGCTCGGCAATCGTGTGACCGAGCAGCTCGGTCTCGTTCGCATCGAGGTCCAGCGCGGATTCGATCAGCGTATCACCCTCGACCAGCTTTGTTGCGGAAAAACGCAGCGGCAGCCCGGTGCGGGCAGCGTGATCCTCGATCAGATGGCTTACGGCGTGTACACAGCGGTGCACCGCACCGCCCGCGCCGTCCCCGGCATCGCAGAAGTCAATGCGGCCCGGTGTCTCGCGGTGGCGGGCCACGTGCAGGGCGTGCTCGACCAGCTCGTCGATGCCCTCATTCTTGGCGGCGGAAATTGGCACAACCGGCACGCCGAGCAGTTCCCCCAGCGCGTTGACCATGAGGGTCCCGCCGTTGGCGCGGACCTCGTCCATCATGTTCAGCGCCAGAACCAGCGGAATGTTCAGCTCCATGAGCTGCATCGTTAAGTACAGATTGCGCTCGATGTTGGACGCATCCACAATGTTGATGATGCCGTCCGGGTGCGTGTTGAGCAGAAAATCGCGGGTGACGATCTCCTCACTGGAATAGGGGGACAGGCTGTAGATGCCCGGCAGGTCGGTGACGGTAGCCTCGGCATGGCCGCGGATGACGCCGTCCTTGCGGTCCACCGTCACACCCGGGAAGTTGCCGACGTGCTGGTTGGAGCCGGTCAGCTGGTTAAAAAGCGTCGTCTTGCCGCAGTTCTGGTTGCCGGCCAGCGCGAACCGGAGCGGCTGGCCTTTGGGAATTTCGGCCCCGCTCTTGCGGTCATGGTAGCTGGGGGCCTTGCGCAGCTCGCCCACGCCGGGGTGGGGCACCGCGGTGTGGCGCTCCTCACTGCGGGCGGCGCGGTCCGTCTCGTGGACGTTCTCCACTTCGATTTTCGCCGCGTCGTCCAGCCGCAGCGTCAGCTCATAGCCGCGCAGCTCGACCTCGATGGGGTCACCCATCGGCGCGACCTTGCGCAGGGTGACCTCGGTGCCGGGGGTCAGGCCCATGTCCAGCAGGTGGTGGCGCAGCTCGCCCTGGCCGCCGATGGTACGCAGTACAGCATCCTGCCCGATTTTCAAATCCGCCAGTGTCATATCTACAATCCTCTTTCACTTTGAAAGTTTGACTTGTCTAACTTTTTGCAGCTATAGTGTAGCACAACATCGGTGGAGATGCAAGGGCGTATTGCCCGCCCGCGGCGGTTGTGGTATACTTTTTTACCAAAGAGGGAGGATGGTTAGGAAGCTGACAGTACGCAGGGCCGCGGCGGCGGACCTGCCGACGCTTTTGAAGATTTTTGACAACGCGCGGGCTTTCATGCGCACCCATGGCAACCCGCACCAGTGGCCGGACAGCTACCCCGGCGCGGCGCGCCTGGCCACCGAATTTTCCGGCAATGTACCGGTACTGAATGCCGGTGATGGCTCCAACCAACATCCGACGCAAACCTTGCTGGACTTATTCACCATTCAGGAAACCCAGGGGCGTCTGGACAATCTCCACGTCGCAATGGTTGGTGACCTGAAATATGGCCGCACCGTTCACTCCCTGACTCAGGCGTTAGCGAAGTTCGACGGCAACCGTTTTTACTTCATCGCGCCGGACGCGCTGGCAATGCCGCAATACATCCTTGATATGCTCGATGAAAAAGGGATCGCCTGGAGTCTGCACAGCTCTATTGAAGAAGTGATGGCGGAAGTAGACATCCTGTACATGACTCGCGTGCAAAAAGAGCGTCTGGACCCGTCCGAGTACGCCAACGTGAAAGCGCAGTTTGTTCTTCGCGCCAGCGATCTCCACAACGCCAAAGCCAATATGAAAGTGCTGCATCCGCTGCCGCGTGTTGATGAGATTGCCACCGATGTTGATAAAACGCCGCACGCCTGGTACTTCCAGCAGGCAGGCAACGGGATTTTCGCTCGCCAGGCGTTACTGGCACTGGTTCTGAATCGCGATCTGGTACTGTAAGGGGAAATAGAGATGACACACGATAATAAATTGCAGGTTGAAGCTATTAAACGCGGCACGGTAATTGACCATATCCCCGCCCAGATCGGTTTTAAGCTGTTGAGTTTGTTCAAGCTGACCGAAACGGATCAGCGCATCACCATTGGTCTGAACCTGCCTTCTGGCGAGATGAGCCGCAAAGATCTGATCAAAATCGAAAATACCTTTTTGAGTGAAGATCAAGTAGACCAACTGGCATTGTATGCACCGCAAGCCACGGTTAACCGTATCGACAACTATGAAGTGGTGGGTAAATCGCGCCCAAGTCTGCCGGAGCGCATCGACAATGTGCTGGTCTGCCCGAACAGCAACTGTATCAGCCATGCCGAACCGGTTTCATCCAGCTTTGCCGTGCGAAAACGCGCCAATGACATCGCGCTCAAATGCAAATACTGTGAAAAAGAGTTTTCTCATAATGTGGTGCTGGCCAATTAATTGCGGTTGGTAATAAAAGTCTGGCTCCCTATAATGAGCCAGACTTTTTACCGCTGTAATAAAGGAGAAATCATGAGCAAAACTATCGCGACGGAAAATGCACCGGCAGCTATCGGTCCTTACGTACAGGGCGTTGATCTGGGCAATATGATCATCACCTCCGGTCAGATCCCGGTAAATCCGAAAACGGGCGAAGTACCGGCAGACGTCGCTGCACAGGCACGTCAGTCGCTGGATAACGTAAAAGCGATCGTCGAAGCCGCTGGTCTGAAAGTGGGCGACATCGTTAAAACCACCGTGTTTGTGAAAGATCTGAACGACTTCGCAACCGTTAATGCTACTTACGAAGCCTTCTTCACCGAACACAACGCCACCTTCCCGGCACGTTCTTGCGTTGAAGTTGCCCGTCTGCCGAAAGACGTGAAGATTGAGATCGAAGCGATCGCTGTTCGTCGCTAATCTTGATGGAAATCCGGGCTATCATGCCCGGATTAAGTCTGATGACAAACGCAAAATCGCCTGATGCGCTACGCTTATTAGGCCTACGTGATTCCTGCAATTTATTGAATTTGTAGGCCGGATTGGGCGTTTACGCCGCATCCGGCATGAACAAAGCTCACTTTGTCTGCAATATGAATTCGGGCCACCATGCCCAGTTTATTCTTTACTGCCAGCCGTAACGACGGCTATAGAACCCTTTCACCAACTGGGTTAACGTCATATACCCTGCCAGAATCGCAACCAGCCACGGGAAATAGCTTAACGGCAGCGCCTGTAATTGCAGATAACTGGCCAGCGGTGAAAACGGCAATGCGATCCCGACAATCATCACGATCACGGTCATGATCATTAACGGCCACGATGCACAGCTCTGAATAAACGGCACACGGCGGGTGCGGATCATATGCACAATCAGCGTTTGCGACAGTAAGCCCACCACAAACCATCCCGACTGGAACAGCGTTTGCGTTTCCGGCGTGTTGGCATGGAATACCCACCACATCAGGCAAAACGTCAGAATATCGAAGATCGAGCTGATCGGTCCGAAGAAGATCATAAAGCGCCCCAAATCCGCCGGATTCCAACGCTGCGGCTTTTGAATTTGCTCGTCGTCGACGTTATCAAACGGGATCGCCACCTGTGACACATCGTACAGCAGGTTCTGAATAAGCAAGTGTAACGGCAACATCGGCAGGAAGGGCAAGAAAGCACTCGCCACCAGCACACTGAACACATTACCGAAGTTAGAACTCGCCGTCATTTTGATGTATTTCAGCATGTTGGCGAAAGTGCGACGTCCCTCAATAACCCCCTCTTCCAGCACCATCAGGCTTTTTTCCAGCAGGATGATATCAGCCGCTTCACGGGCAATATCTACCGCGCCGTCCACAGAAATGCCGATATCCGCAGCACGTAAGGCGGGCGCATCATTTATACCATCGCCCATAAAGCCAACCACATGCCCTTCGCGCTTCAGTAAGGTCACAATGCGTTCTTTATGCATCGGCGTCAGGCGAGCAAACAGCGTGGTGCGCTGTGCGAGATTTGCCAGTTCATCGTCAGATAGCGTTTCAATATCACTACCAATGACCACCTCTCCCGCGTCCAGCCCCACTTCATGGCACACTTTCGCTGCAACTAACTCACTGTCGCCAGTAAGGATTTTTACGGTAATTCCACTCGCTTTTAATGCCTTCAGTGCCGGAGCGGTTGTCTCTTTTGGCGGATCAAGGAAAGCAATATATCCTTCGAGGATCAGGTCGGATTCATCCGCTCGCTGGTAATCTCCTTCACGCGCTGGCAGGTATTTCGTCGCCACCGCAACCACGCGCAGCCCCTGACGATTCAGCGTATCAGTAACCCGCTTAATCTTACGCAGCATGATGTCATCGAGCGGCACAATCTCGCCATTGTGACGCACCTGCGAACACACATTGAGGATTTCCTGCAATGCACCTTTGCAAACCAGCTGATGGTGCTCGGTATTTTCTGCCACTACCACCGACATCCGGCGACGCTCGAAATCAAACGGAATCTCATCGATTTTTTGCCAACGGCTGGCCAGCGAGCGCGCTGACTCTTCATCCGTACCTTCGAGCACCGCGGTATCAAGCAGGTTTTTAAGTCCGGTCTGGTAATGACTGTTCAACCACGCGCTATGCAGCACGCGTTCGCTGGTTTTACCGGAGATATCGGTATGATTCTCCAGCACAATTTTATCCTGTGTCAGGGTGCCGGTTTTATCAGTGCACAGAATATCCATTGCGCCAAAGTTCTGAATGGCATCCAGATGCTTGACGATCACTTTCTGTTTCGACAGCTTTACTGCGCCGCGCGCCAGCGTCGAGGTAACAATCATCGGCAACATTTCTGGCGTTAAGCCTACCGCGACCGAAAGCGCAAACAGCGCCGCTTCCCACCAGTCGCCTTTGGTGTAACCATTGATTAACAGCACCACCGGTGCCATCACCAGCATAAAGCGAATCAGCAGCATACTGACGCGGCTGATCCCTTGCTGAAAGGCATTCGGCTCGCTTTCCTGCTCACTAACACGCCCCGCCAGTTGCCCAAACCAGGTGTTGTCTCCTGTAGCAATCACCATTGCTTGTGCCGTGCCGCTCACCACGGTGGTGCCCATAAAACACAGGGTGTCGCACTCCAGTGGATTGCTGTGCTCCGGCTGGCGAGTAGTAGCGGTTTTTTCCACGGGCAGAGACTCACCGGTTAACGACGCCTGAGCGACGAACAGATCCCGCGCCTGCAAGATACGTAAATCTGCCGGGATCATATCCCCTGCCGCCAGTTTTATAATATCGCCGGGCACCAGCTGGTCGATCGGGATCTCCAGCCAGCCATTTTCGCCTTTGTCGTTAATTACGCGCAGCACCGTCGCAGTATTGCTGACCATCGCTTTCAGGGCATCTGCCGCTTTAGTGGAACGTGCTTCCTGAATAAAGTTCAGCAACGTAGAAATAGCGACCATTAGCGCGATAACGCCCGCGGCAAATAAATCTTCCGTGGCGTAAGAAATAGCGCCGAGAATGGTGAGTAAAATATTAAAGGGGTTGCGATAGCAGACCCATAAATGTACCCACCACGGCGACGGTTGTTGTGCGGGTAATTTATTTTCACCATGTTGTTCGCGGGCAGATTCCACTTCCGCCTGATTTAATCCTTCCGGATGGGTGTCGAACGTTTTCCACAATTCTTCTTCGGGCATCACCGCCATTTTCAGGCAATGCGCACTTAAGGACGGCGGGACCGCCGTATTCACTGTCTGCTGCGCGCCAGGCAATGGATCGCGATGAACCAGACGGGAAGGTAAATGGCGAATGAACCGGGTAAAAATTTCTTTAAACATAAGGAGTCCCTCCGCACTGTCTGAAACAGTACAGAAATGTCTTCAGGCGTGGCGAAGCCTTACCTGAAGGTAATAAAGCTGAGCTGGGACGTTAAAACGTCACGGCCTTACGCATCCGGTAACGCCGTGAAAAGACGGGCTTACCGGAAAAGTTTTAATCTCCGTCGAGGGAGAGGCGTGGGATCAGGTTCCATATAACCTCCGGTAAGTGAAAAAAGTGCCGCAAATAATAAGGAGAATCCAATAATATTCGTAGCATCTATGGCGATATAATACCTGCAGGCAACTAAACCAACGATAAACCAGACTTTACCCATTGCTGAATGCACGGGTAAAGTTAGGCTCAAATAATTAAACAACACGTTACGGGACAACAGGATGCAAAATCGGCTGACCATCAAAGACATCGCGCGCTTAAGCGGCGTGGGGAAATCTACGGTTTCCCGGGTGCTGAATAACGAAAGCGGCGTGAGCCAGCGCACGCGCGAGCGTGTTGAAGCAGTGATGAATCAGCATGGATTTTCCCCTTCCCGCTCTGCGCGCGCTATGCGTGGTCAAAGCGATAAAGTGGTCGCCATCATTGTTACCCGTCTGGATTCGTTGTCAGAAAATCTCGCCGTTCAAACCATGCTGCCAGCGTTCTATGAACAAGGTTACGACCCAATCATGATGGAAAGTCAGTTTTCCCCGCAATTAGTTGCCGAACATTTGGGGGTGCTGAAACGGCGTAATATCGACGGCGTAGTGCTGTTCGGTTTTACCGGCATAACAGAAGAAATGTTAGCCCACTGGCAGTCATCGCTGGTTCTGCTGGCGCGTGACGCAAAAGGCTTTGCTTCGGTCTGTTATGACGACGAAGGGGCAATCAAGATCCTGATGCAACGGCTGTATGACCAGGGACATCGTAATATCAGTTATCTCGGCGTGCCGCACAGTGACGTGACGACCGGTAAGCGACGTCACGAAGCCTACCTGGCGTTCTGCAAAGCGCATAAATTGCATCCCGTTGCCGCTCTGCCAGGGCTTGCTATGAAGCAAGGCTATGAGAACGTAGCAAAAGTGATTACGCCTGAAACTACCGCGTTACTGTGCGCAACCGACACGCTGGCACTTGGCGCAAGTAAATACCTGCAAGAGCAACGCATCGACACCTTGCAACTGGCGAGCGTCGGTAATACGCCGTTAATGAAATTCCTCCATCCGGAGATCGTCACCGTAGATCCCGGTTACGCCGAAGCTGGACGCCAGGCGGCCTGCCAGTTGATCGCGCAGGTAACCGGGCGCAGCGAACCGCAACAAATCATCATTCCCGCCACCCTGTCCTGATCGTTTCCTGAACGATAAATTGTGATCTTCGCTGCGTTTCGGGAACGTTCCCGTTTTTAAATTTTTCAGCGCAATATATTCTGCAGCCAACCAAAAATGTCATCTGCCATGGGGCTTTATGATGAGCAAAATAAACCAAACGGATATCGATCGGTTGATTGAACTGGTCGGCGGGCGCGGCAATATTGCGACGGTGAGCCACTGTATTACTCGTCTGCGCTTTGTCCTCAACCAACCGGCCAATGCCAGACCGAAAGAAATTGAGCAACTCCCCATGGTGAAAGGCTGTTTCACCAATGCCGGGCAATTTCAGGTGGTGATTGGCACCAACGTGGGTGATTACTATCAAGCACTGATAGCGTCAACCGGACAGGCGCAGGTTGATAAAGAGCAGGTAAAAAAAGCCGCCCGGCAGAATATGAAATGGCATGAGCAGTTGATCTCTCATTTCGCGGAGATTTTCTTCCCGTTGCTGCCCGCGTTGATTAGCGGCGGTTTGATCCTCGGTTTTCGCAATGTGATCGGCGATTTGCCCATGAGCAACGGTCAAACGCTGGCGCAAATGTACCCTTCCCTGCAAACGATCTACGATTTTCTGTGGTTGATCGGTGAAGCGATCTTCTTCTACCTGCCGGTCGGGATTTGCTGGTCAGCGGTGAAAAAAATGGGCGGCACGCCGATCCTTGGTATCGTGCTTGGCGTAACGCTGGTTTCTCCACAGCTGATGAACGCTTATCTGCTCGGGCAGCAGCAGCCGGAAGTGTGGGACTTTGGCATGTTCAGCATCGCCAAAGTGGGCTATCAGGCGCAGGTGATCCCGGCACTGTTAGCCGGGCTGGCGCTGGGCGTTATTGAAACTCGCCTTAAACGCATCGTGCCGGATTACCTCTATCTGGTGGTGGTGCCCGTCTGTTCGCTGATCCTCGCGGTGTTCCTCGCCCATGCGCTGATTGGCCCCTTTGGCCGTATGATTGGCGATGGCGTCGCTTTTGCGGTGCGTCACCTGCTGACCGGCAGCTTTGCACCTATTGGCGCAGCATTGTTTGGCTTCCTGTACGCCCCGCTGGTGATCACCGGCGTACACCAGACCACGCTTGCTATTGATTTGCAGATGATTCAAAGCATGGGTGGCACGCCAGTGTGGCCGCTGATTGCGCTGTCGAATATCGCTCAGGGTTCCGCCGTGATAGGCATTATCATTTCCAGCCGCAAGCACAATGAACGCGAGATCTCCGTGCCTGCGGCGATCTCCGCCTGGCTTGGGGTCACTGAGCCTGCAATGTACGGCATCAACCTGAAATATCGCTTCCCGATGCTGTGCGCGATGATTGGTTCTGGTCTGGCAGGATTGCTATGCGGCCTGAACGGCGTTATGGCGAATGGCATCGGCGTAGGCGGCCTGCCGGGAATTCTCTCGATTCAACCGAGCTACTGGCAGGTGTTTGCGCTGGCAATGGCTATCGCCATCATCATCCCGATTGTACTCACCTCGTTTATCTATCAGCGGAAATACCGCCTGGGCACGCTGGACATTGTTTAATTTTCTTCGGGGCGCAATTGCGCCCCTCGCATTTGCAGGAATAACGTAATGACTAATCTTCCCCACTGGTGGCAAAACGGCGTTATCTACCAGATTTATCCAAAGAGTTTTCAGGACACCACGGGTAGCGGCACCGGCGATTTACGTGGCGTTATCCAACGCCTGGACTATCTGCATAAACTGGGCGTTGATGCCATCTGGCTAACCCCCTTTTATGTCTCTCCCCAGGTCGATAACGGTTACGACGTAGCGAATTATACGGCGATTGATCCCACCTATGGCACGCTGGACGATTTTGACGAACTGGTGACGCAGGCAAAATCTCGCGGGATTCGTATCATTCTCGATATGGTGTTTAACCATACCTCTACCCAACATGCCTGGTTTCGCGAGGCGCTGAACAAAGAAAGCCCTTACCGCCAGTTTTATATCTGGCGCGATGGCGAACCAGAAACGCCACCGAACAACTGGCGTTCAAAATTCGGTGGTAGTGCGTGGCGCTGGCATGCAGAAAGCGAACAGTACTATTTGCATCTCTTTGCACCAGAACAAGCGGATCTCAACTGGGAGAATCCAGCGGTACGCGCAGAGCTGAAAAAAGTCTGTGAGTTCTGGGCCGATCGTGGGGTCGACGGGTTGCGCCTGGATGTGGTGAATCTGATCTCCAAAGACCCGCGTTTCCCTGATGACCTGGATGGCGACGGGCGTCGCTTCTACACCGACGGGCCACGAGCACATGAGTTTTTGCACGAGATGAACCGCGATGTGTTTACGCCACGCGGGTTAATGACCGTAGGTGAAATGTCCTCCACCAGCCTTGAGCATTGCCAGCGATACGCGGCACTGACAGGCAGTGAATTGTCGATGACCTTTAATTTTCATCACCTGAAAGTCGATTATCCCGGTGGTGAAAAATGGACGCTGGCTAAACCTGACTTTGTGGCGTTGAAAACATTGTTCCGCCACTGGCAACAAGGAATGCACAACGTGGCATGGAATGCCTTGTTCTGGTGTAACCACGATCAGCCGCGCATTGTTTCTCGCTTTGGTGATGAAGGTGAATACCGCGTGCCTGCGGCAAAAATGCTGGCGATGGTGCTGCATGGCATGCAGGGAACGCCATATATCTACCAGGGCGAAGAGATTGGCATGACTAACCCACATTTCACGCGCATTACTGACTATCGCGACGTGGAGAGCCTCAATATGTTTGCCGAGCTGCGCAACGATGGGCGTGATGCCGACGAGTTATTGGCAATCCTCGCCAGTAAATCCCGTGACAACAGTCGCACACCCATGCAATGGACCAACGGCGATAATGCCGGGTTTACGGCTGGCGAACCGTGGATTGGCCTGGGCGATAACTATCAGGAAATCAACGTAGAAGCAGCGCTGGCCGATGAGTCCTCGGTGTTTTACACCTACCAAAAGTTAATCGCACTGCGTAAGCAAGAAGCCGTTCTGACATGGGGCGATTACCAGGATCTGCTGCCAAACAGCCCTGTATTGTGGTGCTATCGCCGTGAATGGAAGGGGCAAACCTTGTTGGTCATTGCCAACCTTAGCCGTGAGATCCAACCCTGGCAACCAGGGCAAATGCGCGGCAACTGGCAGCTTGTGATGCATAACTACGAAGAAGCCTCACCACAACCCTGCGCCATGACTTTACGGCCTTTTGAGGCTGTCTGGTGGTTACAAAAGTAAATCTTCGCTAAGCCCCGGTAATGCCGGTCATTCCGGGGTTTTGTCTGTCAGCATGTTGTTTTTGTTGATTTTTCAACCAGCAAATTCATTAAAAAATTTACATATCGCTGTAGCGCCCGTCATCCGTACGCTCTACTTTTTACTTTGAGCTACATCAAAAAAAGTTCAAACATCCTTGATGCAAAGCACTATATATAGACTTTAAAATGCGTCCCAACCCAATATGTTGTATTAATCGACTATAATTGCTACTACAGCTCCCCACGAAAAAGGTGCGGCGTTGTGGATAAGCGGATGGCGATTGCGGAAAGCACCGGAAAACGAAACGAAAAAACCGGAAAACGCCTTTCCCAATTTCTGTGGATAACCTGTTCTTAAAAATATGGAGCGATCATGACACCGCATGTGATGAAACGAGACGGCTGCAAAGTGCCGTTTAAATCAGAGCGCATCAAAGAAGCGATTCTGCGTGCAGCTAAAGCAGCGGAAGTCGATGATGCCGATTATTGCGCCACTGTTGCTGCGGTTGTCAGCGAGCAGATGCAGGGCCGCAACCAGGTGGATATCAATGAGATCCAGACCGCAGTTGAAAACCAGCTGATGTCGGGTCCATACAAACAACTGGCTCGTGCTTACATCGAGTACCGTCACGATCGCGACATTGAACGTGAAAAACGCGGTCGCCTGAACCAGGAGATCCGTGGTCTGGTCGAGCAGACCAACTCCTCGTTACTCAACGAAAACGCCAACAAAGACAGCAAGGTGATTCCAACCCAGCGCGACCTGCTGGCCGGGATCGTGGCTAAACACTATGCACGCCAGCACCTGCTGCCGCGTGACGTGGTGCAGGCACATGAACGTGGTGATATTCACTATCACGATCTCGATTACTCACCGTTCTTCCCGATGTTCAACTGCATGTTGATCGACCTGAAAGGCATGCTGACCCAGGGCTTTAAAATGGGGAACGCCGAGATTGAACCGCCGAAGTCGATCTCTACGGCAACCGCTGTAACTGCGCAGATTATTGCTCAGGTCGCCAGCCATATTTATGGCGG
>OGTB01001837.1_pt1 | contig 13265 bp, 10 predicted proteins | sample 1553611 | NCBI WGS metagenome assembly OGTB01 (sample SAMEA2580032, study PRJEB22360) | human gut metagenome | biome: human gut; feature: human-associated habitat; material: faeces | place: Denmark | collected 2008/2010 | reverse complement strand
TTTTTGTTGAGGCCGCGCTTCTTGCGCACGATCTCAACGCGGTCCTCAAAGGGCGCGGTCACCAGCACGGCAATGTGGTTGGGGTTGTTGCGAAGCAGATAATCGGACAGACGACCCTCGATAATGCAGCTCTCGGTCTCGCCCAAATCCAAAATCACCTGGCTCATCTTTTGGAACAACTTGTCCGAGTACGAGCGCGCGTCGTAGCGGTCGGGCAGAAACGCCATGTTCTCCACAGCCAGGCGCTCGTCATAGGCAGCCATCTTATCGAGCGACTCGCCCGCGCGCAGCGACGCACGCACCAGCAGTTCGTTATCGTACAGCGGAATCCCCAGCTCATCAGCGAGGATACGGCCGATCTCGTGACCCTCGGCGCCAAAGTCGCGCGCGATGGTAATGACCACGGGGCTCTTCTTGTTCTCCAGATCGCTCATCGCGATTCCTTTCTCTGTATGACAAAGGGGCTGTCCCTTTGCCACATTCTACGCTGCCACAATACGGCGCTGATAGGCTCGGACCAGCAGCGAGATACCAAAGTTGAGCACAAAGTACATCGCAAACACCAGGCCGTAGAGCATAAGCACCTGCGACAGGTCGACCGCGTGGGCCATCACGACGTTTGCCGTGTACATGAGTTCGGCCACGTTAATGCCCGAAAGATACGAGCTGTCCTTGATGACGGTCGTGCACTGGCTAAACAGCGCCGGGATGATCGTCTTAAACGTCTGCGGCAGGATGATATAGCGCATGGTGGCAAAGAAGCCAAAGCCCTGGCTCTGCGCTGCCTCAAACTGACCGCGCGGAATCGAGTTGAGACCGCCGCGCACAATCTCGGCCATAACGGCGCTGGTAAACAGCGTAAAGGCGATGGTCGAAATCACAATGTCCAAACCCTGCACCGTAAAGTAGATAAACAGAATCCACAGCAGGTTCGGCGTGCAGCGGAACAGCTCGATATAGGCGCTCACCAAAATACGGAACGGGCGGGGCGCATAGCTCTTAACGAGCGCCAGCACCGTGCCAAAGATGAGCGAGAAAAAGATCGACAGCGTCGAGATCTCGATCGTCTTAACAAAGCCGCCCCAAATGTAGAGCAGGTTGGTCGCGTTGAAGATTTCCATGCGCTAGGCCTCCTCTACGTTGTCGAGCCCCAGCTCGGCCAGGCTCACGCCGCGCGGACGCTCCTTGGAGCGGCGCTCGAGCCACTGCACCAGCATGGCGAGCGGAAAGCAGATGATGAAGTACATAAGGCAGCAGACGATGTATCCCTGCAGGTAACCGTACAGACTTACAAAGTTGTCGGAACGGTACATAAGGTCGCCGCCGGCCACAAGCGCCAGCACCGACGTGTTCTTGACCAGGTTGAGCGCCTGGTTACACAGCGGCGGCAGAATGATCTTGAATGTCTGGGGCAGCACGATGTACCAGTATGCCTGTGCACGGGTGAAGCCCTGACTCTGGGCCGCCTCCATCTGACCGCGCGGAACCGCCTCGATACCGGTGCGGATGACCTCCGAAATGTAGGCCGCGTGATACAGGCCCACGCCCAAGAAGCCCAGCACAAACGGCGCGATGCGCACCGGCTGGTCGGCACCGGTTATGGCCTGCAAAAACTGCGGACCGGCCATGTACATAAAGAGCACCTGCACGGGCAACGGGGTGTTCTGGTAAAACTCCACGTACACGCGGCTTATGGCGCGCAGTACGCGCGAGCGAGTGGTAGAGAACACGCCCAGCAGCGTGCCCAGCACCAGCGACAGCAGCAGACCGGCAACGACCACCTGCAGCGTCACGCCAAAGCCCTCCCAGAAGGGCCCCATGTTTTGAAATGTCGTCGACCAACGGTCGGCGTCAAATAATCCTTCGAGCATTTGATTCCTTCCTTGGACGATGCACCTATACAAGACCCCAGGTTTTGACCTCTTGGTCGAGCCAGCCATCGGCCAGGCGGTCGCAAATCACCTGATCGACCACGGCCGAAAGGTCGCAACCCTTCTTGGTCGCCACGCCGTAGCCCTGCTCGCCAAACTTGACCTCGGGCTGCAGCAGCTCAACGGTCTCGTTCATGTAGCCGGCCAGCGTGGAGCGGTCCATGGCAAAGACGTCGATATTGCCGGCGTCGAGCGAACTCTTGATGATGGGGTAGCCGCTAAAGGCCCTAAACTCGGGCTTGCAGCTAAAGCCGTTGTCCTTGATCATCTGCTCGATCAGGCCCTGCGTGGTGGCGCCCTGGCTCACGCCAATGACCTTGCCGTCCAGATCCTCAATCGAGGTAAAGCCCGAACGCTTCTTGACCATGAGTCCCACGTAGTCGGTGCGGTACGGCGTCGAGAAATCCCAGCTCTTCTTGCGCTCGTCGGTGATGGTGTAGGTCGCCGCGACCACGTCGAGTTGACCGTTATCGATCAGCGGGCCGCGTGTCTTGGGCGTTACGTCGGTAAACTCGACAAGCTCCTGGGCGCGGGCCTCCTTGTAGCTCACGCCAAAGACGGCAGCGGCGATCTGGTAGCACAAATCGACTTCCATGCCCTCAAAGCGGCCCTTGGCGGTGTCGTAATAACCGTAGCCGGGAACGTCCTTCTTAACGCCGGCATTCAGATGGCCACGCGACTTAATGGCCGCAAGCTTGGACCCCTTTTCGGAGCCCTCGCCGCTGGTAGAGTTGCCGCAACCGGTAAGCGCGGCCCCCGTCAGCGCAAGCATGCCGGCGCCAGCCAGCTGCAAAAAGTGACGGCGCGACACGGCCGCCCTCGTCATATCCGTCATGTCCATCACCGCGCCTAGTGCAGAATCTTGGACAGGAACTCGCGGCAGCGCGGGTTCTCGGGGTTATCGAAGAAGTGCTCGGGCGTGCCCTCCTCCAGAATGCGGCCGTCCTCCATAAAGATGACGCGGTCGGCCACCTGGCGCGCAAAGCCCATCTCATGCGTCACGCAGATCATGGTGATGTCCTCCTGCGCGAGCTCGATCATAACGTCCAGAACCTCCTGGACCATCTCGGGGTCGAGCGCCGAGGTCGGCTCGTCAAACAGGATGATGGGCTGCTTGGTGCACAGGGCACGGGCGATGGCGATACGCTGCTGCTGACCGCCCGAGAGGTTCTGCGGATACTCGCCGGCCTTATGCGCCATGCCAACGCGCTTGAGCGCGGCGATGGCGATCTCGGTCGCCTCCTCCTTGCTCTTCTTTTGTAGCTTGATGGGCGCGAGCGTCAGGTTGCCCAGCACCGTCATGTTGGGATACAGGTTGAACTGCTGAAACACCATGGAGCTATACTTGCGGGCCATCTCCAGGTGATTCTTTTTGGTGAGCGGCGTACCGTCGATGATGACCTCGCCCGACGTGGGCTCCTCAAGATAGTCGACGCAACGGATGAGCGTCGACTTACCCGAGCCGGAAGGCCCGATCATTACGAGCTTCTCGCCGCGCTTGACGGTGAGGTTGATATCTTTGAGCACATGCAGGTCGCCAAAGTACTTGTTGAGATGCTTGATCTCGATCATGTCTGCCATGAATGTCCCTTCCCTGCGTTTACACGAGTTGAACTATTGTACGGAAAGAACCACGTTTCCGCAGCCCACACTACATTCCCGTAAAGAACCCGCAATCTTCCACCCACTCATTGGGGACAGACTTAAATGAGTACCCGGGAAGTGGGCACTCATTTAAGTCTGTCCCCAATGAGCGCTCAACCGCCCTTGTTGAGCATAAGTCAGCGAAAACCCGTACACGCGAGCAAGGTGACGTGAAATGAAAGGGCGCAGACCTTATGGTCGCGCCCTTGAAATTGAACGTCAGATTGCCGCTTGGGGCCGTTTGCAGCGTCGAGCAGCTACGCGGTTTGGTAAAACCGCGTAGCTACAAGGCCTCGAGTGCGTTGGCGATGCGCTTCATGGCGGTGTCGGCAGCTGCTTGATCGGGGGCTTCAGCCAAAACGCGAATCACCGACTCGGTTCCGCTCTTGCGCACGAGCACGCGTCCTTCGCCCGCCAGCGATGCCTCGGCCTCGGCGATGGCGGCCTGCACACCCATGTTGCCCAGCGCGGCGTCCTTGTCCGCCACGCGCACGGCGACCTGCGCCTGCGGCAGCAGCTTGCACGGTGCCGTGAGCTGCGAGAGCGTCTCGCGCTCGGCACGAATCACTTCCATCACGCGCAGCGAGGTCATAATGCCGTCGCCCGTGCGCTCGATATCGCCAAAGATCGTATGGCCCGTCTGCTCGCCGCCCAGGCTGTAGCCGCCCTCGCGCATCTTGGCATACACGTGACGGTCGCCCACGCCGCTGGTCACGGCACTTAGGCCGGCAAGCTCCAACGACTTGATCAGGCCAAAGTTGCTGGCAATCGTCGGAACCACGGTACCGCCCGAAAGGCGACCGTGCTTGTTCAGGTACACGCCGCACACGTACAGGATCTGGTCGCCGTCTACCACGCGGCCGCGCTCGTCCACGGCCAGGCAGCGGTCGGCATCGCCGTCATAGGCAAAGCCCACGTCCAGACCCTTTTCCACCACAAACTTCTGCAGGCCCTCGATATGGGTGGAACCTGCGTTCAGGTTGATGTTCAGGCCGTTGGGCTGGTTGTTGATGACATAGGTGTCTGCGCCCAGCGCATCGAACACGCTCTTGGCAATGTTCCAGCTGGCACCGTTGGCGCAGTCCAGACCCACCTTGATGCCCTTGAAGGAGTAGATGCCCAGGCTGATCAGGTAACCCATGTAGCGGTTGCGGCCCGCCACATAGTCCACGGTGCAGCCGATATGCTCCCGGTGGGCAAAGGGCAGCTCCGGCCAGTCCTGATCGAAAACATGGAGCTTGCCGTCGATGTAGTCCTCCACCAGCAGCAGGGTCTCCTCGGGCATCTTTTCGCCGTAGCAGTCGATGAGCTTGATGCCGTTGTCGTAGAACGGGTTATGGCTGGCGGAGATCATAATTCCGCAGTCAAAATCATCCACGCGGGCAATATAGGCCACGCTGGGGGTGGTGGTGACGTGGAGCAGGTAGGCATCTGCGCCGGAAGCGGTCAGGCCTGCCACCAGGCTGTACTCGAACATATAGCTGGAGCGGCGGGTATCCTTGCCAATGACGATGCGGGCAGGCTCGTTGTTGCCGCTGCGCTCCCGCAGTGCATTATAATACCAGCCCAGAAAACGGCCTACCTTGTAGGCGTGGTCGGCGGTCAGATTCACACCGGCCTCGCCACGGAAGCCGTCGGTGCCAAAATATTTTCCCATAATCCTCTTCTCCTTCTATTGCAACGTTACGTTTTCTCTTATCCCTGAGAGCGCTCTCTCCTTGCTCTTACTTTTTATAATAGCATAAAACCGGAAAAGAATCCATGGGTTTGGGCATTCCGGGATGCTCTGCGCACACTTTTCTGTGCCGGTGCAGTGCCTTTTCCTCTCCCGTGCCGCCGCCCTGTTCTGTTCCGTATATCTGGTACCGGTTCCGGTAACGCTCCCGGTTTTTGCGAGAACGGTCTCGTTTTCTGAAAATTTTTCTTGTTATTTTTGACAAAATTGTTCGCCACTCTGCACAAAATCACAATTTTTCTCTTGACCTCCCCCCCGAACTATATTGAAGCTGCGATTTTTTTATGACATTTTCTGTCATGGATCGACACCGTGTAATTTTTGGGAGGACTGTTTATGAGAGCGAAGAATCTTGCATTGCGGGTGCTTTCTACAGCAGCGATGTTGTCCATTGTGACATCCATTGCGGCCCCCGCATTCGCGGCCACCTACTACATCAATGAGGGCAGTGTGGATGTTAAGGTCAGCGATGCCGGTGTAGTCACCGTCGAACAAGGCGGCGTGACCTACAAAGACGGCCTTGACAGCGTCGTCATCCGGGGCGGAACCCGCGGCGGAAAGGATGACGACCGCACCAAAGCCGATGCTTCCCCCGCCACGCAGGAAGCAGACGGGAGCAACGCCCCCGCAGTGAACGAGACGGAAGCGCCCAAGAGTGAGAATACCGCCGGGGACACTGCACCGAAGCCGGTAACCACACCCACCGAGGAGCGCAAAGAGGACACCCCGCAGCAGGAGCTCACCGAAGAGAAAACCGAAGAGAACGTGACCCCGGAGCCTGTCAAGGCAAAGGCAGAAGCTCCCAAGCCCACACAGGAGCCTTCCGCAGAGCAGGAGGAGGAAAAGCAGGAGAAGGAAGAGCAGCAGGAGGAGGAAGATGAGCCGACCGTTCCCTCTGCCCCCGCAGCACAGGCTGACAACAGCAGCACCAGCACCTCCGCAGAGCCGACCGATAATGTCATCACCATTGTCAACAACTTTGCCAAGAAGGCCGAGCAGGTTTTTTCGTTTGTGCTGGACAATGTGAATATTGACCGCAGTAATGATGGCTATGAAAACCACAAAGCGGCTCTCACGGTAAAGGGCAAAGGCGACACGGAAATTGAACTGGACGGAGACAACATCCTGAAGGGTGGTGAAAAGCACGCCGGTCTTGAGAAAAACGACAGTGACGGAACGGGTACACTTACCATTAAAGACGACAACAAAGCTGCGGACGGCAGCAAGGGCAGTCTCCTTGCAAAGGGTGGAGAATACGGTGCCGGTATTGGTGGTGGAGAATGCCAGGACACCTCTCATATCACAGTCACTGGCGGCAAAATCACAGCGGTCAGCGGGAGGCGTGCTGCCGGCATTGGCGGCGGTGGCAGTTCTGATGGTACAGACATTACCATCAAAGGAGATGCCACTGTAATTGCAAGCGGCGACGCCGGTGCTGGCATCGGCGTCGGTGGTGACGGAGGCAACTACACAAAGGGTTATGGTAAAGTTACCATTACCGACCACGCAAATGTTATAGCCTGGTCCGAATATGGTGCAGGCATTGGCGGCGGACGAAACGCCGGTGGTGATATCACAATTTCAGGGGATGCCACCGTTGCAGCAGAGGCCCACAATGATAGCGTCGCAATTGGCAGCGGCGGACGGCTTTACCCCAGCGACAATCCTGATAACTATAAAAACCTCAACACGAACATTACCATCTGTGACAAGGCAAATGTTACCGCAGTTGGTTCCGGTTCCCATCCTGCAATCGGTTCTCTGGGTTACGTTATTCTCCCTGATGGTGTCAGCTATCCTTTTACCACCACCATCAATATCCTGGGCGGCACCCTGAATGTCATCAATCGAGGGGACGACCATTACACTTCTGATGTTCCTGCTATTGGCAATCAAAGTGCCGGTGGTCGAAACACAAACGCGGATCTTGTTCTTAACATCAACGCAAGCACTGGCAATACTGTCATCAACGCTTATACCACCGGCAGCAATGCGGCAACCATCGGAAAAGGATATACTCTTAAAAAAGATGACGAACAGATCCAGTACAATGCAGACGGAAGCTCCAAATTTGGCGAAGACGGTTCTGTCGTTCTGAACCTGTTCCGAAATTCTACCACGAAAAAGAAAGGCGAAAAAATCGAAACAATCTATAATAACTGGTATGATCTGCATAAAATCATCGGCGGCGAACGGTACGACACCCTGCACAATGCCAAGTGGCTGAAAGACAACGGCTACACCAGTGAGCTTGCCACCGACACCAACCATGCATGGAAGGTGGACGACACGAAGGAGCGGGTAGAGCCCACGCTGGAGCATGAGGGCCACGTTTACTATAAGTGCAGTGTGCCCGGCTGCAAGGCCGTGCACGATGAGGTGCTGCCCAAACTGGAATCGAAACCTACTCCGGAACCTACTCCGGACCCCACCCCTGTGCAGCCGGAACCCACCCCGGAACCTACTCCGGACCCCACCCCTGTGCAGCCCGACACGCCCGCTGACACCCAGAGCACCCCCAAGGACGATGTGAGCACCCCCAAGCTCTACGTCATCGACCTTGCCAGCACGCAGGTGCTGTTTGATGAGACCCGTCAGAACGACACCGTGACCTACACCACAAAGCAGGACGGTGCCAGCCTGACCGGCTCCTTTGAGGCACTGGAGGCCATGGCTGAGGATGGCGTAAAGACCATCGTGTTCCAGACCATCGGCACCAACACCCCCGGCGCGGTGAGCCGTGTCTCGGTCGATGCCCTGCTGCAGCACGGCGGCGAGACCCTGCTGCTGACCCACAACGGCACTGAAGTCCACCTGACCATCGACGGCCAGAACGCTGACAGCCTGCTGCTGCAGTAAGCGCCAACCCCCTTCTGCCGAGTTCCGCATCTTGGCAGAAGTTCTGAATATCCCAAAACCACAAAAGGCCTCGGAAGCGCATTCCGGGGCCTTTTGTGGTTTCTCCTTCATTTTTTACGCACCATCCGGCGTTTTTCGCCCCGGAACAACAGCTCTTTTTTCAGCCTTTACTGCATCTTTAGGAAAAGTATGGTATACTTTTCATCTGGAGTAGAATAGATATGGAGGGATCCCCATGAAGCAGAAGACCCGCTGGCACGACGCGCTGGTTCTGGCCGCTGTGCTGTGCGCCGCCTTTCTCATCGTGACCGGCACACAGCAGATCACCGGCCGGATCGATGGTGTTGCATCGATGGTGTTTGTTCTGGCAGTTTTTTTAATCTCGGTCTATACGGATGGTTATGTGTGGGGCGTAGTGGCTTCTCTGATCGGCGTGCTGGCCGTGAATTTTGCGTTCCGCTCCCCTTACTTTGCCTTCAACTTCACTCTGCCGGAAAACCTGTTCTCGGGCATGGCGATGCTGGTGGTGTCCATTATGACCAGCACCCTGACCACCCGCATCAAAAAACAGGAACAGCTGCGGATGGAGAGCGAGACCGAAAAGATGCGGGCCACCCTGCTGCGGGCCGTCTCCCACGATCTGCGCACGCCCCTTACTTCCATTTACGGGGCCTGTTCCACGGTCATTGAAAATTATGACAGCCTGGAAAAAGAGCAAAAATTAAAACTTCTTGGCGAAGCCTGTTCTGATGCCCAGTGGCTGAACCGGATGGTGGAGAACCTGCTGTCCGTCACCCGCTTTGACGGCGGGCAGGGGGCCGTGCAAAAGACCCCCACCGTGCTGGACGAGCTGATCGACACCGTGCTGGTGCGGTTCCAGAAGCGCTACCCCAAGGTGCCCGTTACCACCTACCTGCCCGACAGCTTCATCGTGATCCCCATGGACTCGATGCTGATCTCGCAGGTGCTGACGAACCTTTTGGAAAATGCCGCCGTCCATGCCGAGGGGATGACCCAGCTGACCCTGCGGGTGTTCACGCTGGGCAGCCGGGCAGTGTTTGAGGTATCGGACAACGGCTGCGGCATTCCGAAGGAGCGCCTGCGCACCCTGTTCACCGGTGTGCTGCCCGCCGATGCCGCGGCCGACAGCGGTAAGCACGGCATGGGCATCGGCCTTTCGGTCTGTGCCGCCATCGTCAAGGCACACGGCGGCGAGATCCAGGCCGAGAGCAAGGTGGGCGAGGGCACCAGCATCCGCTTCTGGCTGGAGACCGAATCGATCGAGACGGAGGAAAACGAAGATGAGCAATAACAAATTCAAGGTTCTGGTCGTGGAAGATGAGGCCAACATCTGCAGCTTTATTGAGACGCTGCTGGAGACCAACGGCTATCAGGCCCTTGTTGCCAACACCTGCGCCATGGGCCAGACCCTGTTCACCTCCCACAATCCGGATCTCATCATCCTGGATTTGGGCCTGCCCGACCGGGACGGACTGGAGCTCATCCGTTTTGTGCGGCAGAAGTTCCTGACCCCCATCGTCGTGCTCTCGGCCCGCACCACCGAGCAGGACAAGATCGAAGCGCTGGATCTGGGAGCCAACGATTACATCACCAAACCCTTTGGCACCGGCGAGCTGCTGGCCCGGGTGCGCGCCGCCCTGCGCACCAACCGCTTCGGCGTGCTGGGCGGAATGCCCGGCGGCGTGTTCCGGGCACAGGGGCTTGAGATCAACTATGAGCGCCGCAAGGTCTTTGTGGACGGTGCCGAGATCAAGCTGACTCAGACCGAATACAACATCGTGGCCTTCCTCTCGGAACATGCAGGCCGGGTGATGACCTATGCCGCCATCGTGCGGGCCATCTGGGGCGATACCGACTGCGGCAGCACCAAAAAGCTGCAGGTCAACATGGCAAACATCCGCAAAAAGCTGGGCAGCGTGCCCGGCCGCAACACCTATATTCTGAACGAACTGGGCGTGGGATACCGGATGATCGACGAGGACACCGATGCCAGGCCCGAAAGCTGAGGACTGCATATGCTTCCTGCACTGATCATTTTTCTGCTGACCTATCTTCTGATGCTGGCCCTGCCGCAGTACCGGCCTTTTGCCGCGCTGGGCGGGGCCGCTCTGTTTCTGGCTCTGGGCGCGGCGGGCCTGTGGGACTTTACCCTGATGGATGCCGCCCGGGCTGTGGACTTCAATGTCCTGCTGATGATGGCGGGCACCATGGGCACAGTCTCCCTCTTTATTGAGAGCAGGATGCCTGCCCGGCTGGCCGAGCTGCTCATCGTGCGGGTACCCAATGTGAAATGGGCCGTGTGTATGCTGGCCCTCTTTGCCGGGGTCATCAGCGCCTTTGTGGACAATGTTGCCACGGTGCTCATGGTGGCCCCTGTGGGCCTCGCCATTGCCCGCAAGCTCAAGATCTCCCCCGTGCCCGTCCTCATCTCCATTGCGGTCTCCTCCAACCTGCAGGGAGCTGCCACCCTTGTGGGTGACACCACCAGCATCCTGCTGGGCGGCTTTGCGGAGATGAACTTCTTCCATTTCTTCTGGATGGAGGGCAGGCCCGGCATCTTCTTCGGGGTGGAGCTGGGGGCGCTGGCCTCTCTGGGCGTGCTGCTGTTCACCTTCCGGCACGAGACCCAGCCCATCTCGGCCACGGTGGAGACCGAGGTCACCGACACCATTCCCTCCGCCCTGATGCTGCTGACGGTGGGCCTGCTCATCGCGGCCTCCTTCCTGCCCCAGCCTGCGGGCGGGCTGCCGCTGGCGCTCTATAGCCTGCGCAGCGGGCTGATCTGTGCAGGGGTCTGCCTGTTCGGCATCCTGCGCGCCTGCCTGCGCCGCCGCTCGTTCGCGCCGTTCCGGCTGGCGGCCCGGGAGCTGGACTGTGACACCCTGCTGCTGTTGTTCGGGCTGTTCATCCTGATCGAGGGCATCCGCAAGGCCGGAGTCATCGATGCCGCCGCCCAGCTGTTCTACACCCTCTCCGGTGATGACCCCTTCCGGCTCTATACCCTGCTGGTATTCGTCTCGGTGGGCCTTTCTGCCTTCATCGACAACATCCCCTATGTGGCCACCATGCTGCCGGTGGTGCAGGGCATTGCCGGGCTGATGAACGGCGGTGCAGGCTTCCCGCCCGAGCTGTTTTATTTCGGCCTGCTCACGGGCGCAACTCTGGGCGGCAACCTGACCCCCATTGGCGCTTCGGCCAACATTGCAGCCATCGGCATCCTGCGCAAGCATGGTGAGCAGGTGCGCACCCGTGATTTCCTGCGCATCGGCATCCCGTTCACACTGGCAGCCGTCCTGACGGGCTATGTGTATCTCTGGCTGGTGTGGGGCGCGTAAGTGCTGCCATGGCCGTGCCAGTGCCGGCCGCCTGCAAATTCGATCCTGCTGAGCCGAAGGCCTGCGTGCCAAAGCAGAAGCAAAAAACGCGCCGTGTCCAACGACACAGCGCGTTTTTGTTGTTTATTCCAACCCGATCTGCTGGGCGTATTCTTCCAGCAGCTCCCGCTCCAGGAAGGGGGTTTTCACGCCCTCACGGTCGCGGTAGGTCTCGTGGCCCTTGCCGATGACGGCGATCAGGTCGCCCTCCTGGGCGTGATCCACAGCGTAGTGGAGCGCGTCCAGACGGTCGGGGATCTCCACAAACTTGGCATCGGGGTTGCCCTTGTTCATGCCCACCCGGATATCGGCGAGGATGTCCTCGATCTTCTCAAAGCGGTTGTTGTCCTCGGTCAGGATGGAGAAATCTGCCATTTTGGCACAGGTCTCGCCCATGCCGTAGCGGCGCAGCTTGGAGCGGTTGCCGCCGCAGCCGAACACCACCACCAGCCGGTGGGGGTGATAAGCCCGCAGGGTGGTGAGCAGGCTCTCGGTGGAGACCTCGTTGTGGGCGTAGTCCAGCAGGATGGTAAACTTTTTGCTGATGGGCACCAGCTCCACGCGGCCCTTGACCACGCACTTGCCCAGACCCTCATGGATGGCGGCATCGGGCAGGCCCAGCACCTTGCCCACGGCCAGGGCGGCCAGCGCGTTGTAGACGCTGAACTCGCCGGGCATGTTCACCCTGACATCCATATTGTCTCTGCCGGAGACATGGAACGCCACGCCCAGAAAATCGTGGGTGCGCAGCAGCTCACAGCCCTCGGCGCGGTAGTCGGCCTTTTCACTGCGGCCATAGGTCACCAGCTTGCAGGTGTGGCCTTCCAGCAGGGCTTCGGTGTTCTCATCATCGATGTTCACCACGCCCACATCACACCGCCGGAAGAGCTGCCCCTTCCAGCTGCGGTACTCCTCAAAGGTCTTGTGCTCACCGGGGCCGATGTGGTCGGGGGAAAGGTTGGTGAACACGCCGATATCATAGTGCACCCCCGCCACACGGTCCATCATCAGGCCCTGGCTGGACACCTCCATCAGGGCCATGTCGCAGCCTGCGTCCAGAAACTGGCGGAAGGTCTTTTGCAGCTCGTAGCTCTCAGGGGTGGTGTTGGCGGTCTCCTGATGACGGCCCATGAAATAGATGCCGTTGGTGCCGATCATGCCGACCTTTTTCCCGGCAGCTTCCAGCACGCTCTTGATCATGTGGGTGGTGGTGGTCTTGCCCTTGGTACCGGTCACGCCGATCATGGTCATCTGGCGGGAGGGGTTGCCAAAGAGGTTGCCGCTCATCAGCGCCATGGCATAGCGGCTGCTCTCCACCTTGACCACGGTCACACCGGGCACGGCAGAAAGGTCGATGTCATGCTGGATGACCAGCACGCTCACGCCCTTGGCGGCGCAGTCCGCGGCAAACTCGTGGCTGTCACGCTGGGTGCCCACGATGCAGACAAAGGCAAGGCCCGGGGCCGCCTTCCGGCTGTCGTAGATGATGTCCTGCACTTCGGTATCCAGGCTGCCCTGCACCAGCGTAAAGGGCACGCCTTCCAGTAATTGTTCCAGCTTCATAACATTACACGCTCCTCATTGGGTCGTTTGGGTTTGATTTGCATCGCCCGCCGCCGGGGTCGTTCCTTCGGCGGGGGTCGGCTGTGCCGTCGGTCCGGCTTCGGGGCCTGCCGGGGCCGCGGCGGTATCCGTTGGTGT